>Ga0256832_1001204_pt1 | contig 17420 bp, 20 predicted proteins | sample 134614metaG_FD_190534 | JGI IMG/M metagenome (GOLD analysis project Ga0256832, IMG submission 190534) | Hydrothermal vent microbial communities from Lau Basin, Pacific Ocean - 134-614 | ecosystem: Environmental > Aquatic > Marine > Hydrothermal vents | place: Pacific Ocean: Lau Basin | collected...
CTATCTGGCCAAGGTCATCGAAGGAGTGAAGTTCAGGGACGGAGTGGAAGTCGAAGTGCACAACAAAACCAACGACAGCAGGAACGCCGCCTGATCAGGTCATACACCAGATTTGACTATAGTTCGTAACCGTATCATGCAACTTCTTCCAAAGTCTCTCAATCCGATTCACCCATGGATGATAAACTGGCTGGAACAACAGCTTGAATTTTGGGTGCCGTGACAGGAAGCATTTTGTCATCGCGCTCTTGTGAATCACGTAGTTATCCAGTATCAGAGTAATTTTCCGCGCCCGCCGATACCGCTTGCGAAGCTCCGCCATCAGACGCACAAAAATCTCCGAGTTCTTCTTCGGCCATTCCACCCAGACCACCTTGCCCGTCCGAGAATGGAGGGCGCCGGCCAGATACCGCTTCTGATTTTGTCCCGGGGTCGGAACCGTCGGCTGCCGCCCTTTCCGGCTCCAGCAGGCGCCTATACGCGGATTCAGGTCGATGTCCACTTCGTCCACGTAGAACACGGGCTTCTCTTCACTGGCTTCCAACAGGGCACGTTCGATAGCCCGCATTTTTCGGTCCTTTTTGGCGTCCGGGATCTGCAGGGTCGGTCGGGCCCGCTTCCATTTGACGCCCAATTTCGGCAAAACCCGACGAACCGTGGACGCATGGATGAATATCCCAAGCGCCTGCTGAACTTGTTCGGCCAACATCTCCGACGTCCAGCGGGCTTGCAGATAGCCATATTCGTGTGGCGATTTTTCAATCAAATCCAGCAGATCCCAGCAAACCTCGTCCGTTACCGTCTCCGGCTTGCGCCCCGACGCTCCGGCACCACCTCACCCAGTCGCTCGAATCGTTTCCTCCAGTCCTGCGCCGCCGAACGCGCCGCGCTCAGCAGCCGGGAGACCTCGCTCACCGTGTAGCCCTCGTGCAGCAGCAAAATCGCGTGAGCACGACGGGCATATCGACGGTCTTTCGACTTCCGCACCACGCGCTTCAGGCGTCGCCTGACAGGCCGGGTCAGCTTCGTTATACTCTTTCTCAACTTCGGCTCCTTTTCCTGTAAGTCTTTGCCGTTCAACAAAAACTGATCAGGAATCGGGGTCGAAGTTCCCTAACTGATCTGGTATTCGGAACTCTTATTTAGAACGGTCGAAATTCACGACCTGTCGAGAGGTTCGGCGCAACGCTGGCTTGAAGGGGTATCGCCAGAAGCAGGCGCATCGTTTTGCCATGGTGCTTCGCAAGGCGAAGTGTTCGAAACGCACATCGGGAGAGACTTTGAAATGGGTCGAGCGACTTCTGCAAGAGGACCGGAACCCTGAACAGATCAACCTCTGTCTGGCGCGGGAAAAGCAGCGTGCCGGTGGTGACTTGTACGCACATCTGCGCTACCAGAAGCCACGCAGAAAACGATATGGCACGTATGACCGTCGAGGCAAGCTCCCGAACCGGAAGTCGATTGAGGAGCGTCCTGCCGTCGTCGTACACCGCAGCTGTATCGGAGACTGGAAGCTGAACACGATCATTGGCAAAAATCACTCGGGAGTACTGGTTTCGCTGATGGAGAGAAATTCCCGGCTGACCCTTCTGGTCAAAGAGCCCGATAAAACTGCCTGGTCCGTGCGCGAGGCCATCCTGAAGCTGCTGGAGCCCGTTGCCAACCGAGTTCACTAGCTTACGGCAGATAATGGCAAGAAATTCACGCATCACGAGGTTATCGCACATGCCCTATCGGCCAAGTTCTTCTTCGCGCATCCCTATGCCGCCTGGGAACGGGGACTAAAAGAAAACAGCAATGGCCTGGTGAGACAGCACTTTCTCAAGAATCATGATTTCTCCACCATCACCGAAACAGAAGTGAGCATGGTCATGGACAAGCTCAATAACCGTCCAAGTAAATTCCTTGGTTTGAAAACTCCAAACCAGGTATTCTTTGGCATCAATCCACCCGTTGAACTATCGAGTTGAATCAACGACCAAATCTGTGTCCAGTTTATTCGGGAGACAACCCAGTATCTCTCTGCTTTTCCGTATGCATTCAAGGGTGAAGTCGTGGGCGCCGTTGGCGTCATGCACATTATCGGGCCGGTGCCGGACATCAAGGACCTGCCTGGTCTGTGCGATGGTACAGATGAAGGGATAGTAGCTGCGCTGGCCCTTCTGCCCAGGGTTGATGCCGACCGCCGTGCCTTCGGCGAAGCGGCCGGTGGACAGCACCGAGTCGTCAAAGTCCAAGGTGACGCGGACCAGGTCCAGCTCGGCGAGCCGCGCCAGAACACACTGACGGCTGAGATGGCGCAGATTGCCGACACCACGTTCGTCCAGCCGCGACAACGTCCGACTGTGGGTGGCGACATCCTGCAGTCGTCTGTTCTCGAGCAGTCGCAGCACCATGTGGTCGTCACGCTATAGGCGCATGTCCTGGAGCCGACGATAACCCAGTAGCAGGTGGACGATAAGCAATTGCACCACCACACTGTGCCCGAAGATGGTGCTGACCTTCAGATGGCAGAAGCATGCGTTCAGCTGCCGCTTCAGATCGATACGGGAAAACCGGGGCTGGTAGAGCACCAGACCGGCAAACGAGGTCAGTCGTTAGTCTTAGAATCTGATTTCAGGGATGCGATGGGTCTCTTGCGAAGGATGGCAGCTTTGCCAAACTTCATACAAACGGTCTCCATTGGTTTGACTGGTTGTTTTGCAGACCCCAATCTTACCAACTTCGAGACCGTTTTTTTCATGCCCGGATGCCATTTCATCGCCTCGGTTTTCGGCGTTTTCTGGAATTCACTTCCGGTGAAATCCAGATACTACTATGCAATGTGTGTTTCACGCTGCATATAAGCTGTTTCCATGAAAAACGAGGCAAAATTTATGCGACCGTCGGATACATTTACACACTCTCGATATATTTTTGCAATATTTCTTCCCATCTTTGCATATCCTGTTTCGTAAAAGATTTATCATATCTTCCTAAATAATCTCCAAACTTCATCTTCCAAAGATTGGAAACAAATGTGTAACCCTTCATTCCAATCGCCCGTCGAATCCAATACTTCACTTTACTCCTATTACAATCGTAACCGATTTTTTCTGTCTCTTGCTTTTGATCTAACATTGTATTTATGTATTGAGCAACATTTTCTGTGGCGCCTCCTTTTCTATTGCTAACAACATAATCTAAAATTTGTTGTCTGCTTTTTTTTAATTTCGTTAAATGTTCGTCAGGATTGCGCAACACATTCGTTACGACCTCTACCAATTGCTTATTATCTACAACAACATGTGAACCATCCTTGTACCGCGGTTGAAGAAAATGGTTCAAAGTTGGCATTAGTTCAAGCTCAATAGTCTGCTTTTCCATTAACCACGCCTCAATGGCCACGGTAGAACTGCGCTGAACCACAATATCACTAATATTCAGCAAATCCCATATATATTCTCCTTCCACAAGGAAGACATTAGAATTGACTTTCTTAAGATTATCTACCAACTTATAATAAACTGATACTTTTTCAGAAGGGTGATATTTAATAATAATGTTAATTCCACTCAATTGTCGGCAAAGCTCAAATACAGCCTCAAACACACGCTCACGATAATCATACTCATGCTTTGCTAACTTACCAGCATCACTGAATGTTTTAATACCCTTAGCCCTTTGCCTATCTAGGTCTTTTTGCAAGAAGTCATAATCTGGCCAGAATTCTGCATTTGCAAAGTTTGTCGTAATCAAAATATTTTTATTTTCTTTTGGAATTGCGTATTTATGATAAAAATACTCTCTTGTATTTCGACAACCAGCCATTTCTTTCGAATAAAAATCAAAACGGCAACACCCCAATACTGCCACCCTATCAGCTGGCAAGACATTGTTTTGCACTATCGTGTTAAACATTAATTTGTTCCATGACATATAAGCATCAACAAAATTAATACCTACGTATTTATGAGAAAACAACAGAGACTGCTCATCACTGAATGTTATTCCTTCTGTTGGAAGTATTACAATCTTTACCCCCATGTCATGCAAATATTTTGCGTACAGATTCGCACTGGGATCATAAAGGTTGTTATAAATCACCATGTCTGGCTTAAAAGTTGGCGCGAACAAACGTTCTTCATTGAGCCTGACCAATAAGACTCGATGTTGATATTTCCGTTCAAGAAATAATTTTAGAAAGACATTTCCAGGCAGGTCCCGCCATTTGTGATCTGTAATTAATAAGATTCGCGCCATAAAATCCTTCCTGATAGTGCGGTTAGTCACGCAAATGTGTGCATGGTTTTCGGTAGTGGTAGGTCAGCCATGCAGTGATAGAGGTTGCGGATATAGCCCTTGGTTGTCCGATATCTGTGTAAAGCCTCTGGAATTCTGGACACTGTTTTGAAAAAATTTCTTGTCGCCTCAACCACAGGCGTGTGCGGCACGCGCCTGATTGGGCGTGGCATAGCCATGCCGCAGGAACAACCAATGCTTGCTGAACCGGTCCTTGAAATCAAGGAGCGCCTGCCAAAGCTCCTCGACAGTATCGAAGGTCTATAACCACAACAGCTGATCCTTCAGTGTGCGGATGAACCGCTCGGCCACCCCGTTGCCCTCAGGGGCCTTGATGAAGCTGGAACTCGACTCGATGCCGAGGAAGGCTATCTCCTGCTGGAAGGCATGGCTCATGTACTGCGGACCATGGTCGTGCCGCAACACCAAACCCTCGCCAATACCTAGTACCAGCGGTACCGTAGTGATCCCGAAGCCCAAAGTAAATCGGCTCCTGCGCTTCAAAGCGCGTACCGGGTCGGTCGGCGTGAATGCTGACCACATCGCCGACGAAGTGGTCGATGGCCACGAATACCGTGGCCATGCCCTCAAGCCGGTGCTGAACCTGGGTGGCATCTGTACCCCACATCCGGTCGGGCGCGTTCGGAATGATGGTACCGTCGTGGAGCCGGGGACCACGGTCGTGACCCATACGGTGCGGGACCTGCAAACCGTGCTCATGCATTAGGCGGTGTACCCGCTCCTTTGAGGTAGGGATGCCAGGGTGTCTCAGCCGCGCCCAGACCTTGCGGTAGCCCGCGCCTCGGAAGCCTAGCGTTTCGGGCGCGTTCAGCACATCGCGGATTTTTTCCACCAACACCTCGTCTGGAAGCAAGGGGTTGCGACTCCGCCTCCGTCTCTGAATCGGTCGTTCGGTGGCCGCCTGCCTTGCATAATGCGTGGAACGGGCCACTCCCCACCCACAGACTACACATCTGGGCCTTGCCATAGACACGCCGTGCGAAGACCGAACAGGCCCGACTCACGGATTCGACCTCCGCTTCGGAAAAGGGATCTCGCCCTCGAAGCGGGCAATCCGCTTCTCCAGAAGCTCCTTGTCCATCATCAGATCCACGACCAGCCTCTTCGCACGTTTGAGCTCCTGCTCTAGGGCAACAACCTTGGGATCGTCGATGCGCCGTTTTAAAGCCGTGATACCGCCTTCCAGGAACCTATCCCGCCGCTGGGACAGAACCGTCGCCGGCTGGCCGGTCTTCCTGCTCGTCGGCATGGCCCCGCCCACGATGCGCCGGCTGAACACGTCCAGCACCACCGCCAGGTATAGGAACACCTCTCACGTCGGTACATAGGTGATATCCGCCACCCACACCCGGTCCGGGGCCTCGGCGGTAAATTGCCGCTTCACAAGGTCCGGTGCCGGCCGGGCTGCCTCGTCGCGGGACGTCGTGCAGCAGCCATTGCTGCGGTTGGCGCCCTCCAGGCCCAGGGACTTCATCAGCCGCGCCACCCGCTTGCGGCCAACCTGCTCGCCCTCAGCACGCAGATCGGCGTGGATTCGAGGGGCGCCGTAGGTTCCACAAGAGCGCGTGTGGATCGCTTCGGCCTTGTCGGCTATCGGCATCCCGCCGTGCCTTGGCCGACTCAGATCGCTTCAGCCACACATAGAACCCGCTCGTGGAGACATCGAGCAGCCAGCACATCGTGGCAACAGGGTAATCGGGCCGATTCACTTTCACAAACTCGAAGATTTCGGTGGTACCGAGTCGGTCTCCAGAGCGAACCAGGCCGCGGCTGTTGCCAGGGTCTCCCGTTTGATATTCAGCTGGCGTACCTCACGCCGCAGGCGGCGCAGCTCCTCTCTCTCCGGGCTCGTCAGGCCATCGTCACGACGTCCCTCGTCACGGTCGGCCTGCCTGACCTAGTTGCGGATGCTCTCTGCCGTGGTTCAAACTCCCGAGCCGGCGACACCGGGGTGCGTCCGGCTCGTACTAGCTCGACCATCTGTTGTCGGAACTTCGGCGGATACGGTTTCCTCGTCTTGCCCATTTCCAGACGGCTCCTATCAAATCATCAGGTGTCCACGAAGACCGGTCAACCTCACTGGCGTGACCCTCACCGCTCCACAGTAACCGGTGACGTTTGAGATCGTAGACATTGGTCACGTTTACATGGCCCCATTTGCGGGAGATCTCATCAATTCCGATATGCGTCACATCCGAAAGGTCTCGGCTGGGTGATTCTGTAGTTTACCGCCTCATCAACCGCCGCCACCACCGTGCTCCAAGAGCAGTAAAACAGCTTGGCCACCTCCTTCCAAATCAGAGCCCGTGCTTAGTTCGCCAGCGTTACCAACAGCGTAAGTGTGAATTGGCGTTTGCCCGACACCCAAGGCATCACCTTCGTGGACCCCGCCACAGTGTTCGCACAACACTCGCCGGGGTGCATAAGCCAGACACACACTGATCCCTCACAGCGGCACATACCGAAAATAGCGGCTAGGACGAGTGTCACAGTACCGGGTAGGTGCCTCTCCGCTATCGCAGCGGGGTTCATAACACCGGTCATAGGCCAATTCCGTCTTCAGTCCTCATCCTGTTTTCTACTCCGTCACCACACGAAATCGTTGCAATTCCACCATCTCTTTGATCAAAATTTCAACAAGCATGACCCTACTCTCTGATGCTCAATTAGATTCGCAAGTTCTAAGTAACTGATAGCACTTGTGCTTTTCATCTATACAGCTGCTTCTACATGCACCAATTTGCGAGAGGAACCGATAATGTATTAGCGATCATTTAGCACTAAGTTTAGTATGCTTTGGTTAAACTTACGCGTCTTCAAACGACATTCTTCATATATATTTTTCAACTTATTTTTTTCTTCTACAGCATTTTCTAAAACACTCAAAACCATTTTTTCCAATCGTTCAACAATTCGGGGATCGCTTATATCAATAATACGATCTGATAATCCAACCTTTTCCATAAATCCTTTTACTTTACTATGACTGGTCAAAGCTATTGTTGGTGTATTTAATCCAACTCCGCAAATCACAGAATGACCTCTCATTCCAATTATTAGTGAGGCTTTCTTATAAATATCAAAGAAATTCCTGGCAGCCTCCACACCTCTTTGTATACCTGTAGAATTGAATGAGAATCGACTAAATCCTCTTTCAATTGAAGAAATAAATTGACCATTTACTGTTAAGTCCCTAACTAAATGCGGACACAGAACATAATTAACATCGTGTTGCACGGATATGTTTTGCAAAGCTATGCCTAATTTTCTCAATTGTTTATTCTGCCGCTTTCTCAAGAGCATTTTTCCAAGTGCAGGCATATATTTCCAAAACTCAGATGAATACCTTGAAAATGGGTTATCACCAGCCAGTTGAATCAAAATATTAACTTTGTCATCCAATAATTCGGGATGCTCACTATCTACAGTTGGCACATACAAACCCGGATCTGGCACCTCTATAAATCCATTCACCCGCCCACCAAATGCGTCATACAACCTCTCGTAGGAACCATCGTTCCGGACAGCGAATAACATATTTGGCTGTGAGACAATAAACTCAATATATTTTTTGAGTTTACCAATATTCCAGTAGATTTGGTTATCAAATAGATTAAAACCAACCGCGTAGTAAACAACTGGAACTCTTATTTTTTTTAACAACTCAAGTGGCAAATCAAATCCCATGCCAGCATTTTTATCCCCTCGTCCACCGTCAAGCATGCCGCCACCACCGATGAGTAACAAATCTGCACAATCATTTATTCTATCAACCAAATCATTATTATACTTCTTATCACCCATATAATTTTCATATTTCATTAAACAGTCAGAAATAAAATCTACAGGCATTTCCCAATCTTCGCGAATAGTACGATGAATGCCTGATACCAAAGCACCATCTCCGATATTGGTTGTATGAGTTGCTACATGCCAAATTTTAATCATAACTTTTTAAGGTAACTCTGATTAATTCGCCATTTCCGGCATAATATCGAACATCGTATCAATCCGCCTAGAGTGAAACGCATGCGCCAGACCAGCTTTGCCGAAGGCAGCTTTGAACGCCACCGCAAACCCACGCGCTGGGAAATCTTTCTTGAGGAAACGGATCGGATTATTCCACGGGAGGAACTTTTCGCCGTCATCGAGCCCTTCTATCCTAAGCCCAAAGGGGCTGGCCGCCGACCCATCGGGTTGGAGCGTATGCTGCGGATTTATTTTCTTCAACACTGGTTAAATCTCTCCGATCCGACCATGGAAGAAGCCCTGTGCGACTCCCGTGCAATGCGCCTTTTTGCTGCTATCGACCTGGGCAAAGAGCCGGCGCCGGACGTGACGACGATTCTCAAATTCCGGCACCTTCTGGAAGCACATAACTTAGGTGAAAAGCTGTTTCAACTGATTGGTGAATACCTTGAAGCGAACGGCCTGAAAGTGAGCAAAGGCACCATTGTGGATGCCATCATCCGCGCGCCGAGTTCGACAAAGAACCTGGACAAAAAAACGGGACCCGGAGATGCACTCGACGAAAAAGGGCAACCAGTGGTACTTCGGCATGAAGGCGCACATTGGCGTGGATAGCAAGACGTCTTTGATTCACTCGGTGGGCGCCGCAGCGGCCAATGTCCATGACAGTCAGATGTTGCCCGATTTGCTGCATGGCGAAGAAACCCGAGTCTGGGGCGATTCGGCCTACAGCGGACAGACGGAAACGCTTCGCTGTTGTGCGCCCACCAGGGCCAGTGATTGCACCAACCGCAAAGGCGCCCGTAACCGGCCATTGAGCGATGCGGAAAAGCAGAAGAACCGGACGAAATCCAAAGTTCGGGCCAAGGTTGAGCAACCCTTTCTCGTCATCAAGCGCATCTTTGGGTTCAGAAAGGTACGCTACCGGGGGCTGGACAAGAATGCCAATCGCTTGTTCGTTGCATGCGGTCTGGCGAATCTGTTTATGGCCAGAAGGCATTTGTTGCGTGTAACGTAGGCGACGTTCGCCCGGAATTCGCCTCAAGGACTGTTTAGATGGCCATGAGGCACGAAAAATTGACATAAATAGGCCCAGATCTGCGCCAATTTCCTTACAAAACGATAATTTTGCTGGAGATGGTGCAGAGATCATGAAATGTTCAGACATTCCTTAATGTTGTATAGTGTGATAATCGCAAGATAGATTTATTTGTATATCTACACTGTTAATATTTTTGAAAAAATTCTTCGAGTCGTTGTAACGCCAACCATGCACCCTCACCATTATTTTTATGCCCTTGCCATATTTCTGGTATAAATGTTGCTTTTGGCATTAATTCTGATACCAATGATACAAACATTGGCCAATCAATGTCTCCTTCAGCAATCTGAATACCTTCACCATCAACGCCTTTCGCATCAGCCAAATGTAAATGAGCAATATATGGTGCCACTTTTTTAACAAAATCACTAAAAGACCAACCATGATAATTACAAGCTAGTTTAGAGTGCGAAGTATCCAAACATATTCTCATCAAATTCTTATTACAAAATTCCACAATACTTTCCGAATCGACAAATAAATTGTGAAACTGTTGACCACCAAAATGCCAAGGAAATGGCGGCATAGTTTGAGGTATAATTTCAACCCCATCTTTGTTTAATTGATCTAGGCTATCTTCTAGCACGCAATATAATTCTGCTGTACGACTATCCCCTACATGCCCGTCGTGACTAAAACCACCAACATTTGTCACAATACAAACTGGTTCTTTGTTATTAAAATACGTTTTTAACTCTTTTGTCAGATCAATAACACGTTGCATTTCAGCGATTGAACGAGTCCGATATCCTTCATTCAGAGAGCATAAATCAAGCGTATGATCACCTTCAAATAATTCTGGACAATGTACGACCAAACTGACATTTAATGGAGTCGTTATGTATTCTTTAAAATCTAGCTCTAAGTCTTTATAACTTAAATGAATTTCAATTAAGTCCATATTAGACATGCTGAGCATCTTGCTCAAGTCATGATAACGTACTGGCACACCCCACTTTATTGGAAATTTATAATCTTTTGGCTTAACACTTTCCTCACCAATATCGCTTGGAAAAAAATAGTCTCCTTCTTTTTTATCAACTGGAATAATACAGCCCAACAAATCTTGTATTTTATTTGGTTGCAAACCTTGTCCGGGACTTCTGATCACTACCATGTCTTCGGTTATTTTTGTTCCGGCTTTGATATCTTTTGATGCGACAAGACTTTTGGCGAGGTTTTCCCGATTCATCAACTCGCCCTGACTCAGCTGTCGATCGTGAACTGAGCCTAAACTTTCTTCTACTTGCCGAATAGCATTCACCATATTTTCGAACTCATCAGGCAGAAGACTAACCTTGTGATCATTACCTTCCATATTGCGATTAAGCGTAAAATGCTTCTCTATTACCTTTGCCCCAAGTGATACAGCGGCAATAGCAATATTTATACCACGTTCATGCCCTGAGTAACCGACGATACAATCACCAAGTTCTTTTAAATGGTGCATATATTTGAGATTGATATCCTTAAAAGGTGCTGGATAGGTCGAGTTGCAGTGCAACAAAACAAATGGCACTCCTAAAGACTTTAGCTTATCTATCCCTTCAACAATTTCTTGCTCGGTTGACATTCCAGTAGAACATATCATCGGCTTATGTGTTTTGGCTATGGCCGTCATCAATTCATGATTGGTAAAATCCGCTGACGCCAATTTATAAGCCTCAAGACCGTACGATTCTAGCTTCTCCAACGATTCAATATCCCATGGTGTACATAAGGGTACAATTCCTTTATCATTACAATAATCAAATACTTTGAACAATTCTTCATCTTTTAATTGAAATTTTGATAATATATCGAGAGTGTATTGTGTTCCAAGGTCAGCGCTGTCATCGTTTGCTCCTCTGCCTTTCTTATAAAGTTTTCCCATACTGCGCATTTGAAACTTAGCACAATCTGCTCCAGCCTCAATAGCTTTATCTACCAGCAACTTCGCACGTTCCAGGCTTCCATTATGGTTATTGCCGATCTCCGCAATAATAAAAGCCGGTGACTCTTCCCCTAACATCCTGCCAGCAATTTCAAAATGTTTGTGTTGACTGAAGGCAACGGCAGCTATTCGTTTATTGATATCTACTAGAGGTATAGCAGTATATTTACTGCCAAGTAATTTACGAATATCTTCCAGACTATCATCAATACGCGCCCAACAAATATCCCTATTCATAATCTGCTGAATTGGTTTTAATAGATCTATACCTACAGATGATGTGTTTATCAGCCATCGTCTCAAATCTCCATCCGACAGTGCTCCCTCGAGTCTTCCCACTTCAGATACAACAAAAATCAGACGTTCTTTATTGGCACAAATCTTATTAAGAGCACTTAAAATTGTATCTCCACTAAAAACAACATATTTGGAAAAATTCTTTTCAATGATCATTGGTCACTTACCTTTCTGAGTAATTTTTCGACGACTGCCCAGTCACATGGCTCATCGATTTCCAATAAAGTTTCTTCAGGCATTTCATAAATCCCGATATCACCTCCGAGCCTACATTGGTACTCATTCAGCACTGAAATATGAGTAATATAGAATGCACCATTTTCTATCAACGAACCCGCAAAATCCTGCCGTCTAGGACGAGCTAATGGATTATAATTTATTGGCACTCCGTCATCGCCCCAAAAAAAACGTTTGACTCGCACTGCACTAAGCATTGAATGAAATTTTGACTCAAAAAAGATTCGTAATGCTTCGTCTAAGTGCTTTGCTCTAAGTAATGGTGATGTTGCCTGTATTGTCACCAATACCTCGAATTTCGTCTGTTCTGCAAAATGCAAAATTACCGATTCAGTAGTCGCTTCATCTGTAGCTAATTCGGATGGCCGCATTAACACCTTAACACCCAAATTCAACGCTTTGACTATTTGAGCAATTTCATTAGAATCAGTTGACACATATACCTCGTCAATTAATTTTGATTCTGTTGCACTTTCTAGCACCCAAGCACATAATGGCTTGCCTGCTATTTGTTTGACGTTCTTTTTTGGAATCCCCTTAGACCCGCCTCTGAGCGGTATTAGAGCAATTGTTTTTGGCATGACGACTATTTTAAAACCTCAAACATTAAAATTAATAAAATTCTAAAACCTAATCAGTTCCTTAATTCTGGGATCAAACCTTGAACTGCAGTTACCCCGTTTTAGTGGACAGTTCCACATTTGAGGTCTGAATCCCGCCCTTGTGCTAGGTATGCTACCGCTCGAAGTTGATTGGCGACAGATGGCCCTACGCCGAATGCCGACGATGCGGAATGTACCAACCCTCGATGAACTCGAAGATGGCGCGCTTCGCCTCGGCGCGCGGCGGAATGTGCTCCGGTCCAGCAGCTCACATTCCAAGGTGACAAAAAAGCTCTCTGCCATGGCATTGTCGAAACAGTCCGCAACGCTGCCCATCGAAGGCCGCACGCCGGTTTCCTTACAGCGCCGGCTGAAGGCCAGCGACGTATACTGGCACCCTTGGTCCGAGGGATAAATGACTTCCTTAGGGTTGGCGTTGCCACAGCGCCATGTTGAGCGTCGAGAGCACCAGTTCGGTCCGCAGGTGTGCCGCCATGGCCCCGCCCACGATGCGCCGGCTGAACACGTCCAGCACCACCGCCAGGTATAGGAACACCTCTCACGTCGGTACATAGGTGATATCCGCCACCCACACCCGGTCCGGGGCCTCGGCGGTAAATTGCCGCTTCACAAGGTCCGGTGCCGGCCGGGCTGCCTCGTCGCGGGACGTCGTGCAGCAGCCATTGCTGCGGTTGGCGCCCTCCAGGCCCAGGGACTTCATCAGCCGCGCCACCCGCTTGCGGCCAACCTGCTCGCCCTCAGCACGCAGATCGGCGTGGATTCGAGGGGCGCCGTAGGTTCCACAAGAGCGCGTGTGGATCGCTTCGGCCTTGTCGGCTATCGGCATCCCGCCGTGCCTTGGCCGACTCAGATCGCTTCAGCCACACATAGAACCCGCTCGTGGAGACATCGAGCAGCCAGCACATCGTGGCAACAGGGTAATCGGGCCGATTCACTTTCACAAACTCGAAGATTTCGGTGGTACCGAGTCGGTCTCCAGAGCGAACCAGGCCGCGGCTGTTGCCAGGGTCTCCCGTTTGATATTCAGCTGGCGTACCTCACGCCGCAGGCGGCGCAGCTCCTCTCTCTCCGGGCTCGTCAGGCCATCGTCACGACGTCCCTCGTCACGGTCGGCCTGCCTGACCTAGTTGCGGATGCTCTCTGCCGTGGTTCAAACTCCCGAGCCGGCGACACCGGGGTGCGTCCGGCTCGTACCAGCTCGACCATCTGTTGTCGGAACTTCGGCGGATACGGTTTCCTCGTCTTGCCCATTTCCAGACGGCTCCTATCAAATCATCAGGTATCCACGAAAACAGGTCAACTCCAGGTGTATCCACAATGGTGGCTTTGCTCACCTTAAGGCCGTTCGTTCCAAGGTTTTCGCCAATCGACTGAAACAACTTCTCCCCCAGGTTGTGGGCTTCCAGCAGTTGACTAAACTTGATACTCATCGTCTCGTCCGGCGCCGGCTCTTCGCCTAGGTCGATACCAGCAAAAAGGCGCATTGTACGGGAATCGTACAGGGCTTCTTCCATGGCCGGATCGGAGAGATTGAACCAGTATTGCAGAAAATAAATCCGCAGCATGCGCTCCAGGCCGATGGGCCGGCGGCCACCCCCTTTGGGCGTGGGATAGAAGGTCTCGATGACGGTGCAAAGTTCATCTCAGGGAATAATCCGATCCATTTCCTCAAGAAAGATTTCCCGGCGTGTGGTGTGCAGTGGCGTTTAAAGCTGCATTCGGCAAATCTGGTCTTGCGCATGCGTGTCTCTCCAGGCGGATTGATACGATGTTCGATATTATTCCGGAAATGGCGAATCAATCAGAGTTTCCTTAATACGATGTTCAATATTATGCAGCAAATAGTGAATTAATCAGTGTTTCCATAAGCATTCCGAAAACCAAGCTAGATCTAAATACAACCTAAAACATCATTTTACGCTTTATCAGTGGAAACGGTTTCTCTGACACGAAACATGAACTCCGCTACAATTGCTGAGAATAACGCTAATATGAATGCTAAAAAACCGCCCACAATGATAATGATCTTGTATTTCGGTGTGCTTGGCGCTGTGCCTGCTCGTGGCTTTTGATCGATGCGCACTGTTTTTATCTTCGATTCATCAATATTGATTGATTTCAGTTGTTGCAGTTTCTCTTCAAGCAGCCTCAATCCATCTACATAAGGTTCGATATCTTTTCTTGATTCCAATGCGGAAATCTCTGCCTTGAGAGCTTTTACTCCTTTCATATAACCCGGAAAATTCTGCATACCAATCAACTTGATCGATTTATCGTTAGGATTTATCAGGGGATTTTCGATAATCCCCAATTCTGTAGCAATACGTAACTCATCATGTAACTTTGTTATCTGATCATGAAGGAGTTTCTTTGCCATTTGCTTTTTTATGTTTATTTGCGACTGTACTTCATGGATCCGTGTTTCAATTTCTTTGCGAACTGCACTTGCATATTGTCTTGTGGTATGCCGTTCTGCCAACGCCAACAGATCACCTAACCATTTTTCGGCCAAGCTTGGGGTAGGAGCCTCAAGTTTAATCTTTGCATGATAGGGATCTTTTCTTACATTTCTAACAATTTTTATTTGACTATTGAATCCACCATAAATATCCGAATTCTTTAACTTCTGAGGATGTTCTTTATTTTTATTCTTCGTAAAAGATATTTTTAAACGCTTTTCTTTGTCAAAATAGCTCATTCTCAAAGAAGACGATTGAAGATTAATCAGATAACCATCATATACGTCTATCGGTGTGTATACATTTGCAATCTTGCTAAGATCCCTAATTTCTGTAATTTTGTTGAGAGCCTGAATTTCTGCAATCTTGTTCAGTTCGTGAATATCTCCTATTTCGGGTGGAAGTAATACCGCTTCTGCACGGTAATACTGTTTGGCCATTGTCAAATATCCGATAACCAAGAATATGACTATCATGAATACAGTTACAACGAGGCGACGGTGATTGTGGATTGTTCTCCAAAGGTCGATCAGGCTGATTTCGTCTTCGACAGGCGCCTGTTCGATGATGATGGGATTTGTGATGGTTCTAATCTCTTTTTCTTGATTCATTGCTGTTTCCGTTAAATTACGGTTATTTTTCAAGCGTCTTCAGGCACGCTACCGCCCTACCGTGCCGATTTGGCCAGTATGGATTGTAGGGTTGTGCACTGCCGATCCGTGGCGGTGTTGGAATTATGCGGGCGGGTGTTCTGCGCCGGGTTTGGTTTGGTGCGTTGCTGCGCGAACGCACCCTACATTTTTGTTTGACAAACAAACATTTGTTACTGGTTGCTTACGGGTTTCAGGCTGTGGATATCCAGTGTGGCCAGGGTATTCTTGCCGACGATATCCAGCAATATCGCTGCACGTTCGTTGCCTTTGAGGCTGTGAAAAATGCCTTCGTAGCCGGCGAAAGGGCCGTCGATGATGGTTATCTTTTCGCCGGGGTTGAAGATTTGTTCGGGCCGTCGCTGCAAAGCTTCGGAATCCTCATTTTGCTTGAGCTGTTCCACCAGTTCGTGCGGTACCTGCGCGGGCATGCCGTCGAATGTCACCAAGCGGCTGACACCGTAAGTGGAACGGATCGGTGACCAGTTGTCGGTGACCATGTTCAGGGCAATGAACAGGTAACGGGGGAAACAGGGCTCGATCACGGTGCGGTAGCGACCGCGCTGCCGGCGGGTCTGGGCCAGCTGGGGGAGGTAAACTTCAAAGCCTTGGCGTTCGAGATTGGTCCTGGCCAGGGTCTCGTTGCGCGGCTTGGTATAAATCAGGTACCAGTTGCGCTGTGATTCATTCATGATTGTTTTTCCCCTTCGATTCCCGAGCTTCGTTCATCTCGCGGATTTCCTGAACTTCTTGTTGTAATTCTTTGATTTGGTTTTCTTTCTGCGCCAGATACCATGCGGCGATTCGTGGCAGTTCACGAATACCCAGTGGTGTCAGGTTGTAGATGAACGGGACTTTTGGACCCTGCCGGATGACTTCCTGAATCGTGATCAAACCATTGTCGATCAAGGATTTGATAGTGGCATTGGTCTTGCCGAGGCTGATTCCCAGTTGCTCGGCCATTTCCCGCTGACTCTGTTGGGGGGATTTCTGAATCAGTTTCAACAACTTGAAGGTGAGTTCGTCCTGCACGCCGACATTCCCTTGCGTTCATTGCGTGAACATTAGCATGCGCAGATAGTGAATGTAAATGTTTGATTTCTCAAATATCCATCGGGGAAGGACAACCGAGACCAACCTACAGCTTCATACATATCCCTTGTCTATCTCATTGTTTTTATTGTAATTCATCCCTGGTTGGTTTCTACGCGTGACACAGTTCACACTTTCAGGTTATCGAAATCGATGCGGATAGACTAGCTGATTTTCAGCGCAATCGCAGTTTTATTGTAAGTTATTGTTCCAACGTCCGTTTTGTCTCCGCATCTTTATCCGATTTTGTGGGATTCAGACGGTTATCGGCAGACGGATTGCGGAGTTTAATTTACCGATTTGGAATTGAATTTTTGTTCCCCTCACCCCGACCCTCGGCTCGGGCCTCCTGCTTTGCTCTACCTTCGCCATCCATGGCTTCGTCTCCCGGAGGGAGAGGGGGTTGTCGCGGAATTCTGGAGGGTTTGGGTGAATGTCAAGCAGGGATGCCGAGGTGGTGGGTTTCGAGGCGGCGGATTTCGTCGCGGAGGCGGGCGGCTTCTTCGAATTCGAGGTTTTGGGCGTGTTCGAACATTTGTTGTTCGAGTTGGCGGACTTGCTTTTGCAGGTCTTCAGGGGAGAGGCTGGCGTAGGTCAGGGTTTCCTCGGCGACTTTGGCGAATTTTTGTGCACTGGGGGCGGCCGGGCCGTAGGCGCCTTCCATGATGTCGGCGACGGCCTTGGTGATGGTGGTGGGGGTGATGCCGTGCTGTTCGTTCCAGGCGATCTGTTTGGCGCGGCGGCGTTCGGTTTCGT
>Ga0256832_1001205_pt1 | contig 17405 bp, 11 predicted proteins | sample 134614metaG_FD_190534 | JGI IMG/M metagenome (GOLD analysis project Ga0256832, IMG submission 190534) | Hydrothermal vent microbial communities from Lau Basin, Pacific Ocean - 134-614 | ecosystem: Environmental > Aquatic > Marine > Hydrothermal vents | place: Pacific Ocean: Lau Basin | collected...
CTGGCCGTGATCCGGCAGGGGGACAGTGCCTGGTGGGCAGTTTGACTGGGGCGGTCGCCTCCTAAAAGGTAACGGAGGCGCGCAAAGGTACCCTCAGGCTGAATGGAAACCAGCCGTAGAGTGCAAAGGCATAAGGGTGCTTGACTGCGAGACCTACAAGTCGAGCAGAGACGAAAGTCGGCCTTAGTGATCCTACGACTCCGTGTGGAAGGGTCGTGGCTTAACGGATAAAAGCTACCCCGGGGATAACAGGCTAGTCTTGCCCAAGAGTCCACATCGACGGCAAGGCTCGGCACCTCGATGTCGGCTCGTCGCATCCTGGGGCTGGAGCAGGTCCCAAGGGTTGGGCTGTTCGCCCATTAAAGCGGTACGCGAGCTGGGTTCAGACCGTCGTGAGACAGGTCGGTCTCTATCCGCTGTGGGCGTAGGGAGATTGAGAGGAGCTGCCCCTAGTACGAGAGGACCGGGGTGGACCGACCTCTGGTGTACCAGTTGTCGCGCCAGCGGCATTGCTGGGTAGCTAAGTCGGGCAAGGATAACCGCTGAAAGCATCTAAGTGGGAAGCCTGCCTCAAGATGAGTCTCCCCCACCCATCGTGGTGATAAGTGCGCTGGAAGACCACCAGCTTGATAGGCGGCAGGTGTAAGCGCAGCAATGCGTTCAGCCGAGCCGTACTAATGCACGAATGGCTTAATCTCTCTTCATGAGAAACAGTGGAACGAAGTTCTCTTGTATCCTATCCAGTTTTTAGGGTGTCAACCCGAACTCAACATGGTGAATAAAGCGTTTTTGGTGATTCTAGCGAGGAGGAAACACCTGGTCCCATTCCGAACCCAGCAGTTAAGCTCCTCAGCGCCGATGGTAGTTGGGGGGCGACCCCCTGCGAGAGTAGGTCATCGCCAAGAACGCTTTTTCTAATGACCGCCCTTTTGGGCGGTTTTTTCTTTGTCGTAACTACTAACGTACGATTGGAAGGGGAAGACGCCGGGATCGCAGAGCGGGCGAAACTGTTCGGGGGTGAGAGGTTGAATCGTCTTCATAGGAAGGAATCCCTTGGATTGCAAGGTGAGCCGAATTCAGAGTAAAATTGAGGTCATGAACGAGGAGGAAAATCGAATTATGAAGATCGTGTCCATTGCGGATGTCAAAAAACATCTCAGCGCCTATCTGCGGGATGAAGCGTCGGTACCGTTCATTATCACGCGTAACGGCAGACCTGCGGGCGTTTTGCTGCCCGTAGAGGATGAGGAGGAAATCGAACGTCTGGTTTTGGCTTATTCTCCTCGTCTGCGAGCGCTGTTGCACGCTTCGCGAGAGGAAATTGAGATGGGGGAAGGCGTGGATCACGAAGTGTTTTGGGAAAATGTTGAATCCGACTCGGCAACGCCGGTTGCAAAAAATTAGCCAGGCAAGCGTCGAACTACTGCCTCCATCATACCGGATTTTTGAGAATTTGTATTCAAGACGCGCAAAGCCCCCGACGTTGCAGGACGTTCGGGGGCTTTTTCCAAAGGAGGAGAATGCGCTTGGGATTAGACAGGCGTGGCGGCCACGGCTTCCTTCAGCTTTTGCAGCATCATGGGTTCGGGCACCGCGCCTTCCTGGTGCACGACTTCGTTGATCACGGTGCGGGGCACGCCGTAGACATTGTAGCGGTTGGAGAGTTCGGGGAACTCCATGGCCTCCACCATGTCGGCCTTGACCCGCGGGCTGATGAAGGCGAAGTGATGAGCCATCATCACGGCGCGAGGGCAATAGGGGCAGGTGGGGGTGATGAAGACCTGGATATGAAGATCCTGATCCAGGTTCTCCAGAAATTCGCGGGTCTCGGGCATGATTTGCATGTCCGCACCGTTGCTGCCCACGGTGTTCAGTGCATCCAGCAGGGACATGAATTCGTAGCCGCTGGGGATGCCGTAGAAGCGGATGCCGTAGTCGGTGTCGGGCTCTTCGCCGCGGCCATCGGCCACCACCACGATGGCGGGCGCTTTGTCGATGCCGTAGAGGTCGACGATGGCTTTGTCTTTTTCCAGATCATAGGCCTCGACACTGATCAGGGGCGAGAGGTCGGCCAGCTCCTCGGCCAGCATCTTTACTTCGCGACAATACATGCAATCCCGTTCGGACGTAACCACGATCATCTTGACCGGACGGGTGATTTTTTCCTGGAATTGCTGCTGGACAGCTCGGGCGTCATCAGGACTCAGAAGAGGCATGGTTGGTTTACTCCTTGTATGGTTAACTCAGGTTTGAGAGAAAATAGCGGATTGGATGGGAATAAAAATGAGTCGGTTTTGGGAACCGGACTGTTAGATGATGTGGGGGATGAAAGGGTTACACTTTTGGCGGGCGAGCCCGCGTTGATATGGACGAAAACGCCTCGCGGCCAGGGCGGCGCGGGAAGCCAGTCACGTAATGCGTGATGCGTAACGATCTCACGTTTCACGTTTTCACGCATCACGGTCGTTGCAGGCTCGCTCAACGTCGGCCTGACGATCCTCAATCCTAATCCTGATCCGAATCCAATTTTCAAAGCAGTCGTTTGGATTCTGATGCGGAATGTGCTACATTTCTTACATCATGCGACTTATTCACGCCGTTCAAACCCAATGAGGCTACCCTCTGATGAGCGTCCAGGAATTGCAACAAATCAAGGGCATTGGCCCGAAATACGCCCAAAAGCTCGCTAATGCGGGCATCCTCACCCTGCAAGACCTCGCAGCGGCCACGCCCGAACAACTGCATGAAATCATCCAGGCCCGCGGCGGCCTGGCGCGTTACGACGATTGGATTCAACAGGCTCGCGAGCTGATCGGGGCGGGCGAGGGAGCGCCTGCCGTTGAGGCTCCGCCCGCCGTCGAAGAAAAAGCAGCGCCCGAGACGGCTCCTGCGAAATCCGAGGATCTCCAGGCGGATCTCCAGGATCTGGTGGAGGAGCTCAATGAACTGGCGTCGGAGTTGAAGCAGATCGCGCCCCAATTCCAACCGCCGCCCTACACGCCCCAACGCATGAAAAATCTCCTGGCCGAGAATCTGGACCGCTTCGCGCCCGAGACCGTCAAGGGCCTGCAAGAGAGTCTGGAAGGAACCACCATCGAAGACTTCAAGGACTTTGAGACCTGGAAGGGCGTCTGGTTCACCATCAACTATCTGATCAAGCTGGAGGCCAGCGAGCGCAGCCACGCTCTGGCTGCGCGGCTGGCGCAACTGCCCGGCGTGAGCACCCTGGCCGACCTCAAGGATATGCTCAAGGACACGCCCCCCGAGGAGTTTCTGAACCCTGAGACCTGGAAGGGCGTCTGGTTCCTGATCAACTACGAACTGAAACAGGCGGCTGGCGGCCTGAAGCACCGCCTTCTGCGCGAGTCCGACGAGGCGGATGAGGACTGGGACGACGATTGGAATGAGGCGGATTGGGAGTGAGTCCTATCTCCCAACCAACCGTCTGAAGCGTCTGGACAGCGCCGCGATCATCATCCGATCATCCTCGTTCCAACCCATCAGCATCAGCGCGCCCAGATAAATCCCGGCCACGACCAGAGAGGCGATGGTCAACGTCACCAGGCCCGTGACGGGCATCCAGCGCGTCAGCAGCCAGCCCGCGAGGGCCGCAGGGATGGCGGCGATGAACGGGCGTAGGGTATGCCAGTTGTAAGGCTGGATGCGCAGCAGGTAGCGCACCTCGCCCAGGTTGACCAGATTCACCGCGATCAAGCTGATCATGCCCGCGATGGCGGCGCCCGTGATGCCAAATTGGGGAATAAGCGCAAAGTCGAGGCCCAGGGCCACCATCAGGGTGAGGAAGGCGTTGAACAGGGCGAGATTGGAGTAACCGGTCATCAACAGGATGACGCCCACCGAGCCGGTGCTGAAATTGATAAGCGTGCTCAGGCTGAGGATGCGCAGCACGATCACGCCCGTGGTGAAATCCTTGCCGAAAAAGCCGATGAACGCCTCGGCGTAAAGGAAAAGCGCCAGCAGGATGGGCATGGCCACCATGATCACCCAGCGGGTGACCAGCTTGAACAGCGCGTCCAGCCGCGCCATCTCTCCCCGGTGGTGCAGGTCCGCGATGACGGGCATGAAGATGGCGTTGAACGCGGTGAGCACCATCAGGGGCAGGGTGGCGAAGCGCATGGCCGCGTTGTAGATGCCCGAAGCGTCGGCCTGGTTATAGATGCCCAGCACCATGATCTCGGTGCGCCCGTTGAGATAGACCAGCACGCTGGAGAGCAACAGGGGGAAGGAATAGCGCAGCAGTTCGCCCGTCAAACCTGGCTCCCGCGAGGCTTTTCCCTTCATGGCGCGGGTGTAATGCCGGGCCAGGCGGAAGAGGAAGGTGAGGGCCAGGACGCTGCCCAGGATTTGGGCGGCGGCGAAGGCGATGGTCGGGGTCAGTGCGGTGACGCCCAGGACGAAGAAGAGCGCCACGGCCCCCAGCAGCTTCGTCAGGGGGATGAGCGTGTTCGAGATCAGCGCCCGGTAGCGCATGGTGCGAAACGCCTGCGTTCCCGCCACGCCGATGCTGACCATGACCATGGCTGGCAGGGCCAGGGCGAACACCGGAAACAGGGTCAGCAGGTAGGTTTTGTCATCCCAATGGAACAGGCGCAGGAAGAAGCCGGGGAAGAAAGCCAATGTCAGCGCAACCGTCACGCTCACACCCAGACCGATGGTGATCGCGGTCAGGATCACCTGGCGGATGGCTCCGCCGTCACCCGATTGCCGTTTGATGCTCACATAGCGGATGGTTCCCCTATCCAGCCCCATGACCGAAAACCGGGAGAGCAAAGTCACCGTGGTCACGCCCAGGGTGTACAGGCCGAAGGATTCTGCGCCGATGAGCCGGGCCACCAGCACCGTAAACAGGAAATTGAGAAAATAGTAGAGGAGATTGCCTCCCAGCCCCAGGCCCGCGCCGCGCGCGATCTGCCCCACCTCCGTTTCGATGCTGGCGAGGGTGTCTTGGCGGGCGTTGGCGTCCTGGTCGGAGGGCATTCAGTTTGCTATGAAAATAGAGCCACGAAGGCGCGAAGGAAAGCGAAGGCACGAAGAAAAAAGACTGAAGACTAAAGATTATCTGCGGAAATCAGCGTTGCATCTGCGTCATCTGCGTTCTCATTTTCATCGGTATCGGCGCGCCGCCGCGCGTGGCGCCTGCTATGAAAATAGGATCCGGATCAGGATTCGGATTGAGGATCGTCAAGGCGACGTTGGGCGAGTCTGCAACGGGCGTGATGCGTGAAAACGTGAAACGTGAGGTCGTTACGCATCACGCATTACGTGACTGGCTTCCCGCGCCGCCTTGGCCGCGAGGCGTTTTCATCCGTATCGGAGCGCTGTCGATCGTGTCGCCGAATTTCTACGAAAGAAACGGCCCAACGACATTCCGCAAGCGCCCGATGCCTTCGATCGCCACGACGACTTCATCGCCCGGCTGCAGGAACACGGGTGGATCGCGGAAAACGCCCACGCCGCCGGGCGTGCCCGTGGTGATGATGTCGCCCGGTTCCAGGGTGAAGGCCCGGGAGCAGAACGCGATGAGCCTGGGCACGGTGTGGATGAGCTGATTCGTGTTGCTCTCCTGTCTCAATTCGCCATTCACCCAGCAGCGGATGGGCAGGGTGTGCGGGTCGGGCAGTTCGTCCGTCGTCACCAGGGCCGGGCCCATGGGAGCGAAGGTGTCCAGACTCTTTCCCCGCACCCACTGTTTGTCCCGACGCTGCAAGTCCCGGGCGGTGACGTCGTTCAGGCATGTGTAGCCCGCTACATAATCATACGCCTCATCCTCGCTGACTCGGTACGCCCGTTTGCCGATGACCACGGCCAGCTCGGCCTCGTAATCCACCTGCGAGGTCAGATTCGGGTCCCAGCGGATTTCAGCATCCGGATGATTGACCGCGGTGGAGAATTTGGTGAACAGCGTGGGCTCCGCGGGCGGCGTTTTTCCTTGTTCCAGGCAGTGATCGAGGTAATTCAGGCCTACGGCCACGATCTTGCCCGGCTTGAGGACGGGGGCCAGGCGCTGCACGTCGCTCAGGGGGATGGGATGGGCGGCGGCGGCGGCTTCCAGGGCCTGGTCCAGGCCCGATTCGATCAGCGATTTTACATCGGGCCAGGGCAGGGGCAACACGACGTCATCCTGCTCCACGCCGGCCATGATGTCATTGCGATAGCGAAAGGTCATCAAACGCATGGGGGTTCCTGTTTTTGGCTACACAGAGGGCACTGAGTTTACACAGAGGGCACAGAGGAAGATGAGAGGAGGGCTGTGAAAATCATCTGCGAAAATCTGTGCTGCGAAGCATTCGTGTCAACAGCGTTCTATCGTCGGATGAATCAGGGGATTGGGGGCGCGTCGGCGATCATGTCCCGAAAACGGGCGTCCAGGCGGATGGTCTCGCGCAGCCCGTCCTCCAGCGTCCATTTGGGCCGATATCCCAACAGTCGGTTGGCCTTTTCGATATCCGCCACCAAACGCTGCACGCCCCCCGATTGCTCCTGGTTGTGCAGCACATGGGCCCGTCGCCCGGTCACATCTTCGATCAGAGCGATGAGATCATCCACACTGGTCTCGACGCCCGAGCCGATGTTGATCACCTCGCCGTCGATGTGCTGCTGTTCCCCAGCGGTGATGAGTGCATCCACCACATCCGCCACATACACGTAATCGCGCGTCTGCTTGCCACTGCCAAATACGACCACGGATCCGCCCAACATGATGCGATTCAAGAACTGGGGAACCACGGGAGGATAGGCGGGCGGCAAAGCCTGGCCCGGTCCATAGGCGTTGAAGATGCGCAGGGCCACGGCTTCGATGCCGTAATGTCGGCCCAGGGTGAAAATGTAATGCTCCGACGCCAGTTTGCTCACGGCGTAGGGAGTGCGCAGGTCGGGCGGCACCTGTTCATCCACGGGCTGGCGCTTTTGGTCGCCGTAAATCGTGCCCGAAGAAGCCAGCACGATCCGGGGCGTGCCCAGCGCCCGCATGGCTTCCATCAAGGCCACGGTGCCGCCCACGTTGACGTCATTGTATTCGCGAGGATAGAGCACCGACTGGGGCAAAGAGACCTTGGCCGCCAGGTGATAGACTACGTCGATATCGTGAAGGAGAGTCCAGAGCTTGGGCTGGTCTCGGACGTCGCCGCGGGTGAAGAGCACCCGGCTGTCCAGAGCGTCCTTCTCGCCTGCGCTCAGATCGTCGATGACCCGAACGTTATGGCCTGCTTCGACCAGCTTGTTGGCCAGATGTCGTCCGAGAAAACCAGCGCCGCCCGTGATGAGATAGTTCATAGAGGGATTCGTTCACAAGAGAGATTTGACAAAGCGATGACGTCCTTGTCAACGCCATTATAGCATAAGGTGGATGCGGTCGGGGGAATGGCGTGGGCGCGGGCGGGCCCGCGGGCTTGCCCTCAACAACCCCCTTGCATTCTCCGTCCCCAACTGGTTATAATGCCCCCATGCGCATACTCATCACTGGCGGAACCGGCCTCATCGGGCGGGCGCTCATCGATCGGCTCCTGCCCGACGGCCATGAGATCATCGTCCTCTCCCGGCATCCCCACCGAGCCAGCCTGCCCGCGGGGGTGCAGGTTGTCGGTTGGGACGCGCGCTCTGCACAAGGCTGGGCGCAGTGGGTCGAGGGCGCGAACGCGGTGGTGAATCTGGCCGGGGAGAGCATTGCCGGCAAAGGGCCCATACCTTCCCGCTGGACCGCAGACCGCAAGCGTCGCATCCGCGAAAGCCGGTTGAACGCCACCCGGGCCGTGGTGGAGGCCATCGGGATGGCGGGGGAGAAGCCGAAAGTGCTGGTGCAGGGCTCTGCAGTCGGGTTCTATGGCGGACGAACGGATGACGTCGTGTTGGATGAAGACGCGCCGCCCGGCGATGATTTCCTGGCGGAGGTGGCGGTGCAATGGGAGGCGGCCAGCGAGCCGGTGAAGGCCTGGGGCGTGCGTCGCGCCATCGCCCGCACGGGCCTGGTGCTGAGCGCGTCAGGCGGCTCGCTGCCTCCCACCATGCTGCCCTTCAGGTTCTTTTTGGGCGGGCCCCTGGGCAACGGCCTGCAATGGTGGCCGTGGATTCACATTCGGGATGAGGCGCGGGCCATCCGTTTTCTCATCGAGGAGCCGCGGGCTTCGGGCCCGTTCAACCTGGTCGCGCCCAATCCGGTCACCAATCGGGAATTCGCGCTGATTCTGGGCAAAGTCATGGGCCGTCCCGCGTTCATCCCCACGCCCGCGTTCGTCCTGCGTCTGGCCCTGGGTGAGATGGCTGATTTGTTGCTGAAGGGGCAGCGGGCTGTTCCCAAACGCCTGCTGGCGCTGGGCTTCGAGTTCGAGTTCCCTGAGCTGGAAAGCGCATTGCGCGACTTGTTGCTTTGAGAATTGATTTGTAACTGCTAACGTACTTGACTTAAGGCCGCCAAAAGCCACGAAGGCTCGAAGTTTTTCGAAGACACGAAGGAAAAATGAAGAAAAATACGTCGTGCCTTCGCTTTTCTTCGTGTCTTCGTGGCAAAAAGTGGTGGCGACACCTTAGTAGTTACATTGATTTGGTAAAACGGGAAACCGTTAGACCAGTAGACCTGTAGACCAGGAAGGCGGCCCGGTTGGGTGCGTTTCAAAAATGGGGCGCACTAGCCGACTCAAGTCGGGCGCTTCAGGCCTGCGGCCAGCGGACGGCCTCCGCCGTCCATTTTCACCGTATGCAACAGGTCGACGAAGGTCGACCACTGGCGCGAAGCGCCCAAAAAGCCCGAGTTTACTCGGCCAGTGCTTGGCGACGAATCGACGATGATTTTTTGCCCCCAAATTGAAACGCACCCGGCCCGGTTTCCCTGGTTTTCTGGTCTACTGGTTTACTAAACGGAAAGCAAATTGAAACCAAGGCTTTTGGTTTGCATTGGATCATCCATGAAAGGCGATTCTCTGGCCGTGCCGCCGCCCGCAGGTTCACCTGCGGGCTAAAAACGACGCCCCATAAATGGGGCTACGGCGCATGTCGCGCGCCGCGGGAAGCCGGGTTCACCCGGCGTCGTTTCGTAGCCCGGAGCTTCAGCTCCGGGTGGCCGAGGCCGAAAACACCTGATTTAAAATGCGTTTAGTTTAGATGCCATTTTCACCCACTCACCGAGGCGGGGATGCCTTCGCTGCCGGGGATGGCGGGCGTGTGGCGGGCGCCTTCGGGCCGGGGACCCAGGATTTTCTCCAGTTCGGCCGCGTCGATGGTCTCCCGTTCCAGCAGGGCTTGGGCCAGGGCGTCCAGTTTGTCGCGGTGCTGGTGGATCAGTTGGGTGGCGTAGCGATGCCGGTCGTCCAGCAGGCTCTGGATGGCTTTGTCGATGCGGGCCGCGGTGGCCTCGCTGTAATCCCGGCCCGTGGCCAGCTCATAGCCCAGGAAGGGCTGCTCTTCGTCCGTTTGGAAGGCGACGAGGCCCAGCTCGCTCATGCCCCAGCGGGTGACCATGCGCCGGGCCAGCTTCGTGGCCTCGACCAGATCGTTCTCTGCGCCCGTGGTGATCTCGTTGAACACGACCTCCTCGGCGGTGCGCCCGCCCAGCATGACGGCCAATCGGGCCAGCAGATAGCTCTTGCTGAGATTGTACTGGTCTTTGGCCGGAAGCTGCTCGGTGACGCCCAAAGCCCGCCCGCGGGGAATGATGGTGACCTTGATCACGGGGTCCGCCTCCCTGGTGAACCAGGCCACGATGGTGTGCCCGCCCTCATGATAGGCGATGACCTTGCGATCCTCTTCGCTGAGCAGCAGGGTGCGGGCCCCGCCCAGGATGATCTTGTCCTGCGCTTCATAGAAGTCGTCCATGATGACGACTTTGCGATTGTTGCGGGCGGCGATGAGCGCGGCCTCGTTACAGAGGTTGGCCAGATCCGCGCCGCTGAAGCCGGGCGTGGCCGCGGCGATGATCTCCAGGTCGACGTCATCGGCCAGCTTGAGGTGACGGGTGTGGATCTTGAGGATGCCCAGGCGGCCCTGGAAGTCGGGCAGGCCTACTGTCACCTGGCGGTCGAAGCGGCCCGGGCGCAGCAAGGCGGGGTCGAGCACGTCGGGCCGGTTGGTGGCGGCCAGCACGATCACCTCTTCGCTGGCGTCGAAACCATCCATCTCCACCAGAAGCTGGTTCAGGGTCTGCTCCCGTTCATCGTTGACCGCGCCCAGGCCCGCGCCGCGGCGGCGCCCCACGGCATCCAGCTCATCGATGAAGATGATGGAGGGAGCTTCGGCTTTGGCCTGGGCGAAGAGGTCGCGCACCCGGCTGGCGCCCACGCCCACGAACATCTCTACGAACTCCGACGCGGAGATGGAGAAGAAGGGCACGTCCGCTTCGCCCGCGACCGCCTTGGCCAGCAGCGTCTTGCCCGTGCCAGGAGGCCCCACCAGCAGCACCCCGCGGGGAATGCGGGCGCCGATCTCGTGGTATTTCTGTGGATTGCGCAGGAAATCCACCACTTCCATCAGGTCCCGTTTGGCTTCCTCCGCCCCGGCCACGTCATCGAAGGTGACGCCCGTGGCCTCCCCCACGTATTTGCGGGCCCGGGCCTTGCCGAAGCTGAACATGCCGCCCGCCTGGCCCATCATGCCGCGGTTGGCCATCCAACCCAGAAGCACGAAGAAGAGCAGCAGAGGCAGCCATTGCACCAGCAGGCTCACCCATACGGGGTTGGCAGGCGGTTTCACCTGGATTTCGACGTCATGGGCCTTGAGCAGGGCCATGAGCTCCGCGTCGCCCACCACCGCGGGGTAAGTGGTCTTGAACGCATGGATGGTGGTAGACGCCTGGTTTGAGCTGGCTGTGGGCGTCGCCTGGGGCGTGGTCTCTGTTTTGGCAAGCCCCAGGAATCCTGTGGGGTTTTCGGGCGTCCAGGGAATGGCTTTCTCGAACTCGCCCTGAATGCGGTCCCCCTGGATTTCCACCTGTTTGACATTGCCCTGCTCCACCTGTTGAACGAATACGGAATAGGGGATTTCGGCCGAAGCGGGCTCGCTTCCCAGCATGGGCCAGAAGACCATCACATTCCACAACAGGAGGATCAGGAGCAACGCCCACCAGACCCAGGCTGAAACAGGGATTTTGTTATCCGGTTTTTGGTCGCCCGGTGGCTGGTTTTTTTGATTTTGGTTGTTTTTGGGTTCGTCGGGCATGAATGAACTCCTGTTCCGAAAATAGCGTTGCGTTGGTTTGCAAAAATGACTCGAAGCCCCGTTGGGCGAGTCTACCACGGCCGTGATGCGTGAAAACGTGAAACGTGAGGTCATTACGCATCACGCATTACGCATTACGTGCCTGGCTTCCCGCGCCGCCCTGGCCGCGAGGCGTTTTTCGTTAACGATACTATGAATGCATTGTATCAGAAATCCCTTGGTCTTTGCTAAGAATTTCGTATGCACCGGGTGCGTCCCAGGAATTTGGCGTCATCCAGCCTCGAACTCTTCAGGCCTGCGGCCAGTGGACGGCCTACGCCGTCCAGAATTATGCCAACAAATGGTCGCCGAAGGGCGACCGCCGGCGCGAAGCGCCTACAGAGCCCGAGTTTACTCGGCAAATGTCTGCCAATAATTTGGGACGCACCCTATGCACCGCCCGCTTATGTCTTTTCGCCGAAATGCGGTACAATAGGGCCAGCGCATTGACAGTTCCCATCATCCCCTTTTTCCCCCGACAATGAAAAAGCGTTCCCCCATGATCTGGCTGGCCGCGTGGCTGATAGCCTTTGTCGTTGCGGGCGCGGCCCTGGCCCAAACATCTTCCCGATCCTGGCGCACCTTCGACGCTCTGGACGGCGTCACCGCCAACTGGGTGTTCGATATCGCCCAGACGCCCGACGCGGCCTTATGGTTCGCGACGGATACAGGCGTGTTGCGTTTCGATGGCGTCTGGCAGGAGGTGAATGATGGGCTGCCCGCGGACATGGCGCTGAGCCTGGCCGTGGATGCGGCGGGTAACTTGTGGGTGGGCGCGCCCCACGGCGTCGCCCGCTGGGATGGCGATGGCTGGGAGCATCAGGGAATGGGCACGGAGCTGGGCGACGCCGCCATCAATGACCTGCTGGCGCTGCCCAACGGCGACTTGTGGGCGGGCGGCCAGGATGGGCTGTTCGCGTGGTCGCCCGATGGCGGCTGGCGACGGGTGACGGGCCTGCCCATGAGCGGGATCGATCACATGGCGCTGGATGCGCGTCAGGGCGCATGGCTGGCCCAGGGATCCACGGTGTATCGGCTGGAAGATGATGGTTGGCGGGATATCCCATTGGGCGAGCAGGAAGAGGGCTTTGGCGTCACGGCCATGTCGCCCGACCCCAGCGGCGGCATGTGGGTCGCCACCGAGGCCCGAGGCGTCGTGCATATCACCGATCGGGAGATGGTGTGGGAGACTACGGGGAGCGGACTTCCCAGCGACCGGGCGCTGGCCCTGCTGACCGCTCGGGATGGCGCGTTGTGGGTGGGAACCAATGGCGGCGGTGCAGCCCGGTTGGGCGATGGAGGTTGGGAGCCCCTGACTCTGGCCGATGGTCTGGCCGCGGATTTCGTCAGCGCCTTGTTCGAGGATAGCGATGGCGTGTTCTGGTTCGGCACGGCCGCGGGCGTGACCCGTTATGACGCCGCGAGCTGGCGGGCCTGGAAGGATGGCGATGCGCCGCAAGATCGCATCTCGGCTCTGGCATTGGGCGATGACGGCTTGTGGGCAGCGCAGGGAAATGGCGAGCTGTTTCGGTTGCAGGGCGACGTCTGGGAGAAGGTGACGTTACGGGTCGGGCGGCGTCCGCTGAAGCTGTCAGGCGTCGAGACCCTTTTCCTCGACCGGGATGGCCAGTTGTGGCTCGGCACGCACACCCAGGGCGTGGTCGTCTTCGATGGCAAGCGCGCCCGGCAGTGGACCCGGGCCGAGGGTCTGGCCGAGGATTTCGTGACGGCCATCGCCCAGAGCAAGGATGGAGCCATGTGGTTCGGCACGCGTTCGGGCGGGCTCAGTCGCTGGGATGGCCGCCATTGGAAGGAGATTACCACCCAAGATGGGTTGATCTCCAATGAGGTTACGGCGTTGCTGGTGGATGACGAGGGCGCGCTTTGGGTGGGCACGCGAGATGGGATCAGCCTGTGGGATGGCTCGGCCTGGCGGGCGTTCATCACCGACGACGGCCTGGGCGGCAACGATATCACCGCGTTGGCGCAGGATGAGGATGGCGCGGTGTGGGCGGCTACGTGGGGCGGCGGCGTCAGTCGCTGGCAGGATGGCGTTTGGGAGACGTTCGACGCCCGCAACGGACTGGCGCCTTCCGGCGTCGAGACGCTGCTGACTACGCCGGGCCAGGTGTGGATGGGGTCGGTGAGCGGGCTCAGCGTGTACGATGGCCGGTCGTGGCAGCAGTTCAGCCATGCTTATGGCTACGATGTAGGGCGGGTGTACGCGCTGGCCGGCGATGATGAGGCCATCTATCTGGGAGGAGATGAGGGCGTGATCCGATTCCGGCCCGAGAAGACGCCCCCATCGCTGCACATGATCACCATCAATGGGCGCATGCCCGAGGCGAACGTCATCGCGCTGGATGCGGGCGCGCAGGCCCATGTCATGCTCCAGGGCAGCGATATTCACAGCCAACCCGATGATCTCCTCTATCTCATGCGGCTGGAGGGCGTGGATGCCGACTGGCGACAGGGACGCAGTCCGACCCTCTCCTATCCCCCGTTGGAGCCGGGCGACTACACGTTCCGGGCGCAGGTGCGCGACCCCAGCATGAACTACGCTCCACCCGTGGTTTTGACCCTGCAAGTGCGCAAACCTCAGAGCGCTATCGCCATCCCGGGCCTGGGCCATGTGCATCCCGGCCTCGCCCTCGCTGGCGTCGCCTTTCTCACCCTGTTCGTGGCCGTGGTGGGCTACGCCTCATGGACGACGGCGTTGCGCTGGCACATGCGTCAGCAGGCCGTGGAGCGCCGCTTCAATCCCTACATCGCGGGCAGTCCCATCCGCTCGCGGGATATGTTCTTTGGCCGCGAGCAGCTTTTGCGCGATCTCAAGGGCAGCCTCGCCCACAACAGCATGATGCTCTATGGCGAACGCCGCATCGGCAAAACCTCCCTCCTCTATCGTTTGCTGGAAGACCTGCCCCGGCTGGAGGACAAGAAATTCCGCTTTTTCCCTGTCTTTGTCGATCTGGAAGGCACGCCCGAAGACGCGTTCTTCCATCAGCTCATGGAGGGCCTGCTGGACGCCTTGCAAGAGCCTCTGGCCGATTTCCCGGCCCGTCAGAAACTCCAATACCATCTCCTTTCCGAGCAGACGACTTACACCGACCGTCACATGCGGCGCGACCTGCGCCAGATCATCGGGCATCTCAAGAAGCGCACCGAGCGCGCCCCGCGCCTCATCTTTCTCCTGGACGAGGCCGACATCCTCAGCAGCTACAACAGCCTGACGCAGCAACAATTCCGCCGCATTCTCCAGGACGTGTTCGCCCGCAATGTGGGCGCAATCATCTCGGGCGTGTACATCAGCAAGGCCTGGGACCGGCTGGAGTCGCCCTGGTACAATATGTTCGTCGAGATCATCGTGCCTCCGCTCAATCGCTACGAGGCGGAGATGCTCATGCGCAAGCCGGTGCTGGGGTTTTATGAGTGGGATGACGAGGCCGTGGAGTTCGTATGGCGGCGCACTCATGGGCGTCCTCATCGCATCCAGCAGATCGCCCGCGAGGCTGTCAATCGCATGTTGGAGGACGGGCGGCGGCGCATCACCCTGGACGACGTGCGTCGGGGATATGAACGGGTTGTTTTCGCAGAGCGCTTGCTGGGGAAGTAGCGTTGGTGAACCCGGAAAGCCAGGAAACCGGTTTCCAATCTTCATCCCCATCAACGCAGGCGCGCCCGCCATCGGGTTGGCCTTTATGCGTTCACGCCACGGATGATCATGTTTTCGCTATGGTTGCCATAAAAACCCGGCTGGTGTAAACTGTACGCACCATTCATCTCCCTTTCCCCCACTTTTTGCGAAGGTTATTATGTCGCGGCATCGTTGGGGCGTCCTCGTGGCGCTACTCGTTTTCCTCACGTTGGCGGTCTCCACAATTCCCCGGGCGCTGGCATCATCCCCGGATACCGAAGCTGTTTACGCGCAAACCTGCACGAATTTGCTGGTGAACAGTGATATGGAGAGCAATGCGGGGTGGGTTTTTGGCAACACGCCCGCCCGGGCCGAATACACCACCGAACGTTATCTCAGCCCTTACCGCAGCATCCTTTTGGGCGTCATCACCGGTCCCAACCAGAAAAGCTATTCCTCGATGCAGCAATTGGTGAACGTGCCCGCCTCGGGCAGCCTGCTGCGCCTGCGCGCCCATGTCTATCCCATGAGCGAGCCTTACGACGGGAACGACGCGCAGGAATTGATCATTATGAACAGCATGGGGCAGCCGCTGCGCCGGGTGTGGACGCAGGTCAGCGACGCCCGGGCCTGGCAGACGCTGGAGTTCGATATCAGCGAGTTCATCGGCATGCCCATCCGCGTCTATTTCAATGTGTACAACGACGGCAAGGGCGGCGTCACCGCCATGTATATCGATGACGTCACCCTGGAGCTTTGCACCGGTGGGACCGCCACGCCCCCCACGCCCACACCCACGTCTGTTCCGCCCACAGCCACGCCCACGCCCGTTCCTCCTACCCCCACGCCCACCCCCATCGTCGTCACCGCCACCCCGACGCCCATCGTCGTCACAAACACGCCCACGCCGACGCCCACGCCGGCTTTCATCACCGCCACTCCCACCCCCGTTGTGGTGACCAACACCCCCACGCCCACCCCGACCTCGGCGGTCATCACAGCCACCCCCACCCCGATTATCGTCACGGCCACGCCCACGCTGGCTCCCGTCGCCACCCTGACCACGATTCCGCCCACGGTCATTCCCACGCCTCCCGGCGTCGTCTGCCGTGAAGTCCTCATCAACGGCGGCTTCGAGACGGGCGAGGGCTGGCGGTTTGGGGACACGAAGCTGCGGGGGCATTACACGACGCTGGCGGCGCACTCGGGCGCGCGCGCCGCCCTTTTGGGCAATGACGGCACGCGGCCCAATATCCTGTCGTATTCCTCCATTTATCAACGCGTGCGCATCCCCGCGGGATACGCGTCCGCTACCCTCGAATTCTGGCACTGGACCCACACTGATCAGGAGCCAGGCGATTATGTGGAGATCCTGCTGCTGGATGGGCGCACAGGCAAGACGCTGAAGATCATCGGCCGCGGCAATCAGCCTTCCACGGAATGGGAATACCGACGGTTCGATATCTCCCGCTATATGGGGCGGGATGTCAGGGTCTACTTCAATGTGTTCAATGATGGCGGCGCGGGCATGGCGTCCATGCTGGTGGATGATGTGTCGCTGAAGGTGTGCGCGCCAGCCGCACCCACCGCGCCTCCGCCTGCGGCGGGCACGCTTCCGCCTCCCTCCACCCCGCCCGAATCGGGCGCTCCGCCCACGGCAATCATCATCCAGCCCACCGCGCCGGGATCCAGCGTTTCCCCTGCGCCCACCGCCACGCCCGTCGCCATCGCGCCCATCGGTTCTCCGGGCGCTTTCCCCACGCCCACCGCGGCCTATCCTGCGGCCTGGCCCACCAAGGTCCCCACGCCCACGCTGGCGCCTGCAGTGGGCGTCAAAGGCCCATTTGGCTGGCTCTGGTATCTGCTCATCATTGCAGTCATCATCTTCATCTTCATCGTCGGCTATCTGATCATCCGCCAGATTTGGGGACAGATGAGGGACGAGGAGGATGCAGGGCCCGAAGGCGCACCTCCGTCCCCGCCGCCCCCCGCCGATGTTGCGGTGACCACGCCCGTGGCGCTGGAAGCGGAGGAGGTTGGGCTGGTGGAAGCGTCTCCGGTCGAGGAAGCCGCTGCCGGAGCTGGGAAAGAGGACGATATGGTCGACTCGGACGACGCCGCGTCGGGGGAAATCCCGGAAGAGACCAGCGAGGGGCCCGAGCCGTCTGCCGAACAGACCGAGGACGTGACGGAGGCGTCCGCCGCAGAGAACGCTGAATCCGCCGCAGACGACGCCGCGGAGGATGCCGATCATGCTTCTGAAGCGTAGCCTGACGTTGGTTGGCCAGCGGGGGCCCGAACGGTTACCCATTTAACTATACAGGCATCCTGCAAAATGTTCTGCCACGAAGGCTCGGCCCCCTCCGGCTCTTCCCGAGCTACGCTCAGGGGGAGGGGATGAAGCCGATGCAGGTTTGCAAGTTTGCAGGTCGCAAGTGGCAAGTCTTTCTGGCTGCGAGGCTTTTAAACTAAACGCATTTTGAAATCAGGTGTTTTCGGCCTCGGCCACCCGGAGCTGAAGCTCCGGGCTACGAAACGACGCCGGGTGAACCCGGCTTCCTGCGGC
>Ga0256832_1001206_pt1 | contig 17389 bp, 18 predicted proteins | sample 134614metaG_FD_190534 | JGI IMG/M metagenome (GOLD analysis project Ga0256832, IMG submission 190534) | Hydrothermal vent microbial communities from Lau Basin, Pacific Ocean - 134-614 | ecosystem: Environmental > Aquatic > Marine > Hydrothermal vents | place: Pacific Ocean: Lau Basin | collected...
ACGTGGGATGTGCGGGTGGTTGTCCGGAGAATTACCGGTAGCTCAAGGGCCTCTGAGAGCTCAAAGGCCTTTATGGTCATCTCCTTGGCCTCCTGGGGGGAAGTTGGCTCAAGCATGGGAAGACAGGAGAACTTGGCGTAGGTGCGGTTGTCCTGCTCGTTTTGGCTTGAGTGCATGGAAGGATCATCCGCTGTGACTATCACCATCCCGGCCTTTACCCCCACGTAGGCAAGGGTCATGAGCACGTCTGCGGCAACGTTCATGCCAACGTGCTTCATGCAGGTAAGGGAGCGGACCCCTGCGGCCGCTGCTGCTGCGGCAACCTCCATGGCCACCTTTTCGTTGGTTGAAAACTCGAAATAGAGGGGCCAATCCCCTTGGAGAGAGATGAAAAAGAGGTTGTTTGCAATCTCAGACGATGGAGTGCCAGGATAGGCGGCAGAAACCGCGGCTCCCGCCTCCACGGCACCCCGGACTATTGCCTCATTTCCAAGAAGCAGTCTTTTTTCTCCAGTGTCTTTTGAAAGAAGAGGATGCATAGTTGTCTCCTGAATATCAAATTATTCTGCAAGTTCTGACATCTTGACGATATCCGTTGTTGAAAAGTTTCCGCCTGAAAGGATGCGAGCCTTTGAGGCGTCTGTTCCGAAAAGCTGCTCTATTTCTATGGTCCCCTTAAGTGAGCCCAGCCCGTAACCCAAGGAATGCCTGGTAATTGGGTCTATTATCTCCTTTCCCCTGGAATAGACGTTTAACTTGTCCCCTGGCTGAAGGCCCGTCAGCCTTCCGGCATTTAGATAAACGTAGCCGTCTTCCACCTTGACGATGCGGCATGACCATTCGGTTCCCCTGACCACGTCCTTGGATATCTTCTTTGCCACCTTGTCAAACTGGGAAATGGTGGCAAGGTAGGAGCCGATCAGTACATTTTCGGTTGCATGGATGACGTCCAGGCGAAGGGCTGATCTCTGGCCCTTTGCTGTGGCAGCGTTGCCCTGAGGAAAATATACGAAGATGTAGGCCTGGATGCCGGCAATGGCTGCAATCTCGCGTCTTACCGCCGCAGAGGCAAGGTCGCTTACGCTGTAACCATGCTCCTTAAGGAGGTGGGCAAGCTGGTTTGAATCCACTGGAACTATCCCGTCGGTCCTCCTGAGGGCAGCAGGCAGAAGTGAGAGCACGTCAAGGCCCAGGTCCCCGAGGAGGGATATGAGCACCACCTTTCTTCTGAGCACTGGAAGGCCGTGGACGTCAGTTGCCCGCTCAGGAAGGCCCTTAAGGCGCTGCTCAAGCTTTGCAAGCCTTTCCTCAAGCTCCTTTTCCCTCTTGCTGCTTCCAAAAAGCCTTATCTTTGATTTTGAAGACTCGGTCTTCCTGAAGTAATCGGCTGTAATGCCAAAGGTAGGGTTTGAAATGGCCTGCTCCTCAAGTGCCTCCTCTTCTTTTTCCTGGGGCGAAAGGGTTTTTGCCTCTTTTTCAGCCTTTTGGGCCTTTGGATTTTTTGTTTTGGAGGCACAGCCTGCCAGGAAGAGGCAGAAAATCATGGGGAAAATGATGAAAAGCAACGAACTGGATGATTTACGATTTGTTTTATCCATTATCAGAACCTGGCAGTCATTTTTGAGCGAATTAAGAATAATTAATAATACATGTTGAGCAAAAAATTGATGGAACACCAAAGCCCTGCACTAAACCCTTGGTTGTTGCTGGCAACTATAGACGGCTACGTGAAACGGGTCAAGAAAAGGTGGCCATTTATGAGGCCATAAAAAAGGGGGCCATGTGGCCCCCTTTTTTTGTAAGGTTTTGCCCCTATTAGAAACTGTAGCTCAGATAACCCATGAGTAGCTGGGTGGTAGAGCCTTGGTCTCCATACACATAGGGGGCATTGTCATCGTAGTAGTACAGGCTGTAGTTCAGGGTCAGCCCTATGCCGTTATCCATCCTGTAGCTGGTGCCTACATTGAAGTCGATCTGCTTGTACTCAAGATCCGAGTACTTGTCCATGTTGTTCAGGTAGGCCACATCGTAAAGATGGGGCATGTTGGGGTTCACTGCCGACACATCAAGGTCAAGCTTTGCATCCCCGGTGGGATACATGGAGTCAAAATTCAGGTCAGTAATGTTTCCACGACCAAGGGTAAACGCAAGATCCGTTGTGATGCTCCAGTTGGGCAGTATGAAATAGGATGCATTTGCGTTTATGGTGTGGGCCTCTGTCCTGTAATCCATATCTGTGTGTTCCGAACCAAACTGGTCCGTTGTGATGAAGTTACCTCACCCATCGTAGATGGCTATGCAGTACTGGGAATCATAGCTATCGTATAGGTATGTGTAACCTGCAGTAAAGACAAAGTCCTTTACTGGGGTGATGGTACCGCTAAAGCCTGCAACCAGGAAGTTTCTGGTCCAATCTCTTCCATCCACGTCGCTGTTGTTGGCATAGCGGTACTTCACATGGGCATTTGTGGTTAGCATTGACATCGGGTGCCAATGGGTCTTGAACTTGAACTCGTGAACATACTCGGGCAAGTTGGATCTTGCAGCAACCCTCTTGCTGTAGATGGCTGGATCGTAGGCCCTTGTAACGTCATAAAGCCCTGCCGGAAGACCTGCATAGGCTCCGTAGGAGCCGTCCGGAGTGCACTCAGCTTCCTTGAGTACATAGGGATCGTTGTAGTACTCGAACTTGTAGTCAAAGTCGAACTTCAGATCGTGGCTTGCACGCCAGTCGGTACTGAGGGTGACAATATGCTCCTTTGTGGAGTGGTTCACATTGTGGTAGCGGTAGTTGTTTCTCTGCTCACGCTTGAACTCATAACCTGCACGCAGCCTTAAGCCCCTCATGATACGCCAGGTTATGTCGGTTCCCAACTCATAGGTGTCGCTGTTGTAACCAGAGTGCCTGACCTCTTCTTCCTCAAAATAGGAGTAGCCGCTCTTACCTATGTAGCCCTCAGACAGCGTCACATCACCGCCAGGCGCCCCAGCCGGATTCTTCCTCACGTTCTTGCGGATATCCACGTTCTCGTTGTCAAGATTCTGGTACTTTCCAAAGACATTAAGTGACAACGCCCTTGAGAGCCTGGAGTGGAACCTGGCATTTACGATATTGCTGTCAAGGTCAAGCTCCTGGCCGTAGTTGCCAGTGAGGATATCATAGGCGCCCCTGGTGGACCTGTTGGTGCTCTGTGAATAGACATAGTTGGCCACAAAGGTGTTGTCTGCGTTGATGTCCCAGCGGATCTTTCCCTTGTAGGTATCCTTGGTGGAATCAGGGGTCCTGCTGTAGGGAAGCGCGCCAGTGGTCCTGTCGTACTGGAGCCTGTTCTGAAAGAGCTCCTTCTTTTTGAGCCCATTGTAGATGTTCGTAAGGTCCTCATTGTCAACATCGAATTCCCTGTGCATATAGGAAAACTCCATGGCAAGGGTTCCGATGCTGAGGGAGAGTTTCGGGTTTATGTCATTGGTGGTCTCATCGATCTTCTGAGACCTTGACACAATGTGACAGGCAAGGCACTTGGAATTGGTCATTGCCTGCCTTTCTCCCTTTCTCTGTTCAAAGCGGTGGTTGAAGCTGAACTTGAGGTTTGGAATCTGGGGGATATTCAACTTCACCCCGTGCTGAAGCTGGGAGCGGGTGATCTCGAACATCTCATCAGGCGCAAGATCAGTATGGTAGACGTTTGCTGAGCCAACGGTCTTTCCCCCGTTAATTCCAGAAAGATCCGGGCTGCTTGCCCAGTTTTTCCACCCGGTTGAGGCAGGCGGAAAGATGTGGGCCTCAAGGTTTTCCATGTAGTCATGGTCCAGGCGATGGAGAAAACGGCCGTAATCTGCCTTGTAGATGAGTATGCGCCTTAGAGAAACCTCTCCCCCATACTCCTGGTCATCCACGTCCCTGTAAAGGGCATCGGCATCAAAATCAAAGCCGTTCTTTGATAGCTCCAGGTTTCCGCCCAGATACGTGGTCCACTTGTACCCAACGGATGAGTTGTATTCGGCACCGCCCTTTGCCCCGCTTTCATCTCCGTGGAGCTTGTCCAGGGCAGTGGTGGCTCCAACCTTCAGCTCACCCGAATACCACTTTCCATCATCTTCGGCAAAGACGGCGGACGCCCCGGCAATTGCCAGTGCAAATATCGCCGTCATAAAAAGAATTGCTGCTTTTTTCATCGGCTTTACCTCCTTGGCTACCGGGTTAGTCCGTGTCCGCTTGTCACGGTCTGGGAAGTGTAATCAGATCCGTGTACATACTGGTGACACTGGGTACACTTTGTCATAAAGGACTTCTGGAAACCGTAATTTGTTCCAGCAAGCTTTCTCCCGTTGTCATAGGGGCTCCCACCTCCTGGGATTCCATGCTTCTCAAGGCTTGATGCCCTGGCCGCATGAAAGTGGGCCTCGTGGCACTGGAGACAAAGAAAAGGCTCCTGCTGCTTGAGAAGGTTGTTGGCCACGGTTCCATGGGGATCGTGACAGATGAGACAGTCTTCCACAACGGGATCATGCTCAAAGACAAAGGGTCCCTGGTAACGGGTATGACACTTAAGACAAAGGTCATTTACCCTTTCGTCGGTCCTGAGCATTCCTGCCTCCAGGCTGCCGCTTCCATGGGGGTTGTGGCAGTCGCTGCACTTCATCTTCCCCTCCTTGAGAGGATGGTGGGAAAGAAGATTCATCTGGGACGTGATATCCCCGTGACAGGATGAACAAAGCTCCATCTCCTTTGCCTTGGCCAGGAGCCTTTCGTTGTGGTTGTGATGAATCTTGTGGCAGTTTGTGCAGGTGACGTCCCTTTCAGCATGTGTTGAGCCTGGCCAGTTCATGTGCTCATCTATCTGGTGACACGTGGTGCACACACCGGCAACCTCCTCCGGAGATAAGCCGTGACCGAACTTTAAAATCTTTTCCGTGTCCCCATCCCCCTCCACGTGGAGAGAACCTGGGCCATGACAAGACTCGCAACCCGTCTTGTAGCCCCCTGCCACCTCAAAGTCGGCTATCTTCATGTGAATGTTGTTCTTGTCTCCTGAAAGGTCCTCGTGACATTCAAGGCAGGTATTACTCCCCACGTAAGTTGCACCAGGTGCCACCTGAGGGGCCTTAATCACCTTTGACCTCTTCTCAAGCACCTGTGCACAGCCGATAACAAAGAAAATACCGACTGCAAGGATAATAAATTTCCTGATCATAAATACCCTCCGCAATTCCTGTTCTGTTTTGAAAAAACCTGAATTCAATCAACGTACGAACTTCTGGGTTTGGCCCTTATCACCTCCTTTCTTGGTGAATTTGAAATAAAAAAAAGCCGCCTTGATTACATATAAATCAAAGACGGCCTCTAATCAGGGAAAAGGTGCTTGTTACCTTTTCCCTGAACCTGTGAGTTGACCCGACGGGCCAACATGTCTTTACTTTTCAGTTGATAAGAGTGAAACCTCTTCCACTATAACAGCGATACAAAGCCCCCTCCCAAGGTTGTGCTGTCTGCTTGTGATTATTTTAAATTACACAAATCACAAAACCGTGTCAAGAGCAACTATTTAATCCAAACCTATTGAGTTACATCAAAAAAAAGGGGTGGGCAGAGAGGCTACCTTTTTAATCTTATCAAGATGTTTATGTCCCTTGCGTTTTCAGTAAAACGTAATGAACCGACATATCCGCAGATGGTTCCCTTGAGGGAGTCCCTGACAAACCTCTTTAGGGGTATCTTCCTGCCATTAACCAAAAGATATATCTCGTCCTCTTTTGCCAAGGACGGAAGCTGCAGGGACTCCTCCATGAAGTCGCAAAGGCTGCTGACCTGATCAAACCTGAAATTTCTTACCCCTTCCACGTCAAAGTCTGAAACCACAGCCACCACACCCCTGATCCTGTCCTTCAAGAGGTCTTTTGAGACTGAGCTTCGGGCAACCTCGATCTTTTTCACATCTGTTGCAGACTTAAACCCCTCACAGAGGACCAGGTCAACATCAGGAAAGAGTGACAAGGCTAGTGCTGCAAGGCCCTTTTCTGCTCTCGGAGACGTGGCCGTGCAGAAAGAAGGGGTAACAATTGCAATGCGGTCAATCCCGTCTTTTCTGTAAAGGTCCGTATCTGACCCTTGTTTTTCAAAGGGCTCAAGTTCATGCTTGGTGGACTTCATCACTGCGACGCTGTATCCACGGCCTTTAAGTTCTTTCATGATGTTTCTGATCAAGGTAGTCTTTCCAGAATTGTGATACCCTATGAACGTAAGGACCTTAGGCATGGCTTCTCCTGAGGGGCAGGCTGCCCCGTTTTTGCTTTACAGGCCAGCTATGTTACTTTCAAAAAATAGCAATGGCAACAAGGGCATGGTAATAATGGAAAACATGATACCGACTACCTTGAACCATCAAACCACCCTTATCACCAGAGATGGCGCCGAGGCCAGGCAGGAGACCGTGGCCGTTGAGACCCCCTTCAAGGTGGCCCTCAACGATGAAACAATTGGCGCCTCCATGGTCCTTCCAGACGGTCTTGAGGAATTTGGAGTGGGGTTTCTTTTTGGCCAGGGCTACATTGAAAAGACAGGCCAGGTCAAGGAGGTATACGTATGCCCAGAGGGAAGAATAAGCGTCTATGCAGATGTTGAAAATTCAGGGCCTAAGGAGGTCATTATTACCTCTGGATGCGGGGGCACCGGAAAGATATCCAGGAAGATGCTTGAAGGGGCCTTTGAACCCCTGGCCGAATGCACACTGGACCTTGATGAAATTGAAAAATTCATACTTGAGGTGCTCCACTACTCTGACCTCGGACTCAGGACCCACTGCATCCATGCCTGCGGATTCTGGTCGGAGGGAAGGCTTGCAGCATACTTCGAGGATGTAGGAAGGCATAATGCCGTGGACAAGATCATTGGGGCAATTCTTCTTGGGAAGATATCCCCCAAGGGCGCAATCTATACCACAGGAAGGCTCACCTCGGACATGGTGCTTAAATGCGCCCGAATTGGGATTCCCATTGTCATGTCAAGAACGGCCCCCTCTTCCCTTGGGCTTGCAATTGCAAGACGGGCCGGAGTCACTTTGGCTGCCTACGCCCGTCCCCACAGGGTGAACTGTTTTAATGCCCCTGAAAGAATCCTCTGCCCTTGATTTAAACCCCCATGGAGCCTTTGCTGTTGGCTCCTAAAAACTGATGGGCCTGGCCAGGTCTTAGTTTTTTTGTAAGCCCATACCTTCTTTAAAACTTCACCTTTTTTCTTTCCTATTAGTACTTAGATTATCATAAAATACCGCGAAAAAGGATGAAGGCGATGTCAAAAGAGGTGCAAGAGCTTGTTAAAAGACTCAGGCCCAGTCTCTCCCTTGGAGAATATGGAAAGGTCTATGACGACACCTCGGAGTTCATGAAGATATCTTACGGGGATGTAATAAGACTTGAAGGGCAGCACTACCTTGTTATCAGGGACGAGGCGGAAAGGAGCTTTGGCATAGAGGACCCAAAATACTGGGTCAAAAGGTGCATACACCTTGAATCGGGTGAAAGAAAGATACTTAAACTGGTGTTTTATGAAAAGTTCAGCCTGAAACTGGGAGATATTGAGATCCCCTGCTTTAGAAGCCCCAGGAAAGAGGCGAGGATCCTTGAACTTGTCAGGGGAGACAAAAGGTTCATGCAGGGGGTCTCCTGCCTGGATAGCAAGGGAAACCTGGTAAGGATCCTTGATGTTGTAAGTGGCAAGAGGCTCGATCACTTCGTTTTTGAAATAGAAAAGGGGCACAAGGAATACTTTTTCCAGGATCTTCCGGCCATTTTAGAAAACTTCATGGACTCATGCAGGGCCATAAAGTTTCTTCACGACCATGGGGAAATCCACGGAGACATACGAAGGGATCACCTCTGGAGGGAATATAAGAGCGGCCAGTACGTCTGGATAGACTTTGACTATGCCTACGAATTTGAAGAAAGCCCCTTTGGGCTCGACATCTTCGGACTTGGAAGCCTTTTAATCTACCTGGCAGGAAAGCAGATTTACACAGAGGCAAACCTTCAGCACATCATGGCAGATAAACAAATCGAGCTTGAAGAGAACGATTTTTCCCTTCTATACAAAAACCGCATCGTAAACCTCAAAAAACTTTTTCCCTACATTCCAAGGGAGCTGAACCTTGTGTTCATGCACTTTTCCCAAGGGGCAGAGGTCTTTTACGAAACCGTTGACGAGTTTCTTTATGACCTTGAGCCTTGCATCGAGCTTATAAGAAAAAAAGGAGGCCAGCCATGAATTACAAAAAAATACTTGTGGCCGTTGACGCATCTGAAAATGCAAGAAGGGCTACAGAGTACGTGGGCGAAATCGTAGGAGAAAGCCCGGGCTTTGAAATAACCCTGCTTTACGTGGTAAGACACGCGGAACGCGACCTCTTTCCAGATGATAAGTCGTGGGAAAACAGAAAGAAACAAGAAAAGGAAAAGGCAAAGCTCGTCCTGAGCGAGCTGAAAACACTCCTTCATACTTATGGGCTTTCTGAAGACACTGTATCAACAAGACTCATAGAGATAAGCAACTTCAGCATAGCCCAGGCAGTCATGGACTTTCAAAAGTCCGGGGGCTTTGGAACAATAGTCGTTGGAAGAAGGGGAATGTCAAAGGCAGAAGAATTCCTGTTTGGGAGCATTTCAAACAAGATAGTCCATTACGCAAAAAATTGCGCCGTCTGGGTCATTGAATAGTAGAGACGAAAACTTAGGCCATGAGACCAAGGCTAGTCAACTGCATTGCCTTTGATGACTGCCCATTCCCAAGGGATTTTAAAGGCCACGTCCAGATAGTTGGTACGGTCTATGGGGGCAGCAGGCTTGACGGAGTGCTCACAGGGCAGGTGGAAAAGGACGGTACTGATGCTGCCATGCGGATTGTTGAGATTGTAAGAAACTCCAGATTTTACCAGCACTGCAACCTGATAATGCTTCAGGGAATATGCCTTGGGGGCTTTAACGTGGTGGATGCGAGACTTATACAGCGGGAAATTTCACGGCCAGTGCTGGTGGTCGCAAGAAAAGAGCCGGACTACCAGGCAATCAAGGACGCGCTTTTAAGGAAAATCCCAGAGGGTGACAAAAAATGGCAAATAATACAAAATTTGGGCCCCATGGAGCCATGTAAAAACTGTTTCATACAAAGGGTGGGGCTAGATTACCCAGAGGCAGAGGCGGTGATAGATTTTTTTTGCGTAAACTCCAATATCCCTGAACCACTCAGAACGGCCCACCTCATTGCAGGGGCCTTGGGCAGAGGCTCAAGCAGAGGACGCGTGTAATTTTAAAAAATGCAATTGGCCTTTTTTCTTTCAGTGCAGGAACACGAAAAAAATTTTAAGTTTTAGGCCCTGTTAATAAAAAAATTTTACCCCATAGACCCCAGGCTATTTGAGCTTTTTTTCCTCTTTTTTGACCTCTTTCAACTTCTTTTTGTAATATTTGAGGCACTGCTTGATAAACCGCTGCTGTCCCTTTTTTGAAGTAAGATTTACCCTTTCCACAGGTGCGTCCCAACAGGCAAGGAGAATCAGCTTGATGGGCAAATTCATGTCCAATAAGCAGTTGATCTTGCTCTCATAGTATTCCTTTTCAACCTGGAGCTTGATGCGCTTGTTCCTGGTTATGGCCGTAAGGGGTAGCTCTCTTTTCGCAGTGGCAAGATTCATCTTTTCATCCACCTTTCTTTTTGTTCTTATCTGTCACAGTGCAAAGTTGTTGCCAAATTTCATGTTCTAAATGCCAGAAAAGCCGTAAATAATCCCTGTTGTAAAACCGATAAAACAGAATAGGTAGAAAGTCTTTTCTAAAAACGGAATCTTTTTTCACACAAGATATGAGAAAAAATGTTGCCATAATAGATCTCGATACCCAAAGACGTAAAAAAGAGATCATTTCCAAAATAAAGAGGATTCCACCGCTTCCCGCAGCAGCCCAGGAGGTCCTTTCCATTGTTGCACAAAACCCTCAGGATATTCGGCGACTTGAGCAGGTGATCATGCATGACCCCTCCCTGTCATCGCAGCTTCTAAAGGTGGCAAACTGCGCTGCCTATTATCCTGCCAGCCGCATAACCACCATACACAGGGCAATCGTGTTCCTTGGATTTTCCGAGGTCAGAAGCCTCGCACTCAGTCTCAGCGTCTCAAGCGTTTTCAAGGGCAAGAAATCAAAGACAGGCTTTGAGAGGCAAAAATTCTGGGAACACTCCATAGCCGCGGCCATGATAAGCAGGATACTTGCAGGAGAGCTGGAACTTGAAGAAACCGATGTGTACTTCACCTGCGGGCTCCTTCACGACCTTGGCCGGGCAGTAATGGACACCTGTTTTCCAAGGGAGTGGAAACAAATTCTTGATTACGCCCAGGAAAACGAATGTTCATTAATAGCGGCAGAAAGGAAATTCGGTTTTCCTCACAACATAATAGGGGCCTGGCTTGTCAAGAACTGGGACCTCCCACCTATTTATTACAGGGTAATTGCCAGTCACCACCTGCCTCCTGGACACCCCCATTTCAACATGGATGGCGCAATAGTACAACTTGCAGACTATTTGGGCCACGAGCTTGGATTGGGACTTTATTCACGCCCAAGTTGCAACGTGGTTGCCCTTTCCAATTACCTGGGCCTGGGCCAGGAAAGAATGGAACTGCTTAAGGAACATATAGAGAAACTGGCAGAAATTGCAGAGGCCATTTCAATGGGAATGCTCTAACACCGTTTGGCCCCTGGCTGAACAAACCGCAAATTGCTGAAGCCTGTCAAATCATCCCTCTGCCGCTTTCTGAAGGTCTATGATGCCGTCTGTGCCTGGATAGTCCTTTTTGGCATATCTTGTAATGTCTGTGAGTTTGTGTACCAGCTCACCAAGGTACTCCACCTGTCTTTCAAGCCTCACAAGAGGCTTTTGGTCAAGGGAAGAAGCAGATGATCGAAGGAGCTCACAGTTTAGCAGTATGGCCTGAAGAGGCTGGCTGAATTCGTGGGCGACAGCCCCGGCCATCTCCACGATACCTTCAAGACGCTGCTGCTCAAGAAGTGCCCGCTGTGCCTCCTTGAGCTCTGTTATGTCAAGGATCAAAACCGCAATCTCGTCTCCCTCTGGCCTCTTGGCAGACGATATCAGAAACCACCTTGCCCCTTCTTCGTCAAAGTATTCAAAATTGTCCCTGTTCCGGCTGTTTATCAGTTTATCTACAAGCCCCTTTTCAAAGGGAAGCCTTTGGGATTTGGAACCCTCCGAAATATTAAGGAGTTCCCACGCAGACTGGTTTGCCCATTTGATATCCCCTTCCAAATCAATAATTACGAGGCCTGCACCAATTTGGGCAATTACCCTGCCCCAAAGCTCTCTTTCAAGACTGACTCTCTTTTCTATACTGGCAATTTCGACTGCCCGCTGGATTATGTCCTTAAGCTCCTTGGCATCAACGGGTTTTTCCAGGTAGGAAAAGGCTCCCTTTTTCATTGAAATCACTGCATCATCCACCTTCCCATAGGCTGTCATGATGATGACCGGGACAAATGGGGCGACCTCCTTTATCTTTGAAAGAAGCTCCACACCCTTCAGGCCGTCCATCCGTTGATCCGTGAGCACCAGATCGAAATCCCCATTCTTAAAAAGAGACAGGGCCTCCATGGGGTTATCGCATGAGGTGACACTGAGCCCCATAAGCTCAAGACGCATCTTCAAAACAGTCAAAATATTTTCGTCATCATCGACCAGAAGAATCTTTTTGTTAGGCATGGCCCTTTCCTTTAATTGATTGACAACTCTCCATCTATTTTATAAGCAAATAATATACCTTCAAAACAAAAAATGAAAACTGCCAATCCTGATTCCTTAAGAAACACCGTTGAAATACTGGCCTCCCACATTGGCCCTCGGCCAATAAAAAGGCCTGAGAAACTAAAGGAGGCAAGGGACTTTATAGGCAAATCCTTTGAGGATATTGGACTGTCTGTTTCCCTTCAACCTGTGATCTACAAAGGGATTGAGTACCATAATGTCATTGCCGCCACAAAGGGGACGGACCCTCTCCTGCCCTGCGAGAAAAGCATACTCGTGATCGGGGCCCACTACGACACGGTCTCTTCAACCCCCGGTGCAGACGATAATGCAAGCGGAATAGCAGCCCTATTGGAAACCGCCAGACTTACAGCACCTTTTAAGCCAGACAACCTGGTTTTTGCCGCATTTTGTATGGAAGAACCTCCGGTTTTTAGGACAAGGAACATGGGAAGCTACTGGTATGCCAGGCACCTGAAAAAGATGGGGCAAAAACTTATTGGAATGATATGCCTTGAGATGGTAGGCTACTTTTCTGACAGGCCTGGAAGCCAGAAATACCCCTTTCCACTTATGAACAGGATGTATCCGGACAGAGGCAACTTCATTGCCATTGTTGGCAACCTTAAATCAAAGGACTTCACCATGACCCTAAAGGGGCTCTTTAAAAAACACAGCACTATTCCAGTGGAATCCTTAAATGCCCCTGCCGTAATGATAGGCATTGATTTTTCAGACCACTGGTCATTTCAAAAGCTTGGGTTTAAGGCCGTCATGGTCACAGACACGGCCTTTTACAGGAACCCAAACTACCACCGTCCCTCTGATGTTCCCTCAACCCTTGAATATGAAAAGGCCGCCCAGGTTGTGGACGGCCTTGCAGGTTCAATTCTTGATCTGTGCGGCTTACGGGCTTAATCCCTATGCCACTCTATACGAACGCTCTTTTCCCCGTCTCCGTATTCGAGGCTGTACTCTCCCTGATATGATCGCCTAATTGCCTCCCCTATACGCTTGGCAAGATGTATTCCAGTAACCAGCACCTGGATTGAATCCCCGTCCTGCCTGATTTCCATAAGCCTCTCAAGGGGATGTTCCGCCTTTTCCGCCTTCTCCTCGTTCTTGATGAGATTCAATATCTCATCCCCATGACTTTTGAGGAACCTGCCACTGAGATTTATAACTCCTGCCGGCATCTTCTCCTTTATCCTTCTGCAGGCTGGGCACAGGGCCTTATTTGCCTTTTCCGGCTTCTCTTCGGTCCATACCCAGCGGCCACCCGAATAGACACAGCCACAGCCAGTACAGACCGTGGGTTCCGGAAACTTCTCCTTTGACTGGTAGGGATCGTGCCGTTTTTCCTTGACCAGCCTGTCGAGTCTACCAAACTTGCCTTTGTCCATAAGCACCTCCTCGGCTTTTTATTGAATAACAACCAACTACCCTATGAATAAAAAGGTAGGTACCAGGTACACCAGGAACAAGGGCGCATGGCGGCAAACCCAACTATTTTTTCTTGTAGGTGCCCATCAAAACCGCCTTGGCCAGCACGTGGCCCTTCATGGCAGCTTCCAGTTCCGCCTTGGTAGGCAAATCCAGGCCATCCAAAACCCTATCCAGGGCGTACAGCTTGAAAAAATACCTGTGGCGTCCTATGGGCGGGCAAGGTCCTCCGTATCCCGTCCGCTGCCAGTCATTCAGCCCGGATTTGACCCCTGGAGGAAGCTCTGCCTCCTTTACCCCTTCTGGAAGAGTCGTAACCTTTGGCGGGATGTTGAACAGAACCCAGTGCACCCACGTCAATTTTGGGTTCGCAGGATCAGGCGCATCGGGATCATCCACAATGAGGGCTAGGCTCTTGGTTCCGGCAGGTACACCGGACCAGGAAAGAGGAGGCGAGATGTCCTCCCCCTGACAGGTGTATTTTGATGGTATCTCTCCTTCGTTTTTAAAGGCCTGGGACGTTAGTTCCATTGCCATGGCAGCCTCCCCAAAACTGAAGTTTAAGGCCATAAGCCAAAGGAGTAGAAAAAGTAAAAGGTCTACGTAAGTTTTCATGGTATTATTTTACCAAGAAAATTAATTATTTTGAATCATATTTTTCCTTGCCCAGCTAATCGCCCTTATCCAAGGGAAGATACGGCCAAATGGAAATGTCATTTTTTACTGCGGGAGCTAAAAAACAACAAAAATAGCCCCTTTAAACTTGACCGCCTTCAAAAAGCACTTAGTTTCTATCCCAAAAAAGAGGAGGAAAATATGTCCAAGACAAGAAGGGCGCTGACAAAAGAAGAGATACTGGAATTCAAGGAGATGCTTGAGAAAAAGAGGGATGAAATATGGCAGGACATAAGGAACGAGCTCAAATCCAGGGTGAGTGAAGAGTACCATTCTCTTATTAACGATGTTAACGACGAGGAAGACCTTGCCCAAATAGATCTGCAGGAAGAGGTGATTCTTGGGGTCTTAGAGGCCAGAAAAAAGGAGCTCGAGGCCATTAACCATGCCCTTTGGCGCATAGAACACGGTGAATACGGCAGGTGCCTTGAGTGTGAGGACTGGATATGCCTTGAAAGGCTTAAGGTCAGACCCTGGGCGGTATACTGTTTACCATGTAAGGAAGAGCTGGAAAGGCTCGGAAAGATATAGGCGGGAAACAGGCCCAGATTCACAGACCAAGGGCAAATGACAGAGCGCTTCGCACCTCTTCCCTGCTAAGCTTCTCAAGACAGACGGGTTCCTGGCATCTCCTGTAGCTGTCTCCGCACGGACTGCAGGATGCACTGCTCATCAACGTGGTGGCATTATCAAGCACAGGTGCCCAAAGCCTCGGATTGGTAGGGCCGAAGTTGACAAATGTCCTGGTTCCGCACCATGCGGCAAGGTGAGTAATTCCTGAATCATTTCCCCAGTAAACCCTCGCCTTTCCCAGAAGGTCCGCCAGGGGCCCAAGCCCAAAGCCGCTTGCAATCTTAACCCTGCCGTCCCATCTCAAGGCGAAATCCTCCACATCCTTTGCCATTTCCCCTTCTGCAGGGCCGAGGATAAAACAACAGCTCATCCCCGAAGCCTTATCTAGGAGGTTTTTTGTGACGTCAAAGAAGAGCGAGAGGGGAAAATTTTTCCTGGCGCTGCCGCTTCCAGGGTGAATTACAAGGTCAAAACCTTGGCGCTGACTTTCTGCCCTGAAATATCCTAGGGGGTTCAGGAAATCCTTCAGGACTGCGTCCTCGTCCTTGACCTGGGCTCTAACCTGGTCAAACTGGAATATGGAGCAATTCGTCTCATCAGGGCCTTCATCCACCGTGAATATCACCTTTGCCTTGAGCCGGGAGTCAGGCATCATCAAAATAGTTGGAACAAGACCCCTTCTTCTGGAAAACCACCACACCTCATCGAAATAATCAAAATGGGGCGCAATGGTCCCGGTAAAAAGCTGGGCAAAGGCAGCTGAACTGGAGGGAAAGACAGAGGAGACCTCACCGCAATCCTTGAGGAAGAGACACCTCTCAGGCTGTCCTGCCAGGGTAAAATCTCCCACGTGTTTTTTCAAAAGCCTGAGGGCAGGAAGGGATATAAGAAGATCCCCAATGGCACCTTGATGGACTACTAAGGTTGGCATGCATCCTCCGTTTTACTTTTCACCAATACAGGGTTCGCTGGTTCCGAACCCGGGTGATTTATTGCGAAAAACGCTACAAATAATTCAACAAATAAGTTACAGTGTCGGCCTTGTAAGGCCAAGAAATACTTCATATTGGGCCTTGGTTTAACTACAGAAACTATCCAATTTATTCAAGGAGGAAATAGCAAATGGCCGGTGAGAAGATAACAATCAACCCAGATGGCACAATCAACGTGCCTGACAATCCCATAATACCTTTCATAGAAGGTGACGGGATAGGCCCAGACATCTGGAGGGCCACCAGAATGGTTTTGGATGCCGCGGTTGAAAAGGCATACAATGGAAAACGCTCCATATCGTGGAAAGAGATATATGCAGGTGAAAAGGCCAAGGAAAAGACGGGTGAGTACCTCCCCCAGGAGACGCTGGACGCCATTTCCGAATACGTGGTTGCAATAAAAGGCCCGCTGACAACCCCTGTGGGCGAGGGAATAAGAAGCCTTAACGTGACATTGAGACAGGTCCTTGATCTCTATGCCTGCGTTAGACCCGTGCGATATTTCAAGGGTGTGCCAAGCCCGGTAAAAAGGCCGGAACTGGTAAATATGGTCATCTTCAGAGAGAACACCGAAGACGTTTATGCCGGCATAGAATGGCCTGCAGAGAGCCCGGAGGCAAAAAAGGTCATAGACTTTCTCGAAAAGGAGCTTGGGGCAACGATTCGTTCTGACTCTGGAATTGGGATAAAGCCCATCAGCAAGACAGGCACCTTCAGACTGGTAAGAAAGGCCATAAGATACGCCATAGAGAACAACAGGGATTCCGTCACCCTTGTCCACAAGGGAAACATAATGAAGTACACGGAGGGGGCATTCAGGAACTGGGGATACGAGCTTGCAGCAACCGAATTTCCAGAAAAAACCATCTCCGAGGCCGACCTGTGGGAGAAACACGGAGGCAATGTCCCGGAGGGAAAGATTGTAATTAAGGACCGCATAGCTGACGCCATGTTCCAGCAGATACTTCTAAGACCTGCCGAGTACAGTGTACTTGCAATGCCAAACCTAAACGGAGACTACATGTCAGACGCCCTGGCAGCCCAGGTTGGCGGGCTTGGCATGGCACCTGGAGCAAACATAGGTGACGGGGTGGCCCTTTTTGAGGCAACCCACGGAACGGCCCCGAAGTATACCGGCCTTGACAAGGTAAACCCTGGCTCCCTCATACTCTCAGGCGCCATGATGCTTGAGTATCTTGGCTGGGATGAGGCCAGGGACAAGATACATGAGGGTCTTGAAAGGGCCATATCCAAAAAGAGGGTAACCTATGACCTTGCGCGCCAGATACCAGACGCAGAAGAGGTGAAATGCTCTGAATTTGCCAAAAGCATGGTTGATTCCATGGAGTAGTTCCAGAACCCAGAACGGAAGGGGCCGGCCCTGGCGGCTTCCTGTTTATGGCGGTCGGCTCCTTGATTTCCTGTTTCCGCGCCTGTGCCCTGCCTGTTCAACACCTGTGCCAATTCCCTGGCACCATCCTCTTTGCAAAGAATGCATGCAAGGAATTTCAAGGGTTCCTGAACCCCTTTGCGCCAGATGTGGAACACCCTTTAAATCCAGGACATCTATCCCTCACCTGTGCTCAAAATGCATTGAAAACCCCGGGCCAGTGGACTGGGCCCGATCACTTTTTGTATACGAAGACCCCATAGCGTCTCTAATAAAGGAACTGAAGTACAGGGGGGATCGCTCTTGCCTTTACGCCCTTGAAACCCTCTCCCGTCCGATTCTTGAAAGGATTTTGAACACTTCGCCCCTGAAAACGGAGAAAAATGACAAATCAACCTGCGTGGTTCCTGTGCCCCTTCATGTAAACCGATTGAGACAGAGGACGTTCAACCAGTCCCTTCTCATTGCCAGACGACTTTTTACCCAGATTCCAGTGAGAACGGACATTGTTTC
>Ga0256832_1001207_pt1 | contig 17370 bp, 1 predicted proteins | sample 134614metaG_FD_190534 | JGI IMG/M metagenome (GOLD analysis project Ga0256832, IMG submission 190534) | Hydrothermal vent microbial communities from Lau Basin, Pacific Ocean - 134-614 | ecosystem: Environmental > Aquatic > Marine > Hydrothermal vents | place: Pacific Ocean: Lau Basin | collected...
ATTTTCTCAAAAATATCATACCCACATTTTAACCGGTGTCGATTTTATACATTGGTATCCTAAAAACAGTCTAAATATTCCCGAAACAGCTAATAAAACCCGTAGGGGACGGTGGTACGATATGTATAATTCAGCAGTGTTGGTAAGTCCCGATGACAGTGTTCAAATTTACCATAAAAGCAAATTGGTCGTCGGGGCGGAATATACCCCTTTTAGAAAAATATTGGAACCTCTAATCGGCGATTGGGTCACTAAAACTATCGGTGTTTCCATGGGCTCAAATGTATCACAAAAGGAACGAAGTGTTTTTAAAGTTTCCGGTACCCCTATCAAAGCGGCACCCATTATTTGTTATGAAAGTGTTTACGGTGCTTATGTAACCGATTATGTCAAAAAAGGGGCTAATTTACTTGCAGTTATTACCAATGACGGTTGGTGGGGCAATACCGAAGGACACCGGCAACATTTGAGCATTGCCCGCTTGCGAGCCATTGAAAACCGGCGTGATGTGGTTCAGTCTGCCAATACCGGCATTTCGGCACACATTAATCAATTAGGCAATATTAAAAAATCTTTAGGATATAACAAACGCGGTAGTATTGACGTTAATGTTCATCTTAATGAACAACAAACGTTCTATACACAACAAGGCGATTATTTAGCTCGAGTTGCCATATTTATGACGGCACTGTTGGTTTTATATGCTTTCTCACGCAAAAAAGTCAGGTTGTAATTCAAGTCTTTAACCTTTTTTATTTTAAAAATACTTTACCGGTCGGCAGCGGTCGGTACGTTTAGAGAAATCATAGCGTAGCATTAATTCGTGCGAACCGGAACTATCGTGTCTTAAATCTGACAAGGTATAATCGTAAGAGTAACCTACCGATAGTTGTTGGCTCAGGAACAATTGAAACAATCCGATTATGGCATCCTCATGCCGGTAACTAAACCCGATACCCCAGCGTTCATGATATAAATTCATAGAAAAATCAAATGACATAGGGGCATTAGGTGTGTATTTAAACACAACACTGGGTTTGACTTTGACTACTTCGTCCAAATCGAATACATAACCGGCCATAAAGAAAAAATGTCTGGCCAGTAAAGCTTGTCCGGAAGATGTAGCACTAAAATTCTGTTCTAATAATCGTGGTGCGGAAATACCGAGATAATAATCATAGGTGTAAAAATACAAACCAACCCCGGCATTGGGCAAAAACCTGTTGTTGATATTATATACTTCAGGGTCGTTTTGATGATACGGATTTCTACCGGTCAAATCTAAATTTAAAATATGAAAACCGCCACTTAATCCGAAACTCAACCGGGAATCGAAACCGATATCTATTTGATAGGAATAATCCCAATAAAAAAGAGTTTGCTGTAACGGACCGGCTACATCATTGGTAGCGGTAAAGCCCAATCCCATTTTTTTATCAATAGGACTATGAATGGAAAAAGCTTGGGTTTTTGGCGCATCGTTAATACCTACCCATTGCATCCGAACCATGCCGGTCATGATAAATCCTTCTTTGGTGCCGGCATACGCCGGATTAATAGCAATGGGGTTATACATATATTCCGAAAATTGCACATCTTGCTGCGCATAAGTTGCGCTGAAAATGTTAAAAATAATGATGAATATTAATAAGCTGTATCGTTTCATATTTGTGTTTGTTATCTGTTTAAGTAAACTGAACCTGTAAAGATATTTTCGACATCCGGAATGCCCAAATCAATGACATAATAATAGACTCCTACCGGCAATTTATGCGCTTTGTTACCTTGTTCGGTGCCATCCCAATAATTATCGGTATTGTTGTAACCGGTTGACTGGTAAACCAAGTTACCCCAACGGCTGTAAATTTTAACAACAGCATTCGGGAAACTTTCAATACCTAAAATGTAGAAATGATCGTTTAGTCCGTCACCATTGGGTGTAAACACATCATAAACATGAATGTTTGGGGTCGGAACTATGGTCGGGTCATCCGGTTCGTTGTCATTTTCCACATCAACATCGGCAAAATTAGTCGGGTCATCAGATATGTCGAAAACTTGATTATTATTAGGATCAAAGCCTGAAACGGTTGCTGAATTCTCCACATAACCACGTTCTATATCTGCTAAGGTAATGATATATGTTCCTTTAAATGTATGATCATCCACTTGATCGGCACCTAAGGAGATATGTGCCGGATTGATATCTATTAGCGGATCATTGATGCTGATATCTTTAATGGTTACATTGCAACGGTTTTTAACGGTAAAATTATACGTAATAGTTTCACCTTCATCAGCCAATCCGTTGCCGTTTTCATCGTTGAAATGTCCTTCTTTTAGTAAAATCAAGTCGGCATGTTGCGGAATGATGGTGCGGGTTACATCATCGGGGTCACCGTCATTGTTCAAATCATTGTCCGTTGGATCCGTAGGGTCATCAGAAATATCAGAAATACTGATGTTTTGCGGGTCAATGCCATGAACCACCGCTTGATTATCAAAGTATCCGAGGTCAATCATATTTTGGTCCAAAGGATAGCTTCCGTTAAATATCCATATTTCATTTTGCCCTAATCTGCCATCACCATCAACATCTCCACTGACATAGGTAATGGGTGTTGTGATTTGCGGGTCTTGGATGCTGATATTAGAAATATTTTGATTGCCGGTATTGCGAACTTCAAATGTATAGATAATCAATTCGTCCGGTTTAGGACAAATACTATTGGTTGTGCTGATATAACCGACTTTAGTTAATGACAAACCGGAGTATTTTTTGATATGAGTAATAGTCGGGTCATCGTTGCCAACCGGTGATAAAGGATCAGTGTCATCAGATAAATCTTCATAGACTGTTCCTAAGAAGTTTGTTGAAGCCGTAGCTTGATTAATAACTTCTCCGGCATCGATATCAGCTTGTGTTATGGTATGCATTGCCGTTATGTGAGCAGTTGCTCCCGGTGCTAATGTTGGTATAGGGTTACCTGATAAAATGATAGCATTATCATCGGTAATTAAAATATTGGTTAGTGTTACATTGCCATTATTAGTAAAATACATATCGTAATTGATAATATCCCCGACATTTAAAATTTGTTCATCATAAGTAAGGTTATCGTCTTTGGTTAATTCAAAGGCAACCGTTTGTGAGATGAAAGTTTGTGTCGGGTCATCGTTTCCGGGAGGTGATTGTGTGTCGGTATCATCAGAGTCATCAATCACATCAATATGACCAAATGATGTTTCGCCATGAACCGAGTTAATCACAACACCGGCGTCTATATCGGCTTGCGTAACTATATGCGTTGCATTGATAGTGGCTGTTTCTCCAACAGTTAAGCCGTTTATTATGCTAGTGCTTAATGATGCATTGTCATCTGTCAAAATAATTTGATCGGTCAAGGTCACATTTCCGGTATTGGTCACTGTAATAGTATAATTGATTTGATCTCCAACAAATAGGTTTTGAGCAATATAAGGTAGATTATCATCTTTCAAGATAGTAATCTCCGGTGTTTGCACAAAGAATGTTTTAGTTGGATCATCCGGTCCGATAGGAGAATCGGGGTCGGTATCATCGGAAATGTCAGAATAGATTACACCGTTAAAGTCAGCGGTAACTTCTGCAGAATTTTCGTAGAAGCCGGCATCTAAATCGGCTTGTGTCACCGAGTGTTGTGCCAAAACTATTGCCGTAGCTCCGGGTGCTAAATTGGTTACCGGGTTGCCATTGGTGATATTAGCATTCGCATCTTGAACATTGGCGACATTAAAGGTCACATTTCCGGTATTGGTTACCGCTATTTCGTAATAGATAACATCACCTACTACCATATTTTGAGGAACGTATGGCAGATGGTCATCTTTTGTAAGACTAATTCCCGGTAATTGTCTTATTAGAGTGACAGTCGGGTCGTTGTCACCATTATCCGGTCCGGTATTGCCAGTGTCATCGGATAAATCGGTAATTGGCAAGCCATTAAAGAAAGCTCTTGCTTCTGCTGTATTTGAAATGCTTCCCGCATCAATATCGGCTTGTGTCACAATATGGGTGGCGTCTAATGTGGCAAATTCGCCCGGATTGAGTTGTGTTATGGTGCTTGATCCGTTAAAAGTTGCATTGTTGTCATGTACTGTAATATTGTATAATGTCACATTACCCGTATTTGTTACTATTATTTGGTAATTAATGACATCACCGACTGCTAAGTCTTGCGGTGTATAATCTAAATGATCATCTTTGGTTACGGTCAGTTCCGGTGTTCTGACAATATGAGTGATAGTAGGGTCATCAGGTCCTAGGGCAGAATTGGGATCGGTATCATCAGAAACATCCGAGACTATAACGCCATTACCAATATCGGTTTGTGCAGTAGCCGAATTACTGATTTGTCCGGCATCAATATCGGCTTGTGTTACGGTGTGTTCGGCTAAAACGGTGGCACTTTCACCCGGATTAAGCACTAATATCGGGTTACCTGAAACGATATTAGCATTGGCATCGGTTACTTGAATGTCATGTAATGTGATATTCCCATCATTTCTTACGGTGATTTGATAATGTATAACATCACCGACAACCAGATTTTGATCGGTAAAATCTAACTGGTCATCTTTAAGAACCGTTAAGACCGGTGTTCTGACTATGTGAGTAATGGTCGGGTCATCATTGCCGGCAGGGGAATTTATATCAGTGTCGTCAGACAAGTCTGTTATAACACCATTATAAACCGTAGTAAGTCCTAAGGCTTGATTGATAATTTCTCCGGCATCAATATCCAATTGGGTTACCGTATGGGTGGCAACAATGGTTTGTGATTCGCCGGGCAGTAAGTTTGGAATAACGTTATTTCCTTGTATTTGAGCATTAGCATCTGAGACTTCTATATGTGTCAAGCTGACATTTCCGTTATTGGTGACGACAATATTGTAAGTAATGACATCGCCAACATTCAGGCTTTGGTCGGTATAGGGCAATTGATCATCTTTTGTTAAAACAATACTTGGATGTTGTGCAATATTAGTAACGGTCGGGTCATGGTCTCCATTGGGAGCATTTATGTCAGTATCGTCGGACAATTCACTAAAGCTTAAACCATCAAATGTTGAGGATGCAGTAGCTTGGTTAATGATTTGTCCGGCATCGATATCTGCTTGGGTCACAATGTGCTCAGCTATAACAATAGCTGTGTTTCCGGGATATAAATCCGTTATCGGGTTACCGCTTAAGATATTGGCATTGTCATCGGTTACATTTACTAAATCTAAAATGACATTCCCGGTATTTTGAACCAAAATTCGATAGGTAATAATATCTCCAACACTTAAATTTTGAGCAGAGTAGGAGAGTTGATCGTCTTTGGTTACCAAAAGTTCAGGAGTTTGCAAAATATGTGTAATAGTAGGGTCATCCGGTCCGCTTGGTGACGATAAGTCCAAATCGTCGGACAAATCCGTAACGGGTTGCCCGTTAAATTGTAAACTTGCTGATGCTTGATTGATGATTTCTCCTGCATTGATATCCGCTTGGGTTACGGTATGCGTTGCATCAATGGTGACGACCTCATTTGGTGCCAAGGAACTGATAATACTGCTACCGTTAATTTGTGCATTGGCATCTTGAATACTAATGTTTTGCAAAGTAACATTTCCGGTATTGCGAATAATTATTTGGTAGTTAATGACATCACCGACAGATAAGTTTTGTTCGGTATAATCTAATTGGTCGTCTTTAAAAACCGTAATTTCTGGATTTTGAATGATATGTGTTATGGTCGGATCATTATCTCCGGGAAGCGATAACGGGTCTGTATCGTCGGAAATATCCGTTATGGTATTGCCGTTAAAGTCGGTTGTAGCAATAGCGCTGTTAGATACAAATCCGGCATCGATATCAGCTTGTGTAACCGTATGTGTTGCAACAATGGTTTCTGATTGTCCCGGTAATAAAACACTAATAGGGTTGCCGGATACAATATTGGCATTGTTGTCGGTTACATTGATATTGGTTAATGTGATATTTCCAGTATTGGTTACAACAATATTATAAGTGATAACATTACCAACAATCAGAGTTTGTGGGTCAAAAGGCAATTGATCGTCTTTGGTGACCGTTAATTCGGGATTTTGAATAAGATGTGTAATGGTAGGATCATCCGGTCCGCCCGGAGAGAACGGATCTGTATCATCACTGATATCTGATATATCATTATTGTTAAAACTACAAGTAGCCATAGCAGAATTGCTAATCTGTCCGGCATCTAGGTCGGCTTGGGTAACAATATGCGTAGCTTGGATGGTTTCGGTTTGTCCCACACCTAAACTGGCAATAGAACCGCTGTTGCCGGCAATTGTGGCATTATCATCCGTTACTAAAATATTATTAAGTGTAACATTACCGTTGTTAGTTACAAAAATATTATATGTTATGACATCGCCAACTGCTAAGTTTTGAGCAGCATAGGACAATTGGTCGTCCTTAGTCACAATAATAACCGGATTTTGTGAAATATGTGTGATGGTTGGATCGTGGTCTCCTACAGGGGCGTCAGGGTCAGCATCATCTGATAATTCAAGATAAGTTAACCCGTTAAAGGTTGTAGACGCAATAGCTTGATTGACAACTTGTCCGGCATCGATATCGGCTTGCGTGACGACATGTTCGGCAAAAACCACAGCAGAATTACCCGGATAAAGATTTGTTATCGGGTTACCGCTAGTGATAGTTGCATTATCATCGCTAATATTGATTAAATTCAGAATGACATTTCCGGTATTTTCAACCAAAATTCTATAAGTTATAACATCACCCACATTAAGGTTTTGATCTGTATAAGGTAATTGGTCGTCTTTGGTTACTGTCAAATCGGGCGTTTGTAAAATATGGGTTATAGTCGGATCATCAGGTCCTGAAGGAGAAGATAAATCCGTGTCATCGGAAATATCGGAAATACTATTACCGTTGTATGTCAAACTTGCTATTGCAGAATTGATAACTTCTCCGGCATCGATATCCGCTTGTGTAATAGTATGTGTGGCACTAATGGTGACCGTTTCGTTCGGTGCCATATTCGGGATAATGTTGCTGCCGGTTATTTGTGCATTGGTATCTTGAACATTAACATTTTGAACCGTCACATTCCCCGTATTAGTGACAATAATTTGATAATTAATGACATCACCAACGGCTAAGTTTTGTGCCGAATAATCTAATTGGTCATCTTTAAGTATTGTGATGCCCGGATTTTGAGCGATAGTAGTGACTGTCGGGTCTGCATCACCGGATGGCGATAACGGATCGGTGTCGTCGGAAGTGTCATTTACGGCATTGCCATTAAAACTGGTAGCAGCAACAGCACTATTGACTATATATCCGGTATCGATATCGGCTTGGGTTACGGTATGTGTAGCTACAACCGTTTCGGTATAACCCGGCAATAATGTGCCAATCGGGTTGCCGGCAATGATGGTGGCGTTGGTATCGCCTACATTAATATTGTTTAAGGTTACATTTCCGTTATTGGTAACTGCAATATTATAAGTTATGACATCTCCTACATGCAAGTTTTGCGGTGTGTAAGGTAACTGGTCATCTTTGGTGACTACAATTTGCGGATTTTGAACAATATGAGTCACTGTTGGGTCATCCAATCCGCCCGGAGCAAACGGGTCGGTATCATCACTGATATCGCTGATACTAACATTGTTAAATATACAAGTGCCTGATGCGGAATTTTCTACTAAACCGGCATCTATATCCGCTTGTGTAATAGTATGAGTAGCTTGTATGGTTTGGGTTTGACCGACCGGTAAAACACCTATGGCATTGCTGCCCGAAATAGTCGCATTATTATCGGAGATGACGAGATTTGTCAATGTGACATTACCATTGTTTGTGACGTAAATATTATAATGGATTTCATCACCAACCGCTAAATTTTGACCGGTATAGGGCAATTGGTCATCTTTGGTCAAAACCAGCACCGGATTTTGAGCTAAGAAAGTGATAGTGGCATCATCATCACCGGGAGGCGAATCCGGGTCTGTATCATCGGAAATATCAATATAGGTTTGATTGTTAAATTCGGCTGTAACTTGGGCGGAATTGACAACTTTTCCTAAATCCAAATCATTTTGCGTAATGGTATGATTGGCAATAACGGTCACTGAATTTCCGGGTGTTAAATTACTGATTGGATTGCCACTGACAATATTGGCATTATTATCGGTAACAGTTGCTGTTGAGAAAGTCACGTTTCCGGTATTAGTAACCACAATTTGATATTGAATAACATCCCCAATCGCCATATTTTGAGTGGTATAGGTTAATTGATCATCTTTGGTAATAACAATTGACGGTGATTGGGTAATATGGGTTATCGTCGGATCATCATCACCCAGCGGTGCGCCCGGATCGACGTCATCTGATAAATCTGTTACAGAATTACCATTATATAAAGCAGTTGCAGTTGCTTGATTCACTACTTGACCGGCATCAATATCAGCTTGAGTAATAATATGTTCAGCGGTAACCGTAACCGTTTCACCCGGAGACAAGCTTGTTATTAAACTGTTGCCGGTTATATTGGCATTATTATCTGATACGACTACATTTTGCAACGTAACATTTCCGGTATTGGTTATGTTGATGTTGTAATGAATGACATCACCGACTTGTAAGTTTTGATTAGTGTAAGCCAGTTGGTCATCTTTGGTTACGGTTAGTTCAGGAGTTTGAACCAATTGTGTTATGGTCGGATCATCCTGTCCTGACGGAGCAGCAGCATCTGTATCATCGGAAATATCCATAACCGTATTGCCGTCAAACATACATTGGGCGGTTGCCGAGTTGCTGACCATTCCGGCATCAATATCGGCTTGGGTAATGGTATGTGTCGCCGAAACATTAATGGTTTCGCCCGGATCCATTTGTGTAATATGGCTGCCCGAAGCAATAACGGCATTGTTATCGGTAATATCAATATTGGTTAAGGTAACATTACCGGAATTTGTTAAAGTAATATTGTAAACAATAACATCACCAACACCGAGATTTTGAGGAATGTATGGTAAATTGTCATCTTTTGTCAAAGTTAATTCGGGATGGCGATCGATGAAAGTCAAGGTCGGGTCATCATCATTTGGTGGTGCGTTGGTATCGGCATCATCTGATATATCCGTGATATCGTTACCGTTAAAGCTGGCGGTTCCGCTAGCAGTATTACTGATAATTCCCGAATCGATATCGGCTTGCGTAACAACATGAGTAGCATTTAAACTGGCAGTTTGTCCGACATCCAAATCGGTTATGATATGACTACCGATGATATTGGCATTGTTATCGGAAATATCGATATTATGCAAGGTAACATTTCCGGTATTGGTAACGTTTATCAAATAACTAATAACATCGCCTACTTGTATGTTTTGAGCAAAGTAGGGAAGGTTGTCGTCTTTGGTAATAACGTATTGTGGTGACTGGGCAATATGCGTAATTGTAGGATCATCGACACCGCTTGGCGCGTCTATATCAGTATCATCAGAAAGGTCGGAATAATTTTGTCCGTTAAAAGACGTTTCAACAGAGGCTTGATTTTGAACTTCTCCGGCATCAATATCCGCTTGTGTGATAACATGCTGTGCCATTACTATGGCAGTCGCACCCGGCTGTAAATCGGTAATAGGATTACCACTGGTGATATTGGCGTTGTTGTCGGATACATTTAGTAGGCTTAAAACCACGTTGCCCGTATTGGTTACGTTGATATTGTAATTGATAACATCGCCGACGTTCAAATTGTGAGCGGTGTAATCTAATTGATCATCTTTAGTAACTTCGACACCGGCATATCGATAAAGATGTGTGATGGTGGGATCATCGTCACCGGATGGGGATGATAAGTCGGTATCGTCGGAAATATCAGATACAACCAAAGTATTATAATTGACTTGACCGGTAGCAGAGTTGTAAATAATCCCGGCATTCATTTCATTTTGTGTAATGGTGTGTGTCGCAGTAATAGTAGCGATTTCGTTAGGAGCCAAGCTCGCAATAACACCGGTTCCTTGAATGTTGGCATTGGCATCGGTAACTATAATGTTATTTAAAGTAACATTTCCGGTATTTTGAACAACGATAGTATAAGTGATGACATCACCAACACTAAGATGTTGTTCGGAATAATCCATACCATCATCTTTGGTTAAAGTTATGGAAGGATTTTGTGTGATGAATGTAATGGTCGGGTCGTCATTACCGGTGGGTGATTGGGTGTCGGTATCATCTGATAAATCGCTGACAGCATTACCGTTAAAGCTAGTGGTTGCGATTGCCGAATTGCTAATTTGTCCGGAATCGATATCTGCTTGGGTGACTGTATGATTCGCTATGACATTGGCAGCACTTCCCGGGTCTAAACTCGCTATGGGTGAACCGGACACTATATTGGCATTGGTATCGGTAACGGTAATGTTATTTAAAGTAACATTTCCGGTATTTACAACGGTTATTTGATAGGCTATGACATCACCGACATGTAAATCTTGTGGTGTATAGTCGTAGTTATCATTTTTTAAGACCATTAACGAAGGTGATTGTGTAATGAATGTTGTAGTCGGATCATCATTGCCATTAGGGGCATTGACATCAGCGTCGTCTGAAATATCTGTAACTGCTAGTCCGTTAAAATTACAGCTTCCGGTAACAGAATTATTGACTTGACCGGCATTGATGTCTGCCAAAGTCACAGTATGTGTTGCCGTAAGACTCGCAGTTTGGCCTACTGACAAGTTTGGTATCATATTTATTCCTTGTATACTGGCATTATCGTCATTTAAAATGATATTATGCAAATCAACATTACCGGTATTTGTTACGGTTATGTTGTAAGTGATAATATCTCCTACTGCAAGATTTTGAGGTAGATACGCCAACTGATCATCTTTTAAAATTTCAATACTTGGTGTTTGAATGATTTTCGTAATGGTCGGATCATTGTCTCCTGTTAAAGAATCAGGATCGGTATCATCCGATGTATCGGTATAGGTTAGACCGTTAAATGGTGCCGAAGCAACCGCCGAATTACTAATTTGTCCTGCATTGATATCCGCTTGGGTGACCGTATGTGTTGCTGTCAAGGTTGCTGTTGCCCCCGGAGGTAAATTTTGAATAGGAGTGCCGCTTGTAATAACGGCATTATTATCAACCATATTAACAACCGGTAGTGTTACATTACCGGCATTGGTTACTTCAATAGTATAATTAATTACATCACCGACTGAAAGGGCTTGTGGCGTATTTAAGGGTAAATGGTCATCTTTGGTGACGGTCAATACAGGCGTTTGACGGATATGCGTAATAGTTGGGTCATTGTCACCCGAAGGTGAACTAACATCCGTATCATCGGATAAATCGGTGTATTGTATACCACCAATAGTTACTGTTGCAATTGCCGTATTAACCACTTCGCCTGCATCTATTTCCGCTTGACTTACCGTATGTGTAGCTGTTAAAGTCGTGCTTTCGCCGGGATTAAGGGTAGCTATCAAATTACTACCTTGAATATTAGCATTGTTATCATTGACATGAATGTTGTGAAGACTAATATTCCCAATGTTTTTTACTGAAATTAAATAGGTAATCACATCACCTACCGCTAAATTTTGCGGGGTATATGGAAGTTGATCATCTTTTGTAACTTCCAAAGACGCATTTTGTCCTATATAGGTGATAGTCGGGTCGTCATCTCCGCCTGGTGATTGCGTGTCGGTATCGTCGGATATATCGGTAATATTGTTACCATTGTAGGTTGTTGACCCGGTGGCACTATTACTGACTTGACCGCTGTTAATTTCTGCTTGAGTAACGGTGTGTGTAGCTGTTAAGGTTGCCGATTGCCCGGGTTCTAAACTCAAAATCGGTAAGCCCGAGGTAATTGTTGCGTTGGCATCGGTCACATTGATATTGGTAAGCGTAACATTACCGGTATTGGTTACGGTTATTGTATAGGCTATGACATCTCCCGGCGCTAAATTATGCGGATTATAATCCAATTGATCATCTTTGGTTAAGGTGATTTCGGGTTGTTGAGAAATGAATGTTATAGTCGGGTCATCATCATTTGCGGGTGCATTAGGGTCAGTATCATCGGAAACGTCTGAATAGTTGACATTGTGATAAGTAACGGTTCCCGTGGCACTGTTACTAACTTGTCCGGCATCGATATCTGCTAAGGTAACCGTGTGAGTTGCCTGAACCACTTCTGTTTGACCAACGCCTAATGTAGCTATCACATTACTACCTGTAAAGTTGGCATTACTGTCTGTAAGAATAACATTATTCAAAGTCACATTGCCAGTGTTGGTTACATAAATATTGTATGTGATATCATCACCTACAGCTAAGTTTTGCGGCACATAAGCCAATTGGTCATCTTTGGTCACTACAAAACCGGGTGATTGCACCAAGAAGGTAATGGTAGGATCATCATCTCCAGGTGGCGCATTCGGATCCAGGTCATCGGAAGTATCTGAATATGTATGGCCGTTAAAATCAGTTGATGCAATAGCTGAATTATTGACTTGACCGGCATCTAAATCGGCTTGCGTGATGACATGTTCGGCTACCACCATTGCTGTGGCTCCCGGGGCTAAGTTTAAAATGGGATTACCACTGACAATAGAAGCATTGGCATCAGAAACCGTAATGTTGCCTAAGGTCATATTGCCTGTATTAGTCACAAAAATATGGTAAGTGATAATATCTCCAACATTAAGATTTTGAGGTGTATAGGCTAACTGATCGTCTTTGGTAACTTCAACACCGGGATTTCTAACAATTTTGGTAATGGTCGGGTCATCGTCACCGGGCAATGAAGCCAGATCGGTGTCATCGGACAGGTCGGAGATACTTATACCGTTATAAACGACAGTTGCCGTGGCTTGGTTGATTACTTGACCGTTATCAATTTCGGCTTGCGTAACTGTATGAGTCGCCGTAAGGTTAACTGATTGTCCAACATCCAGTAAGGCAATGGTATTACTGCCTTGAATACCGGCGTTGGTATCGGAAACCACAATACTGTGCAAAGCTACGTTTCCGGTATTGGTCACTGTGATATTGTAAGTTATTACATCACCAACTGCCAAGTTTTGCGGCGTGAATGGTAAATTATCATCTTTGGTGACGGTCAATTCGGGATTTTGTCCGATTAAAGTTATGGTCGGATCATCATCTCCGGGACCTGCTGCGGCATCTGTGTCGTCTGATAAGTCTTGAATGGTATTGCCATTGTAGCCTGCCGATGCAATAGCTGTATTGCTGACTTGTCCGTTATTAAGATCGTTTTGTGTGACGGTGTAGGTGGCAATGACATTTGCAGAATCGCCTTGTGCTAATGTTGTAATAGGATTACCGGAAACAATAGTGGCGTTAGCATCGGTCACATTGATATTATTCAGAGTAACATTTCCGGTATTTGTAACAGTTATTGTGTATGTTATAACATCACCTACAACCAGATTTTGGGGCGTATAAGGAAACCCATCGTCTTTAGTAACGGTAAGTTCGGGAACTTGACTGATTAGCGTAACCGTAGGATCGTCGTTACCCCCCGGTCCGGCGGGGTCGGCATCATCAGAGATGTCGGTAATGGTTTGCGAGCCAAAATTAACAGTTGCCATAGCTGAGTTTACAACTTGTCCGGCATCGATATCGGCATAAGTAACCGTATGTTCGGCAGTAATAGTAACCGATTGTCCGACATTTAGTTGGGCAATGGTATTGCTACTTGTAAAGCTAGCATTATCATCGGCAACCGAAACGTTATATAAAGTGACATTTCCGGTATTGGTGACGACAATATCATATTGAATGACATCGCCAACATTGACATTTTGGGGTAATAAACTGAAATTGTCGTCTTTGGTTACTTCTATTTGCGGATTTTGTATCAAGTGAGTTATCGTAGGATCATCATCTCCACCCGGTGATGCTGTATCTGTATCGTCTGAGGTATCTGAATATGTGGAACCGTTAAAGTCGGTTGATGCTGTTGCTGAATTACTGACTTGACCGGCATCTAAGTCGGCTTGTGTAATGGTATGTTGGGTAATGACTCGGGCAGTTGCTCCGGGGGCTAAATTGGTAATAGGATTACCACTGATAAACACGGCGTTATTGTCGGTAACATTTACCAGATTTAAAGTAACATTTCCGGTGTTGGTTACTAATATTTCATAGGTTATGATATCTCCAACTGCCATATTTTGAGGGCTATATGGTAATTGGTCATTTTTAGTGACTTCCAAGCTCGGGTTTTGGCTGATATTAGTAATAGTAGGATCGTCATCACCCGGAGGCGAACTCGGATCTAAATCATCGGAGGCGTCAGAATAAACGTTACCGTCATATGTAAAAGTCCCAATCGCTTGATTACTGATATAGCCGGCATCAATTTCTGCTTGCGTGACAATATGGGTTGCCGTAAGGACGGCTGTTTCGTTTGGAGCCAGGATGTTAATAACCGGATTGCCTTGAATTTGCGCATTAGCATCGGTAACTACAATATTGTGCAAGGTCACATTACCGGTATTTTGAACAACTATTTGATAGGTGATAGTTTGTCCCAAAGTGATATTTTGCGGCAAATATGGCATTTGGTCATCTTTGGTAATGGATATTTCCGGTTGCTGTGCTATAAATGTGATGGTTGGATCATCATTGCCGTTAGGTGAACTACTATCGGTATCATCTGAAATATCTGATACTGGATTGCCTTGATATGTAGTTGATGCGGTTGCTGAATTTTCTACTTGTCCGGCATCAATTTCTGCTTGGGTTACCGTATGAGTTGCTAACAAAGTGACGGAATCGTATGGTGGAATGGTGGCAATGGGGTTACCACTGATAATGTTGGCGTTTGCATCGGTCACAGTGATATTATCCAGAGGAACAGTCCCAATATTGTTAACGATAATTTGATAGGTAATGACATCGCCTACAATCAGGTTTTGAGGTGTGTAAGGAAATCCGTCATCTTTTAAAACTTGTAGTTTGGCTGCTTGTTCGCGCCAGTCTCTATCGCCCCCGGGGGTATCCAAATCAGGGAAATTATAGGCTGTTTGGTTACCATTAGTTGGGTCTGCCAGTGAAGGGTTGGTGTCAAAAGCATCGTCCAAGCCGTCTTCATCATCGTCAATACCGGAATAATTGGTGTTGGGAGTATGGTCGTTGTTTGTATCCCAGCCTTCCAAGTAATCTGAGTCGGCATCATCATCTGAATTATCATCTAAGTAATCAGGATTATCTATACCGTCCGTATTGACCGGAATAATATAAGTTCCGCTCATTCCTCCAATTACTAAATCTAACAGGTTGTCGGTGTCGTAAGCATCGTCGAGTCCATCTTGGTCGGCATCAGTTCCTGAAAGATAAATAGGTCCGAAAGTTGTTTGTGCTTCAATATAATCGACAATACCGTCATTATCAGAGTCAATATCTCTAAAATCGTGATGCCCGTCGCCATCGGAATCCGGATTAGGAATAGGGGTTCCGCCTTGATTTAAGTCATAAGCGTCAGCCAATCCGTCATGGTCGGCATCAGTCATGCTAATCGGGTTACCGGGTGTCGGATAATCGACTTGTCCGTCTTGGTCATTGTCAGTGCCACCGGCTTCAAAAATATCCGTTAAGCCGTCATTGTCCGTATCCAAGTCGACGTTGTTAGTATGGCTATCGTTATCCATATCGCAATCCCGCAATGTATTGGTGTCATCCAAATAGTGATAAGGGTCACCCAGTCGCCGTTCTTCAATGGTTAATTCATAATGACTTCCGGCATCCCAATAAATGATTTCTATGGGGTAATAGCCTGTTTGTGGCACATTGAATGATGGAAAAGTTAAAGTTGTAGGACCACCATTTGAATCTCTAATAGCCACAATGTTTCCATTGACTTTAATACGGAATCCGTCATCGGCTCTAACTCTGAAATTATGATTGCCGGCTTCTAAATAAATATAACCGGTCAGTCTTATTATACCTCTTCTGTTATTAGGCGGGTCGTTGTCGAGGCTAGAAGCATCGGGTCCTAAGAATGTTTGTAAATGATTCCAATAACCCAATCTTCCGCTTCCGGCATGAAAATTAGAATGTGTTGCAATAAAGCTTGCCTTAGGGGTGTTATTATAAACACGTCTTAATGCAGAAAATACATTCCACACCCAGTAATTGGTTCCATAATATTCGCCTTTTAGTCCGGTGCATGCTTCATCAACATCTAAAATACCATCGTTATCGTCATCAATATCGACATTATCAGGTAAATGGTCGTTATCAAAATCGGGGAATACCGTAACTTCGGCATAATCACGTTTAGTACTGGGACTGTTTCCGGAAGGGTCATTTCCGGAAAAAACCGCTGTGTTAATTCCGAAGCAAGGATCGTCAAATTCAACGGTAAACTGCACTGTGACGCTTTCTCCGGGTTGCAAAATACCGGAAGAATTATCAAAAATATCGGTATCTGCTAAGCCGTTAAAGCCTCCGTTGATATTAGGGTCAGCAGTCGCTGTTGATGAGGTAATAACTGGCGCAGAGGTTATACCGACAATATGCGAGGCATCACAGATAGCCGCTAAATCATCTTTTAAAACGGGATTTTCCAGCTGAACATTGGAAGAATTTCTGTTGGTTATGGTTATTTCGAAGGTAATTTCTCTATTTCCACGTAAATTACTGGCGGCTGGCACATCATTGATAATTTTTTTATCGACATCTAATTGGATATTATAATCTAGTGTGATGCCATTGGTATCACAAGTACATTGCCATTCTGATGATGGAATGTCAGTCAAATTGTCTAATGCGTAATAGCGATCTAAATGGTTTCCTTGATTATCTGACCAAATGACATAGGATTGTTGCGCCGGATTCTCTTGACTACCACCGCCCGGTAAAATGACATCGGCATTACCTTGCGTCATACTAGGATTGGGGGCATTAAATCCAAGATAACCGTTATAGGATGTAGGACCGACATTGTAATGAATATTAAAACTGACAGTAGCTCCGGCAGGCAAACTTTGGTTAGCAGCTAATATGCCTGTATTGGTTCCGGTATTATCGCCGCCATCGTAAGTCGGATTGGTAGCGACTCCGGGTCCACCGGTTTGGGTGATAACCTGTGAATTGATAGGAATGCCATTGGCTGTAAATTCGTATAATGGTAAGAAAAACTGGACATTATTTGCTGTTGCGCTTCCATCATTAGTCAAAGTAACGACAATATCAAAATCATAAGTGCCGTCGGGATTGATAGGGGGCGTATCTACCGGTACATGGATGCCACCTGCCACGGTGGTTTGTGA
>Ga0256832_1001208_pt1 | contig 17357 bp, 6 predicted proteins | sample 134614metaG_FD_190534 | JGI IMG/M metagenome (GOLD analysis project Ga0256832, IMG submission 190534) | Hydrothermal vent microbial communities from Lau Basin, Pacific Ocean - 134-614 | ecosystem: Environmental > Aquatic > Marine > Hydrothermal vents | place: Pacific Ocean: Lau Basin | collected...
ACTGAAAATCGCAGTGTCGGCGGTTCAATTCCGCCCCTCGGCACCAAACTTTTGGCTGCAGGGTAAGGATGAACCCCAAAGCTGACGGCGTAACCTCCGGACGCAAGCGCCGTACACGGCCACCCCTTCGCGCCGCGCGAAGGGGGTTTTCTGTGCTGTGAACGGAAAGCTAAAGGGGAAAGCCCAGATGTCTGGGGCCCGTTTCGGGCTCCTGGGTCATATCTTTACCGGAAATTTAAAACGTGATAGTACAATGCACGATTGTGAAGTTGGCGTACATACATTGAGCGGTGCAAGGGAGAACGTATGAAGCAAGTATCAAGAAGGCTGTGGATCGGCGCGCTGGCCGTGATGACCGCGCTGTCCCTGGCCGTCGGCAGTCCGGCCGGTTCGCGCATCTTCAACCAAGCTGCGCTGACCTACTCCGACGGCATGGGCGAGGCCTACATCGTCTCCTCGAACATGGTCGAAACCCGCGTGCGGCAGGTATGGGGTTTCGTCATCAAGCCCGACGGGGAGGAAAACGCCCCCGGGCAGCAGGTCTCGGCCGTGCCGGGGGAAACCGCGTACTTCCGCTACGTGGTGACCAACACCGGCAACGGGACCGACACGATCGAGAACCTCGGCGTGACGCAGGGTGCGGCCGACGACTATGACTTCGTCGGGCCCCGCGTCTACCACGACCGCAACTGCGACGGCAAGCTCGATCCCGGTGAGCCCGAAGTCGATGCGGTCACGCTCGAGGCCGATGCCTCGGCCTGCTTGCTGGTGGCGGCCGGTGTGCCCGAAACCGCCCAGGAGGGCGAGGCGGGCAACCTCAACCTCTCGGGAACTTCGCGTGGGGATCCCACGCTCGACCCCGACGGCAACGGTACCGCAGGTGATGACAACAACTGGGCCCGCGCGGTGAGTACCCGTGGCGCGGTTCTGGACATTTTGAAGAGTGCTTCGCCCACCGGTTACGTGAGCGCCGGCGATCCGATCGCCTACACCCTGCAGGGTGGCAACCGCGGCCGCGACGCGGCGAGCGGCGTACAGGGAGCGCTGGTAGTGGACGGCCAGGCGGTCGACGGCATCTTCGTCTCCGACGAGGTGCCGGCCCACACCCGCTACCTACCCGGAAGCATGCGCGGCAGCAGCGACGACGGCGAGCTGAGCTTCGTCTGGCGCACCGCCGGAGGCTGGACCGCCAGCGAACCCGCCGCAGCCGACGTGCAGGCCGTCGGGTTCTTGATTCAAGGCGACGGCGCCTTCTTTGCCCCCGACGCCACCTACGACCTCGGGTTCGGCGTGGTGGTGGACCCGGAGGCCGGCCCCGAGGACACGGTGGCCAACCGCGCCCATCTCGTCTACGACGGCAACGGCGACGGGGTCGCGGACGACCCGGCGAACCCCGCGGACGACGCCGAGTCGAGCGATTCCAACACCACGCTCCACCGCATCCGGCCCGCGTACGGCGTTTGGGTCGGACCGAATGGGGATGCCGACAGCGACGGTACGGGCTTCGTTGCGAACTACACGACCCCGGACGGCACCGTCTGGACCTACGCGGAGACCACCGACGCCCAAGCTGGGCGCAACGAAGACCTGCAAGCCCTCACCGGCCCCGTGGTGTACACCGGGGAGACCGTCTTCTTCCGTAACAGCGTTCAGAACGCCGGCAACGCCCCCGACCGCTTCCGACTGAGCATCGACGAGGCCCCTGAGGGATGGGCGTGCCGGATCCTCGACGCCGACGGTGCCACACCGATCAGCGCGCCCGTGGGTGAACTGGCCCCCGGGGAGTCGCAGGACTTCGTGGTGGCCTGTACGATTCCCAGCGGCAACGAGCACGCCGAAACCGATCCCAACGTCTTCAACGACGTCGTCGTGCGGGCGACCTCGGAGGGCGACCCCTCCCAGCACAACCTGACCACCGACCGCGTGGCCGACGTGGCTCCCGAGCTCAGCCTCGACCTGGCCGATCACGGGCAGTCGGGCGACGCCGACCCCAGCGACGACGATCCGCCGGGCCGCAGCTCCGCACCCGGAGCCACGATCGACTACCCGCTGGACGTGACCAATACGGGCTCCCGGCCCGACGCCTACACCTTCTCGGAGGACCTTCCCGCAGGGTGGACGGTCGTCTACTACGCCGACGCCGATTGCGACGGCGTGGCCGACCAGCCCGAGCAGGCGATCGTCGAGACGCCCCAACTCGATCCGGGGGAGCGCGCCTGTTACGTAGCGCGCGTCGGCGTGGCCGACGACGCGCAACCGGGCGACTTCGCGCTGGACTTCCACGTTACCAGCAAGGCCGACCCGTCGCTGAGCGACACGGTGCACACGCCCGTGCAGATCGTGGTCGAGGTGTACCTGGACGTGCAGAAGCAGGTATCCCCGGAACGGGTCGTGGTGGGGGACGTGTTGACCTACACGCTCACGCTGGTCAGCCGTGCTTCGGTACCGCTGGACACCAGCGTGACCGACCTGCCCGACGCGCACCTGCGCTACGTTCCGGGAAGCGCCCAGAGCGACTGCGACCTTGCCGACAGCGAGCCCGTCGTTTCGGACGGCGCCCTGCGCTGGAGCGGTCTCACCATGCCCGTCGGCGAGAACGTGCGCTGCAGCATCCGCTACCGGATGCGGGTGCTTCCGGGTGCTCCGGACCCGATCCTCAACACCGTGAGCGCCCGCGGCGAGGGCGCAGGCGGCCTGGTGAGCGCCACCGGGGAGAGCCACGCCGAGGTGCGCCTGGACGCCGGCGTTTTCCAGAAGCGGCGCGGCACGTTGACGGGCCGGGTCTACCTCGACGTTGACGACGACGGCGCGTACGACCACGGCGTCGACGTACCCGTACCCGGGGTGCGCATGCTGCTGGAAAACGGCCGCCAGGTGATCACCGACGGCGAGGGACGCTACGCTTTCCGCGACGTGGCGGTGGGCGTGTGGCAGGTGATGATGAACGACGACTGCACCTGCAGCTTCCGCCCGCGCGCTCACCCGGAAACGATCGACGGCCGCGGTTTCCGCCACCGCGTGCGGGTCGAGGGGTTGACCGTGAGCGACTTCCCGCTGCGGGCGCCCGACGGCCGCATCGCCGCGGCGCGCAAGACCTGGGTGGAGTTCGGGACGCTGCGCGTGGAGAAGGAACTCTTGAAGCTGGGCGAGGTTACGCGCGTGGTGCTGCGCCTGAGCTCGAGCCGCCCGCTTCCCGAAAGCCGTTTGATCGACCCGCTCCCGGGCGGGGGCGAACGAACCTTCGACCTGACGGGCTTGCAGGGTGAACGCACCCTGACCTACGACCTCGAGGGTGAAGTCTGGATGACCGATCCCACCGTGGAATGGAGGAGCCAATGAAGCGCCTCGCCTTCTTCAATGCGCTGTTTTTCGTACTGTTGGCGACGGCCCAGCTGCAGTTCAGCGGGGAGCCGCTGATCGTCCCCGGTGACCAGCTCGGTTGGGAAGAGGACGAGCTGCGTCTCGTGCTGCAGGTGAAGCAGGACGCCCGGATCGAGCTGCAACTCTACTCCCCTGGGTTCGACCCCGGCGACTACCGCGCCGCCAACGAGATGGGCGACGAGCGGTACGACCGCGGTCAGGGGGAGTTGCACGCCCTGTTCGAGCTGCGCAGCATGGACGGCGAGCTGCTGGCACGTAAGCGCTACGGCCTTGAGCCGCATCGCTGGGACACGCTCTTCGCGGGCGATCTGGTCGCCGGCGACTACCTGGTCTACGCCCGCTTCTCCGGCAACGGTAAGAACGCCGTCGCCTTCCGTCTGAACGCTCCGCCCGAACGGGCCCAGCTCGTTCTGCAGCCGGACGCGATGCAGACCTACAACGTCAACCACAAGCACGGATACGACTGGCAGGAACCCTTCACGGTCAACGTGCCCGACTACGGCGCCCCGCTCAAGGTGGGCATCTACGATGGCGACGGGCCGCAGGAGTTGCAGGTGCGCCACCTGACCCCTTCGGGCAAGGTGATCGCCCTGCCCACGCCCGGGAACCGCGAGTGGGTCTACGTCACCCTGCGCGAACCGGGTGAGCACCGCTTTGGTTTCCGGCAGACCGAAGGCGCGTACCAGGTCACCAACACCGTCGGCATCAAGGTCTTCTACGGGCCCGTAGAGGTGCGCATCACCGACGAGAACGACCGCCCCGTTCCCAAGGCGGACTACTCCATGATCGGCCTCTACGAACGCACGGTGTGCCTGAAGGTGCCGCCCGGCTGGGAACGCGTCGCCACCCACCACCGCTACGGCAAGCCGCTGGGCGACAACTGCGTACGCTTCGGCGTGGGCGGCGGTTCCGTCCACTTCGTGCTGCGCCCCCAGCGATCGCGCGTCGAGCTGAACACCAGGGTGCTGCGCTGCGGCGAGGCCCTGCCCGGCGACTTCCCCTTGCGCGTCGCCGTGGGGGAGCGTGCGGTCGAGGTGCAGGGGCGCGCTACCGTCGAACTTGCTCCCGGCACGTACCCGCTCAGCGTGACCGCGCCAGCGGGCACCACGGTATCCGCTCCGCGAACGGTGACGCTCGAGCCCGGCAAAACCACGCCCGTCGAGGTTCGCGTCGAACCCCGCTACGAGCTGACCCTTGCCACCGACCGGTCCGAGCTGCAGGTGGGCGAGGAAGTGCGCATCACCGCCGAGCTGGCGAGCCCGTTTGGCTATGCGCCGGCGCTCGACCTCGACTTGCAGTTGCCGCAGGGTCTCACGGTTTTGCGCCAAGAGGTGGACGAGAACCGTAGGCGCCAGGGCGAAGCGGCGGGGTGGAGCACGGTAACGACGATCTACGCCCGAGCGGACCGGGCGGGAAGCTACCAGGTGGCGGCCCGCGCGAAGCCGTGCGGACCGGCTGCCCAGGCGCCGCTGGTCGTGCATCCCGCCCCCGCGGGCAAGCGGCCCGTACCGCAGCTCGAGCGCGCGCTCGACAAGCACGTCGTGCTTCCGGGTGAGGAGGTGGGGGTGGTGTTGCGGGTGCGCAACGCCGGCGACGCCGACCTGAACTACGACCTCCGCGACCGCCTGCCCGCCTGCCTGACGCCGCTGGACGCCGCCACCTTCCGCGGAACGCTGGCGCCGGGCGAGACGCAGCAACACCGCTACCGGGCGCTGGCGCGCTTCCACGAGGAACAGGAGGGGCGCTTCCAGGCCAGGCTGACCTCCAACGGTGGCGACCTGGACGCACCCGACACGATCCGTTGCGTTCTGCTGCCCATCGAGAAAACCGTCGAGAAGGAGAAGCTGACCGTCGGCGAGTCCTCGGTCTTCGTGGTGAAGGTGCGCAACCCGACCGACCACCCGGTTGCCGTCGAGGTCAAGGACGCGCCCGAACCGGGGCTGGGGCTCGAGCCGGCTTCGCGCCGTTTCCCGCTCGATCCGGGTGAGGCTGCCGAGTGGCGCCTCCCCTTCACGCCCGAGCGCGCGGGCGCGCTGCGCAACCAGGCCACGCCCTTCGTGGGGGAGGTCCCCGTGGCGCAGCCGGTCTGGGCCGGGGTGCAGGTGCGCGAACCCGAAGCCTTGGCCGGCGTGCGCAGCTCGCAGGTGGCGCTGCCCTTCAGCGTCGATCACGAGCTCGACGCGCCGTGCACCGGGTTGCTGATCGGGCACGCTCCCCCGCAGGGGTCGGCGTACGTCCCCGGAAGCTCCGCCCTCGACGGACGTCCGCTCGAGGATCCGCGCGTCGACGCCGAAGGGCGTTTGCTCTGGAAAGTCCCGGCGGCGTCGCAGGGCACGCTCACCTACCGCTTGCGGCACCGCGAGGCGCTGCCGCGGCTCGCCGAACCCGAGCTCACCGTGCTCTACGGAGAGGTCGAGCGGCCGATTGCGGGATCGCTGTCCATGAAGGCCTACGAAGCGGCCCGCCCGCTGGCGGCGGAGTCCCCCGGCTTGCTCGTCGCCCCGCGCGCCGGTCAGGTCCTCGCCGCCAGCGACCGCGTCACCCTCAAGGTGCGCTCGCGGGACGGCCAGCCCCCCAGCGTCTACGTCAACGGCGCCGCGCTGCCCGAGGAGCACCTGGGCGAGGTGCTGGAGAACACCGAGACCGGCGAGCGCGTCTACGTGTACCACAACGTCGCGCTGCGCACGGGCGAGAACACCCTGCGCATCGTCAGCGGCGGGCAGAGCGAGACCGCAAGCGTCTTCGTGGCCGGCGCGCCGGCGCGCATCGAGGTGGTGCCGGTGCGTGCGGTGGCCGACGGGCGGACCCCGGTCGAGCTCGAGGTGCGCGTCTTGGACGAGGCCGGTTTGGCGGTTGGCGACGGCTACGTGGTCGTGCAGTCGCCGCTCGAGCCCCTCGCCGCGGACGCCGCCCCAACCCTTTCCGGGTACCGCGTCGCGCTGCGCAACGGGGCGGCGCGCCTGCGGCTGCAGCCTACGTCCAAACCCGGTCCCCTCGCCCTCAAGCTGGGCTTGGGAGAGCTGACGGATACGCGCGTCGTCGAGGTCGAGCCCGCCGGCCGCAAGGTGTGGCTCGCCCACGGCTCGATCACGGCCCACTACGACCTCGCCGGCCACTTCACGCTGGGCGGCACCGCGCGCGGCTATCTGGAAACGCCGTTCGCGGGTGGGCACCTGCAAGCCGCCGCCGACGCCGAGGCCGCCATGCCGGTCTTCGATCCCGCGCGGCTTCGCAGCGCCAACGGCCTCACCGAGCCCGAGGATCCCGAGCGACGCTTCCCCCACACCGGGTCCGCCGGTGAAGCGGTGCTCCCGCTCGTTTCCGACGATCCCGTCGCTTTCCGCTACCGCAACGCACCGCTGACCGTCGGCTACGAGCGCACCGAGCCCGGGCTGCCGGGCCTCGGTGACCTGCCGCAGCTAACGGCTTTGCACCTCGAGACAGATGGGCGGGTGGAGGTCTCCGCGTTCGCCGGCCTGACAGCGCGAACGAGCGCCTTAGAGGAAATCGTTCCCGACGGCACGCGGGTGTACTGGCTCAGCCAGCCCGTCAAGCAGGGCAGCGAAACGATCACCCTGGTGGTCGGCGGGGTCGAGACCCGTCTGCAGCGTTTGCGCGACTACGTCGTCGACTACCCCAGCGGCGTCGTCTTCCTTTCGCGTCCGCTCTGGCCCGTAACCGACGAGCTCGTGCCGGTACGGCTGCGCGTCGCTTACGCACCCAGCACGGCCCCACGCGACCAGCTCGCCGGCGGCGCCGGGGTGCGGGCCCACTTCGGCCCCTTGAGCCTCGGGGTCGCGGCCGCCACCCTCGACCGCGGGGCCAACTGGCGCTTTGGCGCCGAGGCCGCCTACCAGGCGCGCGGCTTCCATGCGCGGCTCGGTTTCGACCGCGGTCCCGCGGGTGACCGCTTCGGCCTGCAGGCCCTCGGGCGCATGGGCATCCTCGAAACGCAGATCAACCTTAGCTACGCGGCGGCGCAGTTGCAGGGCAAGGCGCGCGTGAGCGCCCACCTGAGCCCGCGCGACCGGGTCGTCCTGGAGCACCGCGCGAGGAGCGGGGACCGCCGCTCCGAAGCCGCCTACGAGCGCAGCCTGACGCGCGCCTTCAGCGTCGGGGCGGGCCTCGGCTACGCCTGGGAAACGAACGCGGTCGAGGCGATCGGACGCGCGCGCTACAGCAACGGCCGGCTGGGGCTCGAGCTTACCCACGCCCACCCGCTGGGCGCGGCCCGGCCGGAAACGCGGCTGCTCGGCAGCTACGCCTTCGACGACAACCTCAAGGCCCGGGCCGACCTCGACTACACCTGGGGCCTCGGCCTAAGCGGCAGCCTTGGGTTGGAGCAGCGCGTCGGGCTGGCCAACCTGGCCCTCAGCTACGCCCTCCCCGGCGAGTCCGGCGAGGGCAACCGCGCCCGCTTCGGCATCCGCGCCCCGCTGCCCCTGAGCGAGCGCTGGTTCCTCGACCTGATGGCCGGCTACGACTACGCGTTCGCCACCGCCAGCGGTGACGCCGCCGCCGGCGTCGGCGTCCGTTACCAGGGCGAAGGCCTCAAGGCCACCCTGGGGGTGGAAGGCGCAAGCGGCGCCAGCGGCACCAAGGTGACCGTGCGCAGCGGCGCCGCCGGCCAGCTGGGCAAAGCGCACACGCTCGGCTTCGACGCCAACTACCAGCTGTTGCCCTCCACCCGCGGCCGTTTCACCGTTTCCTACGCCTTCCGCGGGCGGCGGTTGACCTTGCTCACCTACCACCGCCTCAGCAACCTGACTGAGGACGTGCTGGAGGGTGAGCTCGCGCCTACCTGGCACCCCAACCCGACGTTCCAGCTGCGTCCCAGCGCCGCCTACCGGGTCAAGTTCAGCGACCCGGCGGCCGACACCTACCAGCTCGGTCTGGCCGGCAACGTCTACTTCACCCGTTACCTCGGTCTGGGCGCCGGCGCTTACTACATGTGGCAGCCGGCCAGCTCCGCCGACCACCTGGCTTTCAACGTAGAGGCCAGCCTGCGCGCCCTCGACGGCGTCTGGCTCAACCTCGGCTACACGTTTGGTGGTTTTGCCGGCCTGACGCCTGAGGCCCGACCCGGCATCTACCTCCGTCTCGACCTCATGGGAGGTGCGCAATGATCCGCATGCTGCGACACGCCCTCGCCGCTTTCCTGTTCGTGGCCCTCGCCTCGGGAGCGCTCGCCGCCGAGCTGGGGCTGGTTACCTGGTACGAGCAGACCGGCGGCGTCAAGGGCGCCCTCAACAACGTCGGCGACCGGGTCAGCGGCGTGAACATCTGCCCCGCCGCCAACACCAACGCCAACAACGTTCCCGGTTGCGACATGGCAAACGACCCGGGCTACAACGACAACGGCACGCCCCAAGACGGTTCCGACGACTACTACACCGGCGATCTGATCGTTCGCACCAACGACGCCTTCATGGCCGTGACCAACTACAACGTCAACGGCGGCAGCGACGAGATCACCATCACCGGTACCGCTCCCGAAGGCCTAGTCTTCGACGACCTCCCCGGTTTCTGCCTGCTGCCCCAGTCGAGCCTGTCCGCTGACGGACGCACGGTTTCCTGTTATCTGGGCGAGAAGACTCCAGGCACCTCGCAGACGCTGGCCTTTCCGGTGCGCGTCCTCGGCGGCAACGCCAACGGTAGCCAGCCGGGCGTCGTTGAATTCGAAGTTGACGGACCGAACAGCCAATCGGTGACCGACGATACCGACCAGTCAATCATCGTCACCGCCGCCCCCCGCTGGAACATCCGCAAGAGCCTCTACACGGTCAACGCCTACACCAAGACCGCCTCCGACGGCACCCAAACCTACCCCGAGGGCACCAAGGGCTGGCGGCTTTACTACAAGTACTACCTGGAGGTCTGGGACGACACCGACCCGGCCAGCGTCGACGCCCTGCTCGGAAACGAGAGCCTGGGTGAGGACGCCACCGTCACCTTCACCGACAAGATCAGCGAACTCTACCCCACCAACCCGCAGGGGGCCACCGGCGCCGAGTTGATGTGGTGCCGCAGCGACCTTTCCAATAGCAGCGACCCCTACAACAACCTCAGCCAGAACCCTTCGCACCCGGAGCGCAGCCTCAGCAACTCGGGCAGCGTCAGCTGCGATCAGCCGGCCGTGGGGCAGGACGTCAGCGTGACCGTCAGCGGTGCGGATCTGAGCCTCAACCACATCCCCAGCCGCTCGCGGACCGGGGGCATGCTGCCGGCTAACCGCAAGATGGGCGCCATCGGCGTGGTGACCGTCTTCGTTCCGGTGGCCGACGCCCAGGCGGCCGGCGGCGACCTGCCCACCAAGAACTGCCTGGCCGACTTCGACCCCGACAGCATCTCAGGGGTGTCCAACTTCGGTAGCGAAACCGAAAACGACGCCGACAACTGCTATGCCCGCACCCTCCACCTCAACGATGGCAGCTGGTGGAAGATCTACCGTGGTAAGGCCGATCCGGTGGACTGGGGCCTTCCTGGCGAAGGCCAGGGGGAAGCCAGCGGCTGGCGCGCTGGCGACGGCTGGGTCTCGCCGGGCGAGGAATTCGCCTCCTACCAGTCCTACAGCAACGTCGGCGGCGCCGATGCCACCGGCGTGGTGATGTGCGACGTCATGGACGCCGCCACCTACGACGTTGTGGATCTGAGCGGCCAGCCGGGTAACGCGGTTTATCTGCACGAGAGCGGCGGCTATGACCTCAACCGCTTGCGGGTTGAGTACGCCACCGGTTACGTTTCGAGCGTCTGGCCGCCGCCCACCCCCACCGGGCAGGCCGTCGTGGACGAGTGCTCCGACGCCAGCGTCACGTGGTACCCGACCACCACCGAAGCCCGGCAGCACGGTCCCATCACCAAGGTGCGCGTTACCGCCCTCGACCCGGTGGAACCCGGGCAGGTGCTGTACTTCTTCGTCAAAAACCGTGCTCGCTCCACCTTTGCAAACACCGGCGCGCTCCCCGCTGGGGTCAACGCCGGCGATCCCATTCCCAACGGTCAGGTGCTGCCCAACTTCGCCACCTACAAGGACGACGGCGAGATGGGCGGTAACTGGCTGGTGGGCAACTACGATCCGAAGACCAGCATGACCGAACCCCACAGCGGCAGCCCCGGCGACCGCCTGGGCCTTACCCGGGCGCTGGTGCGGATCGGTAAGGAGACGGGCAACGACGACGGCATTAATTCAGTCGGCCTAGGGCAGCAGTTCGAGTTTGTGCTCAAGCCGGTCTTCACCACCAACGCCCCTGCGGGCGCGGCCGTCGACGACGTGGTGCAGGTCACCGACGTGCTTCCCCCGGGTCTGAGCTACGTACCGGACTCGGCCACCCAGGGCGGCGCGGCCTTCGAGCCGGTTGTCACCGAGTGCACGGGCGCGGGCGCGCCCGACCCGAGCTGCACCCAGGCGGGCGAGACCGTGCTCTTCTGGGACCTGGGAATCCGCACACCCAATCAGGAGATTGACCCTATCGTCTTCAAGGTGGAGGTGGGTTTCGAGAACGGCGACGGCCAGGTATTAAACAACCGCGTCTTCGTGTACTCTCCCTCCGACGCCTCGCCACAGGCCGTGCGTACGGCCAACCGCAGTGTGGTGGTTTCGGTGCCGCGCGAACTGATCATCGCCAAGAGCGTTGATCGGACGCGGAGGGAGGTCAAGGACGCCGGCCCCTACACCTGGTGGATCAACCTCAAGAACGCGACCCCCAACCCGCTCAACCACATGGACGTCATCGACGTACTGCCCTACATCGGCGATGGCGCGGGCAACCCCCTGGGGGGGAACACGCTGCCGCGCGACCCGCCTTCCAACTTCCACGGCGTCCTCAACTTTGTTTCGGTGGAGTTGAGCGGTAACGGGGGTGGGCAGTGCGGTAGCGGTGGCAACAATCCGCACTACTACTACACCAACCACGACCCGACCACGATCAACCTCGACCCCAAGGACGGGACGAATACGCTGGGTGCGGGCAGCATCTGGTGCGAGGGCACCTCCGCCGGACCCGCCGCGGGTTGCGGTTTCGGCAACGCCCAGGTGACCGCGGTACGCATCCGCAGCGACAACGAGATGGGTGACGGCGAGGCCTGCCGCGTGACCCTCAAAACGGAGCCGGCTCCCGACGCCGTGCAGCAGTGGCACTTAGAAGGCGACGTCTACACCAACAACGCCGGGGCCAGCGCCGACGAGCTCTCGCTGCCGGTGGGCTCCAACAGTGTCCACGTTACCGTTTACGCCAGCTCCATCGGCGACCTCGTCTGGGAAGACAGCAACGGCGACGGCGTTCAGGACCCCGGGGAGCCGGGTATCGCCGGCGTGCGCGTTCACCTGCTGGACGAAAACGGTCAACCGGTCGACGACCCGGCCCACCCGGGCACCCCTTACGTGGTCACCAGCGACGCCGACGGCCACTACGCCTTCGAAAACCTGCCGGCGGGCAACTACCGCCTGCGCTTCGAGCCGCCGGCCAACCACGCGGCGACGCTGCAGGACCAGGGCGGTGACGACGCCCGCGACAGCGACCTGGACCCGGCGACCAACGAGATGGCCGTGGCCCTTCCGAGAGATACCCACGCCACCGACTTCGACGCCGGCTTCTACCCCTACCGTTCCATCGGTGACACCGTTTTCCACGACGTCAACCACAACGGCCAGCCCGAAGCGGGCGAGGGTCTGGCGGGCGTGACGGTCCGCCTGACGCCCCCGGCCGACGTGGACCTGGGCAACGGAGCGGGGCAGCCCGTCACCACCACTACCGACTCCCAGGGTAATTACCGGTTCGACAATCTCCCAGCCGGCCAATACACGGTCACGGTGGACGAGAGCACCTTGCCCATCGCCCACCTGCAGGGTCACAACACCGTGGACCCCGACGGGGGTAACGACTCGACCGCGCAGGTCGATCTGGGCCGCGACGCCGACAACCTGGACCAGGACTTCGGCTACTACCTCAACGCCGCCGACCTCGCGCTGACCAAGACCGTCAGCAACGGTACGCCGGCGGTCGGCAGTCAGGTGACCTTCACGGTTACCCTGCACAACGAGGGGCCGCTCGAGGCCACCGGCGTGGAAGTGACCGACGCCCTGCCCGCCGGTTACCGCTTCGTCAGTGCCAACCCCAGCCAAGGCAGCTACGACGCCGTCAGCGGGGTCTGGACGGTGGGTTCGCTGGCCCAGGGGGCCGACGCCACCCTGGCCGTGACCGTCCGCGTCGTGGCCAGCGACGCCGCCGGCGCTTACGAGAACTGGGCCGAGGTCTCCGCCTCCGACCAACCCGACGTCGACAGCGTTCCCGGAGTGGGCGACGACCACGGCCACGGCCAGGACGACGGCAAGGACGACGACCCGAACAACCCGGTGGACGACGACGAGGCCAGCGCCACGACCAGCCCAGTGCCCACCGTGGACCTCTCGCTGACCAAGACCATCGACCCGGCCAACGCGCGCATCGGCGACACCGTCACCTTTACGGTGACCGTGAGCAACGCCCCCGACTTCACGCCCGCCACCGGGGTGACCGTTACCGACCAGCTGCCCAGCGGCTACGCCCTCCAAAGCGCCAGCCCCAGCCAGGGTAGTTACGACGCCGCCACCGGGGTCTGGACCGTGGGCGACCTGAACGCGGGCGCGAGCGCCACCCTGACCCTGACGGCCACCGTTCTGGGCCACGGCGAGTACGTCAACTGGGCCGAGGTTTCCGCCTCCGACCTTCCTGACACTGACAGCGTCCCCGGCGTGGGCGACGACCACGGCCACGGCCAGGACGACGGCAAGGACAACGACCCGAACAACCCGGTGGACGACGACGAGGCCAGCGCCACCCTGGGCCGTCACCTGCGCGTCCACGGCACCATCTACCACGACCGGGACGTCAACCGCGCCATGGACGCGGGCGACCCGGGCGTTTCCCCCGACTCGGAGCTCAGCCACCCGCTCTACGTCAAGGTCTTCCAGGACGCCGACGGCGACTGCAGCACCAGCGGCGACTGGAACTTCATCGAGTCGGTGCCGGTTCAGTCCGACGGCAGCTATGACTTCGAGAACGCCGAACCCGACACCGAGTACTGCTTCGTCCTCGCCGACAACCCTGACGGGGCCTACAGCGAGGCCTGGGACGCCCCCGGCGAAGGCTGGCTCTATGTCAACCCCGACGCAGGGGTACTGCCGGTCAGCGTCCACGCCGACGACGTCTACGACCAGGACTTCGGAATCTTCCATGGTTCCCGGGTGAGCGGCACGGTCTTCCACGACGACGGCCGCGGTGCGGGCACCAACGCCAACAACGCCCTTCAGGACGGCAGCGAGCCGGGCGTGGCCGGCGCCACCGTGACGATCAGCGACGGTGAGCACAGCCGGACCACGACCACCGACGCCGACGGGAACTACACCCTCTACCTGCCGGCCGACTGGGGCCCCACCCAGCTCAGCCACGACGCCGGCCGCGGCACCGGCTACAACAGCGACGGCGCCACGGCCGAATACACCGCCGGCGGAGCCGACGACCCGGCGGCGGTTAGCAAGCCGCTCGACCCGGCGGCGCTGGCCGGCGGCGGCAACGTCACCAACTTCGGCGTGGTGCCCGAGGGCTCGTTCGTGCCCGACCAGAACGGCCAGACCGTTCCCGGCGGCACGGTCGTCTACCCCCACGTCTACACCCCGGGCAGCGAAGGGAGCCTCTCCTTCACCCGGCCCGCGGGCGACTGGGATTACCGCATCCGCGTCGACCTGAACGGCGACGGCGACTTCGACGACCCCGGCGAGGGCTTCCAGCCGCTGGGCGACGGCCAAAGCGCCGATTACACGGTCGACGACAGCTGGCCGCGCAACCCCGACGGCAGCCTGGCCGGCGTGCCGGTCGAGGTGGAAGTCACCGCCCCGGCCGACGCCTACGACGGGCAGGTGGACCTGGCCCCCGTCGAGGCGAGTTTGGTATGGGAAAACAACGCCGACGTCACGGAGACGTGGTCGGTTACCGACGTGACCACCGTGACCACCTCGGGGCACGCGGAGGTCAGCAAGCGGGTGCGTAACGTCACCACGGGAGGGGCGTTCGGAACCAGCAACGAAGCCAGCCCCGGCGACGTGCTGGAGTACTGCATCGACTACCGGAACCCCAGCCAGAACAGCGTGTTCGACGTGGTCGTGCACGATCCCGTTCCCTCGAACGCGGCCTATCAGCCCGGCAGCCTGACCCACAACGGCGCGGCCCTCTCGGACGCCGCCGACGGCGACGCGGGCGAGGTCGTCGCGGGACAGGTCACCGTGCGCGTGGGTGAGCTGGCTGCGGGCGCGACCGGCAGCGTCTGCTTCCGGGTTGTCGTGCCCTGACCGCTGGGTATTTCCCACCCCAAGGCCCGGCCGCGAAGCGGCCGGGCCTTGGGGTTCTGCCGCTAGACTGTAGGGCATGGGTCTGTTCGACGCCTTGGGGGCACTCTTTACCCTGACCGCCCTCTTCGCCTACCTGAACTACCAGTACGTCAGGCTGCCCACGCCCATCGGGGTGATGCTGGCGGGCCTGCTCTTTTCGCTGGGGCTCCTGCTGGTCGGCGGTCCGGCCGAATCCTGGGCGCAGGAGCTGGTGGCCTCGGTGCCCTTCGAAGAGGTGCTGATGCAGGGGATGCTGGCCTTCCTGCTCTTCGCCGGGGCGCTGCACGTCAACCTGGACGACCTGCGCCGGCGCTGGCTCTCGATCCTCACGCTCGCCACCCTAGGGGTGCTGGTCAGCACCTTCATCGTCGGCAGCGGGGTCTACTACCTGGCGGGGTGGCTGGGGCTCGAGCTGCCCTACGTCTACGCCCTCCTCTTCGGGGCGCTGATCTCGCCGACCGATCCCATCGCGGTGCTGGGCCTGCTCAAGCGGGCCGGCGTTCCCAAGGACCTGGAAACGCTGATCTCGGGCGAGTCGCTGTTTAACGACGGCGTGGGGGTCGTCGTCTTTGCGGTCATCCTCAGTCTGGCCGACGCCCACGGGGGCCACGCCGAGGCGAGCCTGGCGGCGGTGGCCGCCTTCTTCGCCCAGGAGGCGCTGGGCGGACTGGCCCTCGGTTTGGGGCTGGGGCTGGTGGCCTTCTACATGCTCCGGCGCACCGACGACTACTCGGTCGAGGTGCTGATCACGCTGGCGCTGGTCAGCGGCGGCTACGCGCTGGCGGCGTACCTACACACCTCGGGGCCGCTGGCCATGGTGGTGGCCGGCCTGCTCATCGGAAACCACGGACGCGCCTTCGCCATGAGCGAGCGTACCCGCGAGCACCTCGACACCTTCTGGGAGATGACCGACGAGATCCTGAACGCCCTGCTCTTCGTGCTGATCGGGCTGGAGGTGCTGCTCGTGCGCTACACCCCCGGCTACCTCGAGCTCGCGGCCCTCAGCGTTCCACTGGTGCTCGCGGCGCGCTTCCTGAGCGTGGGGCTGCCCATCGGCCTGCTGCGGCTGGTGCGCCCGTTCGCCGGCTACACGGTGCGGCTCATGACCTGGGGCGGCCTGCGCGGCGGCATCTCGGTGGCGCTCGCGCTGGGTTTGCCGCCGGGACCCGAGCGCGAGCTGATCCTGGCCATGACCTACGGCGTCGTGGTCTTCAGCGTGCTGGTTCAGGGTCTGACGATCGGTCGCCTGGCTCGTTTCGCCGCGGGCCGCTAGAGGACGAGGCGGCCGCGGGCCACGGTGGCCAGCGGCCGCGCATAGGCCGCCGGGCTCGCGAGCGGGTTCCCGTCCAGCGCCGCCAGATCGGCGACGAACCCCGGGGCCAGGCGGCCGCGTTCGTGTTCCCGCCCCAGCGCCCGCGCGGCCACCACCGTGGCCGCGCGCAGCACGTCGGGCGGTTCGAGCCCCACCTCGGCCAGCAGCGCGAGTTCGCGCGCCAGGTTGGGGTGGGGGTTGGGCGGGGTGCCGGCGTCGGTGCCGGCGGCGACGGGCACGCCCGCGCGGTAGGCCTCCAGGGTGTTCGCGCGATGGCGCTCGGCGATGGGCCGGGTCTTTTGCAGCATGAAGTCGGGCGCCTTGCCCTCGCCCTGGAGGATGCCGTCGGGGGCGGCCAGGGTGGGCACGAGCACGGTCCCCTGGCGCTTCATCAGCTCGGAAACCTCCTCGTCCCAGGCGTCGAAGGCGCCGTGCTCGATGGTGCGCACGCCCGCGCGCACGGCGTTCTTGATGCCCGCCAGGCCCTGGGCGTGGGCGGCGCTTACCGCGCCGCACTTTTCCGGTCTCGCGCACCCCGGCACGCATTTCTTCCTCGTCGAACATCTCGGCCCCCGCCTTGACGCCCGGGGTCATCACCCCGCCGGTGGCCATGAACTTGACCGCCGTCGCGCCCTGCTTGAAGACCTCCCGCGCGGCCCCGCGAGCCGCCCCTGCTCCACCGCCTGCGCCAGCCCGACCGCGCCGCCCGCGCGCGAGCCCAGATCGCGCTCCGCGGTCATCCCTGCGGCCAGGTAGCGTCGCAGGTAGCCCGCCGCCCGCGCGACCAGCTGGGCGTCGCTCATTCCCGCGGCCTCGCCGATCGGGTCCACCGAGCCCGACATCGTCAGTTGGACGTGGACGTCGATCAGCCCCGGCACCACCACGCCCGGCAGCGGCGTCACCTCGGCGCCGCCGGGGGCGCGGCGGTCGAGGCCGGCGATGCGACCGTCCTCTACGCTCAGGTAGCCCTCGAAGAGCTCGAGCTCTTCCGGGTCGAGAAAGGCGCCCTTGTAGGTCTGCATGTACCCATCGTAGCGGGTAAGGACGAACAGCGGGTCCGTACGCGGTCGCGGGTTAATTGGGGTGTGGGAAGTGGGGTGTGGGGTGTAGTTTTTTGTGATGCTGAAGGTGAATCTCCGGCTTCTACGGCGCCCACAACCCCCTCCCCGGCCCTCCCCAAGGGGAGGGAGTTTTATTTGTCGTTACCCGACCGGAGGCTTCTGTCGCGACAAAACCACAGACTACGGGCCACAGGCTACAAGCTACGGGCGCAATCTCTTAGTTCACCACCACTGCGTACCA
>Ga0256832_1001209_pt1 | contig 17351 bp, 13 predicted proteins | sample 134614metaG_FD_190534 | JGI IMG/M metagenome (GOLD analysis project Ga0256832, IMG submission 190534) | Hydrothermal vent microbial communities from Lau Basin, Pacific Ocean - 134-614 | ecosystem: Environmental > Aquatic > Marine > Hydrothermal vents | place: Pacific Ocean: Lau Basin | collected...
AGCAGCACCAGCAGGGTGAAGATCTCCAGCCGGCCCAGCAGCATGGCGAAGCAGAGTATCCACTTGGCCGGGTCGTGCAGGCCCGCGTAGTTGGCCCCCACGTTGCCCAGGCCCGGCCCCAGGTTGTTGATGCTCGCCGCCACGGCGGAAAAGGCCGTCATCAGGTCGATGCCCGTGGCCGCCAGCAGCAGGTACATGAGGGTGAAGCTGGCCACGTACAGGGCGAAGAAACCCCATACGGCCTCCACCACCCGGGAAGGAATGCTCTTGTCTCCCACGCGCACGGGAATCTGCGCATTGGGATGCACCAAGCGAGTGATCTCGCGCACGCCCTGCTTGATGAGCAGCAGGAAACGAATCACCTTGATGCCGCCCCCGGTGGATCCGGCGCAGCCGCCCACAAAGCTGGAGAACAGCAGCAGGATGGCTATGAAGCCCGGCCAGTTGTGCCACTCGGCGGTGGTGAAACCCGCTGTGGTGCCGATGGACACGGCCTGGAACAGCCCGTGAACGAAGTTCTCATGAAAGCTGCCGTGAGTGGCGTGGTAGTGCAGGCCTCCCGTGGTCACCAGGATGACCAGCACCATGAGCAACAGGTAGAAGCGGAATTCCGAATCCTGCCAGTACACTTTCAGGCTTTTCTGCCGCACCACGGAGAAATGCAGGGCGAAGTTGATCCCGGCCAGGAACATGAACAGCACCCCTACCAGGTAGATGGCGGTATTGTCGAAATAGCCCATGCTGGCGTCATGAGTGGAGAAGCCGCCAATGGCCACGGTAGAGAACGCATGGGCCACCGCATCGAACAACGTCATGCCCGCCAGCCAGTAGCCCAGGGCGCAGGCCAGGGTCAGCCCCAGGTAGATATACCACAGGGCCTTGGCCGTCTCGGTGATGCGCGGGGTGAGCTTGGAATCCTTGATGGGGCCAGGCGTCTCCGCCCGGTAGAGCTGCATGCCGCCGATGCCCAGCATGGGCAGCACCGCCACCGCCAGCACGATAATACCCATGCCTCCTAGCCACTGGAGCTGCTGGCGGTAGTAGAGAATCGACCGGGGCAGATGATCCAGGCCCACGATGACCGTGGCTCCAGTGGTGGTCAGGCCGGAAACGGATTCGAAGAAGGCATCGGTGATGGACAGGCGGGGATGTTCCGCCAGGGCGAACGGCAGGGCCCCCGTTGCCGACAATACCGTCCAGAACATGACCACCACCACGAAGCCGTCCCGCAGGCGCAGTTCCCGGTGTTGGTGGCGCACGGGAAGCCAGCTCGCCAGCCCCAGCACCAGGGTGATGGCAAAGGCGGCGGCAAAGGCCGGCCAGGCTCCGTCCCCATAGCCGAGAGAAACCAGCAGGGGGGGCAGCATGGTGATGCTGAACAGCATCAGCAGCAAGCCCAGGATACGTTGCACGACGCTCAGGTGCATGATCTGTTCGGTTCAAAACCCTCCCCCACTTGCTGAGGAGGATTGGGGTGGGAGGAAGGAGCTCGCGCCATGGCCGTCGAACCGGAATCCGTGGATTCAGACTTAGAGGAAGGTGATACCCACCTGGAACAGTTTTTCCACCTCGCCGATACGGCGCTTGTCCACCAGGAACATGATGACATGATCCTCGGACCGCACGATGGTGTCATGGTGAGCAATGATGACCTCCTCCCCCCGCACGATGGCGGCGATGCTGGTACCCTTGGGCAGGTGAATGGCGCCGACAGCCCGGTCCACCACCTTGGATGAATGCCGGTCGCCATGAGCAATGGCCTCGATGGCCTCGGCGGCGCCCCGGCGCAGGGAATGCACCATGACCACATCACCCCGGCGTACATGGGTAAGCAGGGTACCGATGGTGGCCTGCTGGGGAGAGATGGCCACGTCGATGCTGCCCGCCTCCACCAGGTCCACATAGGCCGTGCGGTTGATCAGCGCCATGACGCTGCGCGCCCCCAGGCGCTTGGCCAGCATGGCGGAGAGAATGTTGGCCTCGTCATCATTTGTGACGGCGCAAAACACGTCCGTCTCCTCGATGTTCTCTTCCAGCAGCAGATCCTCATCCGCGGCGTTGCCCTGCAGCACGATGGTGTGGCGCAGTTGCTCCGCCACCGCCGCGGCCCGCTCCGGGTTCTGCTCGATGATCTTCACCCGGTAGTCCTTTTCCAGGCGCTCCGCCAGGCGCCGGCCGATATTGCCGCCACCGGCGAAAATCAACTTGCGGTGAGGTTTCTCCGCCCGGCGCAGCTCCTTCATCACAGCGGGAATGTTTTCCTTGGCGGCAATGAAGAAGACTTCGTCGCCTTCCTCTATGACGGTGTCGCCCTTGGGATGTATCGCCTGGCCTTCCCGGTAGATGGCCGCCACCCGGGCCTCGCCGCCATGCAAATGCTGATTGAGCTCACGCAGTTGATGCCCCACCAGAGGGCCACCCTCGTAGGCACGCACCGCCACCAGCTGCACCAGACCGCCGGCAAAATCCAGCACCTGCAGGGCACCGGGATACTTGAGCAGGCTCTGGATGTACTCGGTGACCAGCTGCTCCGGACTGATGAGCACGTCTATGGGCAGGCCACGCTGACTGAACAAAGAGGGATACTTGTTGTACTCGGGGGCGCGTACCCGGGCGATCTTGCGCGGGGTGCGGAACAGGGTCCAGGCCACCTGGCAGGCCACCATGTTGGTCTCGTCGTTGTTGGTCACGGCGATGATCATCTCCGCGTCCTCCGCCCCGGCCTGGGTGAGCACGTCGGGATGGGCCGCATAGCCCTGGATGGTGCGAAGGTCCAGCTTGTCCTGCAGGGACTGGAGCAGCTGGGCGTTCTGGTCCACCACGGTGATATCGTTGGCCTCGCTGGCCAGGTTGCCGGCCACGGAGGTGCCCACCTGCCCGGCGCCAAGTATGATGATCTTCATCGGCGGTCCTTGATCTCTATGCCCACGCCCCGCAGCTTGCGGTACAGGTGGGTGCGTTCCATTCCCACCTCCTGGGCCATCTTGCTCACGTTGCCGTCATGCTTGTCCAGCTGGTATTCGAGATAGACCCGCTCGAAGTCCTCCCGGGCCTTGCGCAGGGGCTGGTCGAAGGAAATGCCCGGCAGGCTGGTCTGCACGGTTTCCTTCTTCAGGCCGCCCATGGCGGTTTCCACGTCGTCCAGGGTGATCTCCTCCCCGGCGCCCAGGATCAGCACCCGCTGCACCAGGTTGCGCAACTCGAGGATATTGCCATGCCAGTCGTAGTTGCGCAGCATGTTCTGGGCACTGACGCTGAAATGGCGGTAGGGCAGCTTTTCGTGGGTGACAAAATAGTCCACGTAATAGCTGAGCAGTTCCGGTACATCTTCGCGGTGCTCGCGCAAAGGCGGGATCTCCAGGGGCACCACGTTCAGGTGGTAGAACAGGTCTTCGCGGAAATTCCCGGCGCTCACTTCCGTCTGCAAGTCCTTCTGGGTGGCGGCAATGACGCGGATATCCACCTTCACCGGCTCGCTGCCTCCCACGCGCAGGAACTCGCCGGTCTCGAAGGCGCCGGCCAGCTGGGCCTGGGCTTCCAGGTCCATGTCGGCGATCTCGTCCAGGAACAGGGTGCCACCATTGGCCTGCTCCAGGCGGCCGTAATGGATCTTGCCGTCCTGCTCGCTACCGAAGAATTCCAGGGAGAAGTTGCCCTTGGCGGTGGCCCCCACGCTCACGTCGATGAAGGGTCGCTCCTTGCGGCTGCTCTGGGCGTGCAGGTAGCGGGCAAAGGTCTCGCGGCCGCTGCCCGCCTCGCCGGATATGAGCACCCAGGTATCATGCTGGGCAATGCGCTTGACCTGCTCGCGCAGGCGCTGCATCACCTGGCTGTGGCCCACGGGTTCGATGATGGGCCGGTAGGAACGGCGCAGGCCCACGTTTTCCATGACCAGGCGCTCGGTCTCCAGGGCGCGCTCAACGGTGAGCAGCAGCTTGGCCAGGGACAGGGGCTTTTCCAGAAAATCATAGGCCCCCAGGCGGGTGGCCTCCACGGCGGTCTCCACGGTGCCATGGCCGGACATGATGATCACGGGACAAGGCAGGCCCTCTCCCTCGGACCATTCCTTGAGCAGGCTGATGCCGTCGATGTCCGGCATCCAGATATCCAGCAGAATGAGATCCGGGCGCCGCTCGCGCAGAGCGGCCCGCGCCGCCTCGCCATTCTCCGCCAGACCCACGCCATAGCCCTCGTCTTCCAGGATATCCTTCACCGAGTCCCGGATGTCGGGTTCGTCATCCACCACCAGGATGAAAGGTAAACTCATTGCCGTCTACTCCTGCTTCGCAAGCGACGCCTGGCTTGCGGGTATGCGCAGAATGAACCGGGCGCCGCCTTCCTCGCGGTTCTCCGCGCGTATGCTGCCCCCGTGTTCCTCCACGATCTTCTTCACGATTGCCAAGCCCAGGCCCGTGCCCTTGGCCTTGCTGGTCACATAGGGTTCGAACAGGCGTTCGATGTCCTGCTCCTGGAACCCGGTGCCCTTGTCTTCCACCAGGATCTCGAGAAACAGGGTTTCCTGCTCTCCCGGCCAGTAGGTGGAGGTGCTCACCTTCACCACTTCCCCCTGGTCTTCCGGCGTGGCTTCCTGGGCGTTCTTGATGAGATTATGCACTACCTGACGAAATCTTACCGGATCGGCTTCTATCTGTATGCCCGGCGCGCCGGGATCAAAAGCCACCGCCTCGCCGTAGAGGGCCAGGACGTCGGCAAGGAAGTCATCCGCCACCAGGGGCTGGGCCTCCAGGCGGGAAGGCTTGGCATAGTCAGAAAAGGCGTTGACCATGGATTTCATGGCCTCCACCTGGTTGACGATGGTGCGCGTGGCGCTGTCCAGCACCTTGCTGTCTTCCTCCGAGAGCTTGTGCAGGTACTTGCGCCGCAGGCGTTCCGCGGACAGCTGGATGGGGGTAAGGGGGTTCTTGATCTCGTGGGCCAGGCGCCGCGCCACTTCTCCCCAGGCCGCATCCCGCTGGGCCTTCACCAGGGTGGTGACGTCGTCAAACACCACCACGCAGCCGATTTCCGCACTCTCCACCACCTTCAGGCGGGTACAGCCGCAAATGAGGAACTGGCGCCCCTGATGACGATGCAGCACCAGTTCCTGGCGCCAGTCCTGACCTTCCGGCCCCATGCTGCAGGACAGCAGGGCCACGAAGGGTTCCAGCTCCGGGTAGCTGGCAGCGAGCTCCTTCAGGGGACGACCGATGAAGCGCCCCACATCCGCGCCCAGTATCTGTTCCGCGGCGCGGTTGGCGGTACGCAGGTTGCCGTCCACATCCACCGCCATGACGCCGGTGGACAGGTGATGGAGCACGGCTTCCAGGTACTGCCGCTGGAACTCCAGTTTCTGCTTGCTCTGTTCCGCCATGTCCCTGGCCTGGGCCAGACGGCGGGTCATGGCATTGAAGGACGCCACCAGAAAGCCCAGCTCATCATGGTAGCGGGGCACGGGAATCTGTCCGTCCAGCTCGCCCTCGGCAATGGCCCGGGTGCCTTCGGCAATGGCCTGTATGGGCGCCACCATGCGCCGCGAGGTATAGAAGGCCGCCCAGATGGCGGCAAACACGCTCGCCAGCAGCACCAGGGACAGGGCCAGAATGAAACTGAACTTGATGGATTCACGCATATAGGCCCGCTGCCGGTAGGCGGCATAGGCGGACTGGACGTTCTCACTCAGCTCGGTAATGCGTTCCGAGGTAGGAAAGATGGCCTGGAGAATCAGCCCCCGGGACAGATCCGCCACCAGCACCCGGATGTGCAGTTCACCGGATTCCCCATAGGGCATGAACTGCACATAGTTCTTGCCGCTGACCACCTGCTGCAGGATCAGGGGATCCGGCGTATTGGGCACCAGCACATCCGGGTCGATGTTGCTGGAAGCCAGGATCTCGCCCTGGGGCGTGGCCAGGGCCACTTCCGTGGCACCAGAACGGGCGCGCAGTTCACTCAGGGCCAGGGTCAGAGCCGTCTGGGAACTATCGTCTATGCTCTCCAGCATCTGCTCGGTAAGCCGCAGCAGCACCCGTTTGTTCATGTTCAGGGTAGCCTGGTTCAGCTCCAGGGCATCGGCCATGGCCGAGTCGATCTGCACGTTGAACCAGCTGTCTATGCCCTGCATGAGAAATTGCAGAGAGTAATAATAGACGATGCCCACCGGCGCCATGCCCAGCACCACGAACATGACCACCATGCGCGCCATGAGCCGTGCGCCGGCCGCGTTGCGGCGGTAGTCGCGCAACAGCCGCGCCAGATTCACCGCCACTACCATGGACAGGGCAACCAGGCCCACGACGATGAAGATCAACAAGGGAATGAACCAGTGGCTCAGGGTCTCGGACTTGAGCACCGCACCACTGAGAAAATGCAGGGCAAAGAGCAGGAGCAGCAGAAGCAGGGCCACAGCCCAGGCCCCGGACCGCCAGGTCTTCAGGGCTGCAGCCGCCATTCATATACCTTGCTGCTCAGATGCCAGCCGGGAGACAGGTAGGCCTTGGGCCGCAGGGGCAGGGGCAATTCCCCGATGTCATTGGATGTCTGTATGCTCACCCGGTAGAAACGCCCCTTCTCCAGGGCAGACGAACGGATGATGCGCTCCCCCTTGAGGTCACCAAGGGCCAGCAGCGCCGCGTCCCGGGTGGCGAAACGGCGCCGGCTACCGGCCTCCAGGTCCAGCACCTCGTATTCCCCGGCCAGAGGATGAAAACTGAGTTGACGGCGCACAATCCTGCGCGCCAGGGCGCTGCGCCAGAAGGGGGCATCCTCGGGGTCGATGACGATTTCCGTGACAAAGGTCAGGGGAACCCCGTTTTCCAGAGCCTCCAGCATGGTGTCACTGAGAACAAAATGCTGCAACAGGTCGAGAACGATCCAGCCGTCCTCCTCACCAATGGCCACGGCCTTGTAGGAAATGTTGGCCGCCTGGGCAGACAGGGCGAAAAAACAGCAGAACAGCAACAGCAGCAGGCGTGTCCGGGCCACGCTCACCTCAGCCACCCCGCTTTTCCAGCAATGCATAATAGAATCCATCTGTCTCCAGGGTATCCGGCAACAACTGCAAGCCATGAGACGTAATGATGCCCCTTTCGGATTGGAGCACAACAGCACGGGCATCCGACTGTTTCTGCAAAAAGCCTGCAATCTGCTCGTCGTTTTCCTGCGGCAGCAGGGAACAGGTTGCGTAGAGCATTTTGCCACCTGGCCGCAACAATGACCACAGCACATCGAGTATCAGGCCCTGGCGCTGCTGCAGTTCCCGCACATCCTCCCGCCGGCGCAGCAGGCGGATATCCGGATGACGGCGAATCACTCCCGTGGCCGTGCAAGGCACGTCCGCCAGGATACGGTCATAGCGTCTTTCCGCCCAGCCGCCCTCCGGACGGGAGGCATCCCCCGTCACCAGTTCGGGACTGAAGCCCAGCCGCGCCATGTTCTGCGCCACCCGTTCAAGGCGCCGCTGGTCCACATCCATGGCGGTCAGACGCAGATCCGGCGCATGCTCCAGGATATGTCCCGTCTTGCCCCCCGGCGCGGCACAGGCATCCAGCACATCCATGCCCGGCCGGGCATCCAGCAGGAAGGCGGCCATCTGGGCGCCCGCGTCCTGCACGGATACCCGTCCCTGGGAAAAGCCCGGCAGCCTTTCCACGGAAACCGCCTCGTCCAGCATCAGCGCGGAAGGCACAGCCTTTACCGGCCGCGCGGTCAACCCTGCCTCTTTGAGCAGGGATGCATACTCTGACAGGCTGTTGCGCCGCAGGTTCACCCGCAAGCTGAAAGGCGGCCGCAGGGAAAGCCCCCGGTATATTCCTTCCACCTGCTCCGGCCAGGCCTGCTCCAGTGCATCCAGCAGCCACCCGGGCAGCTGGTGACGCACCTCGGGCGATGCCGTCTTCTCCAGCCGGGACAACAGGCTTTCCCTTTCCCGCTGAAACCGGCGCAACACGCCGTTCACCAGGGCAACCGCCCATTTCTTTCGCAGCAAGCGCGCCGCGCCGGCAGTCTCACCGATGGCGGCATGGGGTGGAATACGGGTATGCAGCAGCTGGTAGAAGCCGCCAAGGAGCAGGGCCTGAACATCCCTGTCCTTTGCCTTCAGGGGCCGGCGCAGCAGCATGGCCGACAGGGCTTCCAGTCGAAAGTACTCACGGCATACGCCATAGGCCAGTTCCGCGAGCAGGGCCTGGTCACGCGCCGCGACCCTGTTCTGGCCCTGCTGCAGGGCATCGGTGAGAGACCGCCCCTCAAGCACCGCACTCATGACCAGCGCCAGCTGCGCACGCAACAATATGCCGCTGTCTGGCTGGCCGCGCCCTGCCGCATCCCGCCGGGGCTGGTTGGGTTCAGCCAAGCAATATCCCCTGAATGGATTGGGCATTGATGAAATCCCGGGCATCCATGGCACGCTTGCCCGGCATCTGCAGGCGGGTGACCCGTAACAGGCCATCAGCAGTGGAGATGTCTATGCCGTCCCGGGTGGCAGACATGACCGTGCCCGGCTCCGCCGTCATTCCCTCGATGGCCCGCGCTTCCCAGATGCGCAGGTTGGCATTCTCGTACCGGGTGTAGGCGACCGGCCAGGGATTGAAGGCACGCACCTGGCGCTCGATGAGTACGGCGGGCTGATGCCAGTCTATGCGAGCCTCTTTCTTTTCCAGCTTGGCAGCGTAGGTAGCCTGACTGTCATCCTGGGGACGGGGCTGCAGGCTGCCATCTGCAATGCCCGGCAGGGCCTCCATCAGGGCTTCCGCGCCAAGGTGGGAAAGCCTGTCGTGCAGGCTGCCGCCGGTTTCATCCGGTGCTAGCTCCACGGCTTTCATCAGGTATACCGGCCCGGTGTCCAGCCCTTGGTCCATACGCATGATGCTAACCCCGCTCTCGGCATCCCCGGCCTGTATGGCCCGTTGTATGGGCGCCGCGCCACGCCAGCGAGGCAGCAGGGAGGCATGGATATTGACGCAGCCCAGACGGGGAATCTCCAGCACATCCCCGGGCAACAGCAGCCCGTAGGCCACCACTACCATCAGGTCGGGGTTCAGGGCGCGCAACTGTTCCACCTCGGCGGCATCCCGCAGACTTGCAGGCTGGTGAACGGGAATGCCGGCATCCAGGGCAGCCGTTTTCACCGGGCCGGCCACAAGCTTGCGGCCACGGCCCGCGGGGCGGTCCGGCTGGGTATAAACAGCCACCACCTCGTGGGGAGAGTTCAGCAGAGCCTCGAGGGGGGGCACGGAAAAGTCCGGCGTTCCGGCAAAAACGATACGCAGGGAATTACTCATCAGATGGCTTTTCTGGCCTGTTTCTTCTCGGCGCTGGCGCGGGTTCTGGCTTCCTTTTCCAGTTTCTTGCGGATGCGTTCACGCTTTAGGCGGGACAGATAGTCCACGAACAGCTTGCCATGGAGATGGTCTATCTCGTGCTGCACGCAGACGGCCAGCAGACCATCCAGATCCCGGGTGAATTCCTCACCTTCCAGGTCCATGGCCCTGAGCTTCACCTTCTCGGCGCGTTTCACCTTGTCGTAGACACCCGGCACGGAGAGACAGCCCTCCTCCATTTCCTCTTCCCCCTCGGCTTCGAGTATCTCAGGATTGATGAGCACCAGGGGTTCATCCCTGTCCTCGGAAATATCGATGACGATGACCTGACGCGCCACCCCGACCTGGGTCGCGGCAAGCCCGATGCCCGGTGCGTCATACATGGTTTCCAGCATGTCTTCGGCCAGCTTGCGGATGTTTTCATCCACTTCGGCCACGGGTTTTGCGCGATTTCTGAGACGCGGGTCAGGAAATTTAAGAATATCCAGTATCGCCATGATTACAAATAAGTTCTATAGTAGTAAAGGAATCTGTCAGTATTTGGCAGCTGCTGCTGATACGCTGGCCATCCGAGGGGGTCGGAACATTCAGGACTGCCATGCGGCACACTACCTGCTGAGGGAAGGCCGTAACGGCTGCCCGGCTGAACCCGCGGGAGCGTCCTGCACACCACCTCTGATTATTATGGCATAAAGATGGATCAGGCATTTGACGATAGCGTCGTTTTTCGGAAAGAATGCCTGAAACGACAAAGCAACATGCACATCAAGGAATCTCTGAATCGAGACTGGACACGATAGATGCGAGTTCATGAATTGATCCAGGGATTCCCCAAACAAGGGAAGCCCGAATGAAAAGAATCAGCCGTTTTTTTCTTGCCGCCATGTTTATTACAGGAATCTGCGGCATCAGCCTGGCAGCAGATGACCTGGTAAAGTCCGAGCACCCGCAGCGTTACGTGGTGAAAAAGGGCGATACCCTGTGGGACATTGCGGGCATGTTCCTGCACAAGCCCTGGCTGTGGCCTGAAATCTGGCATGTCAATCCGCAGATTCGGAACCCGCACCTGATCTACCCCGGCGATGAGCTGGAGCTGGTCTACATCAACGGCAAACCGCAGCTGCGGGTGGCCAATCGCGGTCCGGTCAAGCTGTCCCCGGGAATTCGCCGCAACAAGCTGGCTGCCGCCATTCCGGCCATTCCCATCGACGCCATCGCCCCCTTCCTGACCCGCCCCCTGGTGGTGGACAAGAATGAGCTGGAACACAAACCCTATCTGGTGGCCTTTGCCGACGAGCACATTGCCGCTGGCGCGGGTCAGAAGATTTACGTGCGGGAGATTCCCACCTGGGAAAACAAGAAATTTGACATCCTGCGCGCCGGCCCCGCCTACAAGGATGGCGACACCGGCGAAATACTGGGATACGAAGCCCTGCTCACTGGCATCGGCACCCTCAAGCGCGTTGGTGATCCCGCCACCGTGTACATCGATGCCACCGAGAGAGAAGTCCTGGTGGGCGACCGGCTGATTCCCGCCGCGGAAGGCGTCATGGCCACCGATTTCCAGCCTCACCCCCCGGCCCAGGAGATCAACGGCAATATCATCGCCATGATAGAAGGGCTCAGGGAAATCGGCCAGTACAGCATCGTGGTACTGGACCGGGGACTGCGGGACGGCGTGGACCCCGGCACCGTGTTCCAGGTGAACAACCGAGGTGAAACCGTGCCGGACAATGTAGCCCGCAAGGCCCGCAACCTGATTCCCGACGTTGCCGAGTACACCTATGACCGCATCCTCACCCACACCGTCGAAGGGGATGGCTGGGAAAGGAAATCCCGCTGGGAAACAGTCACTCTGCCGGATGAGGCCGCCGGCCTGCTGATGGTGTTCCGCAGCTTCGACCGGGTCAGTTACGGCGTGGTGCTGCATGCAAAACGCGCCATGCACGTAGGGGACCGCATCGTCAATCCCTGATGCAGGAAGATCTTCTCGCCTGGCTGGCTCTTATGCGCCTGCCAGGCATCGGACCGGCCACCATCAACCCCTTGCTGCGCAAGGGGTTTTCTGTTGAAGAACTGTTGCGCGCCCCGCCCGCGCCACTCCCCGAGAAGACCCGTCGGATATTACGTGAGCCCGACTGGAAACAGGCCGAACAGGATCTTCGCTGGCTGGAGCAGGAACATCACCATTTCCTGCCCCTCACTTCGCCCCGCTATCCTTCCCGGCTGGCCGAACTCGCTGATGCCCCCACGGGTCTTTTCGTGCATGGCGACCTGGACGCGCTGGACTCCCCTCAGATCGCCATGGTGGGAAGCCGGAACCCCAGCAGGGGAGGCAATCAGACGGCGGAAGATTTTGCCCGGCATTTTGCCCGCAGCGGCATCACCGTCACTTCCGGCCTGGCCATGGGCATAGACACCGCCAGCCACCGCGGCGCCCTGGCCGGATCGGGAACGAGCATCGCCGTCATGGCCACCGGCCTGGACCGGGTGTACCCGGCCAGCAACAGAGATCTGGCCCACGAAATAGCAGCCCATGGAGCCCTGGTATCGGAATTCCCCCCGGGCACCAGCCCCCGGCGGGGACATTTCCCCCGGCGCAACCGAATCATCAGCGGCCTTTCCCTGGGCGTGCTGGTAGTGGAAGCCGCCCTCAGAAGCGGCTCCCTCATCACGGCCCGCCTGGCGGGAGAGCAGGGCAGAGAGGTCTTCGCCATTCCCGGTTCCATTCACAACCCTCTGGCCCGGGGCTGCCACCACCTGATTCGCCAAGGCGCAAAGCTGGTGGAAACAGCATCGGACGTTCTGGAAGAACTGGCTCCCAGGCTGCAACCCTACCTGCTGGAACCCCGGGAAACCGGGACAGAGGGAACTTCCGACTTCACCGGGCAGTCCGACCACGAGTACCAGGAGCTGATGGACGCCATGGGCCATGACCCGGTTTCCACGGATACCTTGGTGGAAAGAACCGGCTTTGCCCCCGAAACCGTCTCCTCCATGTTACTATTGCTGGAAATGGAAGGTCGCGTATCGTCCGAACCCGGCGGTCTGTTCGTTCTGATCAGGACCTGAACCCCCATCACCTCACTCCGGAAACATTGCCGTGAACGAAAACCTCATCGATGTTCTCATTTTCATCTACGAGAACTACATGGACACCGAGAATCAGCCCCAGGACCAGATACTGCTGGAAGAGGAGCTGTTCAAGGCCGGCTTCGAGAAGGAAGAAATCAAGAAGGCCTTCGACTGGCTGGACGAACTGGCCTGGCGCCAGGGTTCCATCACCGATGCAGCCTCCAGCACCCGCCAGTCCTCACGCATCTTCACCTTCGAGGAGCAGCAGCGCATCGACCTGGAGACCCGGGGCATGCTGCTCTACCTGGAGCAGACCGGTATCCTCGACCCGGTGAGCCGCGAACTGGTAATCGAGCGCGCCATGGCCCTGGACACCCAGGACCTGACCGCCGACGACGTGAAATGGATCGTGCTGCTGGTGTTGCTCAACCAGCCCGGTCAGGAAAGCGCTTTTGCCCTCATGGAAGAACTCATCTACAACGGCAACCCGGAAATGCTGCATTAACGAAGCCGTCCGCGATGAAGAAGCAGGTGAAGGCTTTATAGACATTCCACACAGGAAACCCGCTTGACAGGCCAACGCCATTGCGGCTATTGGTATAAAAAAGAAGCTAAGGAACCTCTGATTGATTCTGGCACGAGCAGATTGTGGTGAAAAATCGTTCAGTTCAAGGCGCAAGCCGCACGCAATAGCAGGCTATTACGAAGGTTTGCAACGCAGAAATGAGCGATTTTGCGCCGCAAGATGCCGTGTCACGAATCAATCAGAGGTTCCCTAATGAACCACGCCCGCAACCGCGGGCGTTTACACATGGACAATCATGAACCTGGTAATCGTTGAATCACCCGCCAAAGCCAAGACCATCAAGAAATATCTTGGCAAGGACTTCGAAGTGCTGGCCTCCTACGGCCACGTGCGCGACCTGGTGCCCAAGGAAGGGGCCGTGGATCCGGAGCACGATTTCCAGATGAAGTACCAGCCCATCGAGCGCAACGACAAGCATGTCAAGGCCATCTCCAGCAAACTGAAGAATGCCGACGCCCTGTATCTGGCCACCGACCCGGACCGCGAGGGAGAGGCCATTTCCTGGCATTTGTACGAACTGCTGAAAAACCGCAAATACCTCAAGGGCAAGCCCGTGCATCGGGTGGTGTTCAACGAAATCACCAAGAAAGCCGTGCAGGACGCCATCGCCCATCCCCGGGAGCTGTCCATGGACCTGGTGAACGCCCAGCAGGCGCGCCGCGCCCTGGATTACCTGGTGGGCTTCAACTTGTCACCCCTGCTGTGGAAGAAGATTCGCCGCGGCCTGTCCGCCGGTCGGGTGCAAAGCCCCGCCCTGCGCATGATCGTGGAACGCGAGGAAGAAATCGAAGCCTTCCGCAGCCGCGAATACTGGACCGTGGAAGCCGACCTCAAGAAGGAAGGCACGGAATTCAAGGCCAAGCTGACCCAATACGGCGGCGACAAGGTGGAGCAGTTCACCATCACCGAGGAGAAACAGGCCCGGGAAGTCGAGAAGACCCTGCTGGAAAAGGCCGGCGGCAAGCTGGACGTGATCAAGGTCACCAAGAAGCAGCGGCGGCGCAACCCAGCGGCACCCTTCACCACCTCCACCCTGCAGCAGGAAGCGGCTCGCAAGCTGGGCTTCACTACCAACCGCACCATGCGCGTGGCCCAGCAGCTCTACGAGGGCGTGGACATCGGCAACGGCGCCGTGGGCCTCATCACCTATATGCGTACGGACTCCGTGACCCTGGCCAATGAAGCCGTGGATGAGATCCGCGCCTACATCGGCGAAAAATACGGCAAAGACCAGGTGCCGGACAAGCCCCGGGTATTCAAGACCAAGTCCAAGAACGCCCAGGAAGCCCACGAGGCCATCCGCCCGACCTCCATCCTGTACCACCCCAAGGATATTGCAAAATACCTGAGCAAGGAGCAGGCGAAGCTCTACGAGCTCATCTGGAAACGCACCCTGGCCAGCCAGATGGTGCATGCCACCCTGCACACCGTGGCCGCCGACCTGGCCGCTGGTGAAGGCAATATCTTCCGCGCCAACGGCTCCACCATCGTCAACCCCGGCTTCATGGCCGTCTACCAGGAAGGCCAGGACGACAATAAGGCCAAGGACAGCGACGAGAAAATGCTGCCGCCCCTCAAGGAAGGCGAGCAGGTGGACCTGCTGGCAATTCGCCCGGAACAGCATTTCACCGAGCCGCCACCGCGCTACAGCGAGGCCAGCCTGGTCAAGGCCCTGGAGGAACACGGCATCGGCCGGCCCTCCACCTACGCCAGCATCATCTCCACCCTCCAGGACCGCGAGTATGTGGAGCTGGAGAAAAAGCGCTTCCATCCCACGGACGTGGGCCGGGTGGTCAACAAGTTCCTCACCAACTACTTCACCCAGTACGTGGACTATGACTTCACCGCCAAGCTGGAAGACGAGCTGGATGCCGTGGCCCGGGGCGAGGAAGACTGGATTCCCTTGCTGAAGAAGTTCTGGAAGCCCTTCAAGGAACGCATAGACCACACCCAGGAGAATGTGCAGCGCTCGGACGTCACCCAGGAGAAGATGGACGAAAACTGCCCCAAGTGCGGCAGCCCATTGTCCATACGCCTGGGGCGCCACGGACGCTTCATCGGCTGCACCAACTACCCGGACTGTGACTACACCCGGGACCTGAACGCTGACAAGGCCGAGGCGGAACAGCCCCAGGAAGTGGGCCGGGACTGCCCCGAATGCGGTTCGCCCCTGATCTTCAAGCGGGGCCGCTACGGCAAGTTCATCGGCTGCTCCGGCTATCCCAAGTGCCGCTATATCGAGCCCCTGGAAAAACCCAAGGATACCGGCGTGCCCTGTCCCAAGTGCAACAAGGGCACGCTCATGCAGCGCAAGTCGCGCCGGGGCAAGATTTTCTACTCCTGCTCCACCTATCCCAAGTGCGACTACGCCATCTGGAACGAGCCGGTGAACGAGCCCTGCCCCAAGTGCGGCTGGCCAGTGCTCACCATCAAGACCACCAAGCGGCGCGGCACGGAGAAGGTCTGTCCCCAGCCCGACTGTGATTTTGCCGAGCCTTACGAGGACAAGGAGGCAGCCCAGGAGGCCGCATCGGACTGATGGCCACCCCCTTTCAGCTGCGCCTGGCTGCCGATACCCTGCGCGGGGGCGGCGTCCTGGCCTGGCCCACGGAAGCGATCTGGGGCGTGGGCTGCGATCCCCTGAATCCCTACGCCGTGCAACGCCTGCTGGACATCAAGCAGCGCTCTCCGGCCAAGGGGCTGATCCTGATGGCGGGAGATTACGCCCAGATTCAGCCTTTCATCCTGCCCTTGCCTCATGAGCGCATGCAGGCCGTGCTGGACAGCTGGCCCGGCCCCCACACCTGGCTGCTGCCCGCCAGTCCACGGACGCCCGCCTGGATCACTGGCGGCTCCGACCTGGTGGCCGTGCGGGTCACGGCCCATCCGCTGAGCCGGGATCTGTGCCTTGCTTTTGGCGGTGCCCTGGTGTCCACCAGCGCCAACCGCAGCGGCCGTCCACCGGCTCGCAGCGCCCTGGAGGTGCGGCTGCGCTGTCCGGGAGCCCATGACCTGCTGCATGGCCCCACCAGCGGGCTGGACACGCCCACCCCCATCAGAAACGCCCTCACCGGCGAGGTGATACGCCCATGAACGATCAACCGGACATCCAGGCCGTAAAGAACTACCTGCTGCGGCTGCAAGACAACATCTGCTCCGGCCTCGGCGGCCTGGATGGCGAGACATTCACCGAAGACAGCTGGGAACGGAAGCAGGGAGGCGGCGGCCGCTCACGGGTGCTGGAAGAGGGTTCCGTGTTCGAAAAGGCCGGGGTCAACTTTTCCCATGTTCACGGCGACCGGCTGCCCGGTTCCGCCACCGCGGCCCGCCCGGAGCTGGCAGGGCGCAGCTTCGAAGCTCTGGGAGTTTCCCTGGTAATCCATCCGCGCAATCCCTATGTGCCCACCTCCCATGCCAACGTGCGTTTCTTCATGGCGGAAAAATCCGGGGAGCCCCCGGTGTGGTGGTTTGGCGGGGGATATGACCTGACGCCCTACTATGGATTCGAGGAAGACTGCATCCACTGGCACGGCGTTGCCCGGGACACCTGCCGCCCTTTCGGCGACGATGTCTACCCTCGCTACAAGAAATGGTGCGACGACTATTTCTTCCTGAAACACCGCAACGAACCCCGGGGCGTAGGCGGTCTGTTCTTCGACGACCTCAATCAATGGGGCTTCGACCAGTCCTTTGCCTTCATGCGGGCCGTGGGCGACAGCTACCTGAAGGCCTACCTGCCCATCGTGGAAAAACGCCTGGATATTCCCTACGGGGAAAGGGAGCGGGATTTCCAGCTCTACCGCCGGGGACGCTATGTGGAATTCAACCTGGTCTATGACCGCGGCACCCTGTTCGGCCTGCAATCCGGTGGGCGCACGGAATCCATCCTCATGTCCCTGCCCCCCCTGGTGAAATGGCGCTATGACTGGCGGCCCGAGCCGGGCTCGGCAGAAGCGGCGCTGTATGAGGTGTTCCTGCAGCCCAGGGATTGGGTTGGGTGAGAGGGGTCGGAGTCAAATCCCACCCAAGCCGCCACAAGAAACGGAATCAGCCGGTTCCACGCCATCGAATCGCCCGACACCTTTCCCATTTGACTCCGCCCCCACCCAGCCGTGCCCCCTGCCCCAGGGGTCGGAGTCAAATCAGGGCGATGTTACGTAAAATCCACAACTTGGAGCGATTTGACTCCGACCCCTGAAGTTCTGACATCTTTCCCATTTGACTCCGACCCCAGGGCTACAGGTCATGCAGGATGAAACGCCAGGGTCTCTGTTGGTCTTCCTGGCTGGCATAGCCAATACCCACCCGTGGGCCGGCGCTGATCCTGGCATCATCCACCGGCGGCGCATCTTCCAGCCACAGGTCTCCGCCAT
>Ga0256832_1001210_pt1 | contig 17306 bp, 20 predicted proteins | sample 134614metaG_FD_190534 | JGI IMG/M metagenome (GOLD analysis project Ga0256832, IMG submission 190534) | Hydrothermal vent microbial communities from Lau Basin, Pacific Ocean - 134-614 | ecosystem: Environmental > Aquatic > Marine > Hydrothermal vents | place: Pacific Ocean: Lau Basin | collected...
TTCTTGTGGCCGACGTCGACGTGCTCTCGTTCGTGGACAGCTCCGAGGTGGAAGGCGACCTGGCCGTACCGGGATCGATCGACGTCTACGTCCCCGACGCCGACGACAACCTGATCACCCCCGACGGTGGGCAGCTCGTTACCCAGGCCCCGCTGCTGGACCGCATGAGCGGCTTCGCCGCGCGCATTGCGGTCGAGGTTCGAAACGACGGCGCGACGGACCTGAGTGTGTCGGGGGCCTTCCACCTCGCCGCAGCCTCGGACAGCGCCAACATCTACGACGGGACCGACGACCTCAAACTGGCCGAGGTGGAGCTCACGCTGCCCGCGGGCGCTACGCAAACCCTGGAACTCAACGTCGAACTGGACGAGGACGACCCCGCTCTGGACTTGCTATCGGCGGACGGTTTTCGCGTCGGTATGGCGATCCATGCGAGCGGCAACGGCCAGGCGCACTACCGGATCGCCGCTTTCTCCCTCGTCCTCAAGGCGCGCGCCTTCGATCTGCTCCCCGGCAACTAACGCGCCCGCCCTTGCGAAGCGCTCCAGCGAGCCTTAGACTTCCAGTGCGGAGGGGGCTGAGAGTTGGAGCAACGCAGACTCTTCAAAGGCAAACGCACGCGCACCCCGGGTGGCGAGATCATTGTTCGTCTTACCGGGGTGCGCAAGCGTTTCGATAGCGACACCCTCGCCCTCGACGGCGTGAACCTGGAGATCCGCGCGGGCGAGTTCTTCAGCCTGCTCGGCCCTTCGGGCTGCGGCAAGACCACCCTGCTAAGGATCCTCGCCGGTTTCGAAACGCCCGATGCGGGTCGCGTCGAAATCGCCGGCCGCGACATGGACGGCGTACCCCCCTACCGCCGGCCGGTCAACCTCGTCTTTCAGAACTACGCCCTCTTCCCGCACATGAACATTTTCGAAAACATCGCCTTCGGGCTCCGCATGAAGCGGCTGCCCGAGGACGAGGTGCGGGCCCGCGTGGGCTGGGCGCTCGAGCTCGTGGACATCCTGGGCCTGGAACGACGCCGCCCCCACGAGCTCTCGGGTGGCCAACGTCAGCGGGCGGCGCTGGCGCGCGCCCTCGTCAACGAGCCCGAGGTGCTGCTCCTCGACGAACCTCTGGGCGCGCTCGACTACAAGCTGCGCAAACAGCTCCAGGTCGAGCTCATGAACCTGCAGGAAGAACTGGGCGTCACCTTCGTATACGTCACCCACGATCAGGAAGAAGCCCTGGTCATGTCGGACCGGATGGCCGTCATGCGCGAAGGCCGCATCGAGCAGCTGGGGCTCCCCGAAGCCCTCTACGAAAGGCCGCAGAGCCGCTTCGTGGCTCAGTTCCTGGGCACGTCCAACCTCATCCCCGCGCGTGCGCGCGCGGAGCACGAAGTGGAAACGCCCCTGGGTCCGCTCCGTGTGCTGCAGAAGCTTGCGGTGGGGCAAGACTACACCCTCTCCATTCGGCCCGAGAAGGTGCGGCTCAGCCGCAGGGGACCGAACGGGGGCAACCGGGTGACCGCGCGCGTCGACGACATCATCTACACCGGCGCCGAGAACCAGTACCTGCTCGACGCCGCCGGTTTCGAGCTGGTGGCCTTTACCCTGAACTCGGACATCCAAGAGCCCGGCTACGAGGAGTTCGACTACGACGAGCACGTCGTCGTCCATCTCCCGGAGGAGAACCTGGTGGTCATCCATGAATAGGCGGGCTTCCTGGAAGCAGCTCGTGGCCACGGTGGCTCCGGGGGCGCTCTGGCTCGTGGTCTTCACGCTGGTACCCACGCTCCTGATCTTCTACACGTCGCTTTTGCAGCGCGATCCTCACGGCTGGCTGACCGGGCCGCTCACCCTCGAAAACTACCTTCGCTTCCTGGGCCTCAGCGCCGAGGGGTTCGACCCGCTCTACCTGAACATCCTCGGCCGCAGCTTGCTGCTGGGGCTGGTGACGACCGTCGCCACCGTCGTTCTCGGTTACCCCTTCGCTTTCTTCATCGCCGGTAGCGCGCGCAAGAACCTGCTGCTCCTGCTGGTGGTGCTGCCGTTTTGGACCAACTTCCTCATTCGCGTCTACGCCTGGATCGTGATCTTCCAGCGCAAGGGGGTGCTGAACGTTTTCCTCGACCGTTTCGGGCTGGATCCCGTCCTGCTCTACCCCAGCTGGAGCGCCGTCTACGTCGGTACGGTCTACACCTACCTGCCCTTCCTGATCCTGCCGCTCTACGCCTCGGTGGAAAAGATCGACTGGTCGCTGCTCGAGGCCGCCTACGACCTGGGCGCGTCCCGTTTTTGGGGGTTCGTCCACGCGGTGCTGCCGCAGACGCTCCCGGGCCTCGTCGCCGGGGTGCTGCTCGTCTTCGTTCCAGCGGTGGGCACCTTCGTGATCTCCGACCTGCTGGGTGCGGGCAAGGCCGTGCTCGTGGGAAACGTCATCCAGCAACAATTCGGTGCTTCGCGCGACTGGGCCTTTGGTTCCGCGGCGGCGTTCGTGCTGATGGCGGTCGTGCTCGCGGGTCTGTGGCTGTACGCGCGCTGGACCGGCGAGCGCGGCATGGAGGATCTGGTATGAAGCCGCGCAGCTGGCTCACCCTGCACGGGGTCCTGGTGCTGCTCTTCCTCTACCTGCCCATTGCGGTGATCGTCGCGCTTTCGTTCAACGAAAGCAAGTACGGCGTCGCCTGGCACGGGTTCACCTTCAAGTGGTACCGGCAACTGCTCGAGCACACCCGCATCCACCCCTACGTCTGGAACAGCCTGATCGTGGCCACGGTCTCGACCTTCGTCTCCACCGTGCTGGGAACGCTTTTGGCCCTCGGGCTGGCCCGCTTTCGCTTTAGCGGCCGCGGCGGGCTCCTCTTCCTGCTCTACGTCCCCGTCGTCATCCCCGACGTGGTGATGGGCGTCTCGCTGCTGCTCTTCTTCGCCTGGGTGCAGCGGCTCTTCGGTGCTTTGCACCTTGGCCTTACGACGGTCATCCTGGGGCACGTCAGCTTTCAGGTCGCCTACGTGACGCTCGTCGTCAAAAGCCGGCTCGCGGGCCTCGACCCCAGCCTCGACGAGGCCGCCGCCGACCTGGGCGCGGCCGGGTGGATGCGCTTTTGGCGCATCACCTTTCCCCTCATCGCTCCCGGCGTCGCCGCCGGTGCACTGCTCGCGTTCACGCTCAGCCTCGACGATTTCGTGATCACGTTCTTCACCGCCGGACCCGGGGCCACGACGCTGCCGGTGTACATCTTCTCGAGTGTCAAGCGCGGGGTTACCCCGGAGATCCACGCGCTCTCGACGCTCATGATCTTGATCACCACGCTGGCCCTCATCGCGGTCCAGCGGGTGCAGGCAAGGAGGTGAGGATGAAAAAGCTCATTGCAGGACTGGCCACGGTGCTGTTGTTCGTGGGTATGGCCAAGGGGGAGCTGCGGATCTTCAACTGGTCCGACTACATCCCCGAAGAGGTGCTGACCGAGTTCGAGAAGCGCTACGACGTGCGCATCGTCTACGACACCTTCGAAGCCCCCGAGGCCATGATGGCCAAGCTGCAAGCGGGGGGCGCGCGCGAATACGACCTGGTGGTTCCGCCGGACTACTACGTGGCCGAGATGGCGCGCTCCGGCTTGATCCGCCCGCTCGACCACGGCCGTATCCCCAACCTGAAGAACCTGTATCCCGAGTTCCAAAACCCCGACTACGACCCCGGTAACCGCTACTCGGTGCCCTACCAGTGGGGCACCACCGGCATCGCCTACCGGGCCAGCGAGGTCGAAGAACCCGTGGACTCGTGGGGGGTCTTCTTCGACCCCGCGCAGTACCGGGGTCCGTTCCTGCTGCTCGACGAGATGCGGGAAACCCTCGGCGCCGCGCTCAAGTACCTGGGCTACTCGCTCAACGACACCGACCCCGTCCACCTGGAGGAAGCCAAGCAGCTGCTCATCGGCGCCAAGCGGCGCGGGCTCGGCTTCGCCGGCAGCGTGGAAGGTCGCAGCCGCTTGCTCGCGGGGGACGCCGTGGTGGTGCACAACTACTCGGGCGACATCTTCCAGATCCAGGAAGAAGACGACGACATCGTCTACGTCATTCCCAAGGAGGGCGGCACCATCTGGGTGGACGCCTTCGCCATGACGTCCGGCGCTCCCAACCCCGAGATGGCCTACCGCTTCCTGAACTTCCTTCTCGAGCCCGAGATCGCCGCCCGGATCTCCAACTACAACTACTACGCTTCGCCGGTCCAGGCGGCGGAACCCTACCTGGACGAGGAGCTGCTCGCCGATCCCGCGGTCTACCCCCCCGCGGAGGTTCGTGCCAAGTTGGAGTTCATCCGCGACGTGGGGGCGGCGCTGGAACGCTTCGACCGTATCTGGACCGAAGTTAAGGCGCGTTAATGCTTTTCGCAGCTTTCGCGGGCAAGCGGCTGGTATAATCCGCGTGGAGGTGAACCGTATGCGTAAACCTTTGTTGCTACTCGTCACGCTCCTCGCGCTGGCCCCGCTGGCCCTCGCGGACGGCGCCGCCGATTACGGCAAGTTCTGCGCCAGCTGCCACGGAGCCACCGGGCAGGGTACCCAAGGCGTCTTCCCGCCCATTGCGAACTGGGCCGGTCAGTTCGTGAAGGCCGACGAGGGCCGAGCCTACCTTTCGCACGTGCTGGTCTTCGGCCTGCAGGGGCAGATCAGCGCCTTCGGCAAGACCTACAACGGCTTCATGCCCCCCTTCGCGCAGCTGTCCAACGCGCAGGTGGCTGCGATCCTCAACTACGCGCTGAACGAGTGGAACAAGGACCTGCTTCCCAAGGACTTCAAGCCGTTCACCGCCGACGAGGTGGCGAAGTACCGCGCCAAGGCCCTCTCGCCCGCCGACGTGCACAAGGAACGCGCGGAGGTGGCCAAGAAGCTCGGCCTCAAATAACCGCACATCCCGTACCGCCCCCGCAAGCGGGGGCGGTTTTCTTTATGCTGATGGCATGACGCGCCTCCTGGTCCTGATCCTGCTCCTCGGCCTGGCCCACGCCGAGACGCTGCGCGTCGCCGCCGCGGCCAACCTGAGCCCCGCCCTCCCCGAGGTGGTGGCCGCCTTCGAGCGCGCGTACCCGGGCGTACAGGTGGGCATCACCTACGGGGCGTCGGGGCAGCTGGCCGAGCAGGTGCGGCTCGGGGCCCCGTTCCATATCTTCCTCTCGGCGAGCCCCGTCTACGTGGAGCACCTGGTGCAGGAGGGCAAGGTTCTGGAGCAACGCTCCTTCGCGCGCGGCAGGCTCGTGCTCTTTCTGCCCCGGCGGCTGGGCCCGGTCCCGGAGGGTCTCGAGGCGCTCACCCGCCCCGGAGTCCGCCGCATCGTGCTGGCCAACCCCGAGCACGCCCCCTACGGGGTTGCGGCCCTCGCGGCCCTGAAACGGTCGGGCCTCTACCCGCGGGTAGCCTCCAGGCTAATTTTCGCCGCCAACGTAGGGCAGGCCGCGCAGATGGCCCTGCAGGGGGCCGACGCCGGCCTGATCTCGCTCGCGGCGGCGCTCCACCCCACCCTGCGGTCACGCGGGAGCTACTGGCTGGTGCCCCAGACGCTGCATCCTCCGCTGCTCCAGGTCGCGGCGCTCCTCGAGGACGACGCGGGCGCCCGCCGCTTCCTGAGTTTCCTCACGAGCGACGAAGCGGCCGCGATCTGGCAGCGTCACGGGCTGGAGCGACCATGACCGAGGCCTTCCTGCTCTCCTTCAGGCTGGCGTCGCTGACGGCGCTCACGTTGCTCGTACTGGGGGTACCGCTGGCGTACGCCCTCGTGTTCAAGCGGGTCCCGCTCAAGCCGTTGCTGGAAGCGGTGCTGCTCCTGCCGCTCACGCTGCCGCCGACCGTCCTTGGTTACTACCTGCTCGTGTTGCTGGCTCCTGAAGGTGTGCTGGGGCGGTGGGGGCTCGACTGGGCCTTCACCTTTCAGGGCATCTGGCTGGGTTCGGTGATCTTTAGCCTCCCCTTTGCGCTCACGGCCTTTCGCGAAGCCTTTCAGGCCGTCGAGCTGGAGGTGCTGGAGGTGGCGCGCACGCTCGGACTCGGCACGCTCAAGCGCTGGCGCAGGGTGCTGCTGCCCTGGGTGTGGCCGGGGCTGCTCTCGGGCACGCTGCTCGCCTTCGCGCACACGCTCGGTGAGTTCGGCGTCGTCTTGATGATCGGCGGCAACCTGCCCGGTGAAACCCGGGTGGCGAGTATCTACATTTTCGACCTGGTGCAGGCGCTGGAGTTCGAGGAGGCGGCGCGGGCGGCGTCCGTCTTCGTGCTGCTCTCCTTCGTCCTGGTGCTGGGCGTGCGTTTCCTGGAGGCACGGTGGAGATCGATTACCGGCTCGAACGCCCGCTAAGGCTGCACGCCCGCCTCACGGTAACGGACCTCACCGTGTTGCTGGGCGAATCGGGCTCGGGCAAAACCAGCCTGCTTCGGGCGCTGGCCGGTTTGCTGCGCGCCTCGGGCCGCCCCTTCGACGGCCTCAGGCCGGAGGAGCGCCGCGTGGGGTTCCTCCCCCAGGGCTACGCGCTGGTACCGCACCTGACCGCCCTCGAAAACGTGGCCCTGCCGCTCGCAGGACGGGAAGCCCGCGTCGAGGCTCTGCGCTGGCTTGAGCGCGTCGAGCTCGCACCCCTCGCCCTGCGCCGCCCTGCCGAACTCTCGGGCGGCGAGCGCCAGCGCGTGGCCCTGGCGCGGGCGCTGGCGCTGCGGCCCCGTCTGCTCCTCCTCGACGAACCCACGAGCGCCCTGGACGCGAGCACGCGCGAGGCCGCGGTGGACCTCATCGAGCGGGTCGTGCGCGAAGAGGGGCTGCCCACCCTGCTCGTCACCCACGACCCCTACGTGGCGGCCAGGGCGCGTTCGCTGGCCGTGCTCGAGGCCGGAACCGTACGCCAGCAGGGCGACCCCGAGCAGGTCTTCGCCAGGCCCGCCACGCTCGGCATTGCGCGCCTCGTGGGTTTTTCCAACGTGTTCGCAGGCCGGGTGCGGCGCCACGTGGAAGGCGGCGTCGAAATCGCCACGGGCGAGGTGGTCGTTTACGCGCCCACGAAGACCCCGCCCCCGCCGGACGCACCGGTGCACTGGGGGGTGCGACCCGAAGAGGTGATGATCGTGCGCCCCGACCGGCCGCTCGCGGGACCGGTGGCGCGCAACCGCCTCGAGGTGCAGGTGCGGCGCATCGTCCGCAAAGGACTGGCGTACACCCTCAGGGTCGAGGGGCCGCTCGCGCTCGACGTGACCCTACCGCGGCACGTACAGGACCGGCTGCGGCTGGCCGAAGGGGACCGCATCGAGGTCGCCCTCAAGCCGCGCTACGTTCACTTGTTCTCTTCGGAAGCTTCTTCCTGATCCTCCTTGAGGCCCTTCTTGAACTCGCTGGCCGAACGACCCAAGCCGCGCGCCAGTTCGGGGAGCTTGCGCGCCCCGAACAACAGGACGATGATCAGTAAGATCAGGATGATTTCTACGGGTCCCAGGTTCATCTTCCCTCCTCTAGCGCCGCACGAGGTAGCGCAACCCCGTCCACAGCAGCACGATGGCAAAAATCCACCTTAGTATACCTTCGGGCAGGCCGAGCGCCATCTTCCCGCCCGTATACGCGCCCAGGAAAATGCCGGCGAGCAACCGCGGCGCCGTTTCCCGGTCCACCTGGCCCATACGGGCATGGGTGAAGGCGCCGATCAGCGAGGGCAGAATCATGGCCGCCAGAGCGGTGCCCTGCGCGAGCTGCTGCGGAAGCCCACCGCCGAGGACGAGCGCCGGCACCATCACCGTACCGCCGCCGATGCCGAGCAGACCCGAAAGAAACCCCGCGAGTCCGCCCGCAGCCAGCAACAGCAGGCCGCTGAGCATGCCCGCGCCGCCCGCGGCCACGTGCGGCAGCTGGTGCTTGAAGGGGAGGATGAGGGCCGTCAACACCAGAAATCCCCCAAAGACGCGGCGCAGACTCCGGGCCTTAAGCCTCCGGGTGTAGCGCGCCCCGAACCGGGCGGTGGCCATGGCGGTGACGGTGAGCAACAGCGCGGCAAAGTAGTCTACGCGGCCACCGAGCGCGTAGCTCGTACCGCCCACGAGCGCCGTGCCCGCGACCGCCAGCAGGCTGGTGCCGTGCGCGCGGTGCTGGTCGAGGCGAGCCCACCCCACGAGCAACGGCACCATGATGACCCCGCCCCCCAAGCCTACGAGGGCCCCGAAACTTCCCGCGATCAGTCCGATGAAGAAAGCGACCACGCCCTCCACTCTACCGCGCCCGCGAACGCGCGCAAGGGCTCAGGCGGGTTCGTAGCGGTCGCGGTAGACCAGCTGGGCGAGCGCCAGCGCCAGGTAGGTGGTGACCAGGCTGGTACCGCCGTAGCTCATCAGCGGCAGCGTGATGCCGGTCACCGGCGCCACGCCGAGGGTCACGCCGACGTTGACCAGCAACTGGAAGGCGAGCAGGCTGATCACGCCGGCGATGACCAGCCGATCCGCGTCGTGCAAGGCTTCGAAGGCCATCACCCCCAGGCGGTAGAGCAGGGCGGCGTAGGTGAGCAGCACGGCCACCGCCCCCACCAGGCCCATCTCCTCCGCGAGCACCGAGAAGATGAAGTCGGTGTGCCTCTCGGGCACGAAGCCCAGCTGCGCCTGCGTACCCTGCCCGTACCCCTTGCCGGCGACGCCGCCGGAGCCGATGGCGATCATGGACTGGATGACCTGGAACCCGGCGCCCAGGGGATCGCTCGACGGGTTGAGCAACACGAGGATGCGTTCTTGCTGGTGGGGTTTGAGGTTGGGCCAGATCGCCGTGGGCACCAGCACCAGCGCGAGCGCCGCCGCCAGCGCCAGGTGCCGCCAGGGCAGCCCGCGCGCGAAAAAGACCCCGAAGGCAATCGCGGCCATCACGAGCGCGCCCCCCAGGTCCGGTTCGACGACGGTCAGCACGATGGGCGGCAGCGCCAGCAGGGTGGGCAGCAGGTAGTCGCGCAAGCGCACGAGCTCCCTTCCCTGCAGGCTGCGTGCCAGGACCAGGATGAGCGCCAGCTTGGCGAACTCGGAGGGTTGAAAGCGCAACGGCCCGAGCACGAACCACGCGCGCGCGCCGTTGACCTCGCGTCCTAAGACGAGCACCGCGGCAAGCAGCACCAGGCTGAGCACGTAGGCCGGGAGGACGAGCCGGTAGAGGGTGTCCTTGCGCAAGAGCTGCAGCACGACCGCGGCCCCCAGCGCGACCGAGCTGAAGAGGAGCTGCATCTTCCATAGCCGCGGGTCGGGAGCGGCGCTGGCCAGCACGAACAAGCCCGCTACGTTCAACCCCAGCACGAGCAGCACGAGCGGCCAGTCGTAGAGGGTGGGGTCGAGCTTGCGGATCATGAACGAACCGGAATGTCGGCGATCAGGACCACCCGCTCACCGCGCTGTTCGAACTCGATCTCCACCTCGCGGTCCTCGGTGGGAAAGTAACGGTGCAGCACCTCGAGCAGATCCCGCTTGAGGTCTTCCATCTTGCCGGGCGCGAGCTTGGCCCGGTCGTAGGCCAGCACGAGCTGCAGGCGTTCCTTGGCCTTTTGCTTGCTTTTTCTGCGACGCCACCAGAACATCAACGACCCCCAAAGATTCGCCGCACCGTCTGCCAGATACCGCCGCTTTCGTCGAGGTCGGGAAAGGGCACTTCTTCGCCACGGATGCGTCGGGCGATGTTGCGAAACTCCTCGCCGGCGGCGCTGCGGTCCTTGCGCAACGCCACGGGCTCGCCGACGTTGGTCGAAACGAGGATGCCCTCGTCTTCGGGCACGATCCCGATCAGGCGGATGCCCAGGATCTCGACGATGTCGTCCACCGAGAGCATGTCGCCGCGCTTGACCATCTTGGGGCGGATGCGGTTGACGATCAGGTGGTTCTCGGCCACCTCGCCCGCCTCCAGCAGCCCCACGATGCGGTCGGCGTCGCGCACCGAGCTGACCTCGGGGTTGACGACCACGAGTGCGCCTTCGGCCGGAGCGGCCGCGGTTTGGAAGCCGCGCTCGATACCCGCGGGGGAGTCGATGAGCACGCGGTCGAAACCCTCGTCCTCGATGAGGTGCTTGACCACCGCACGGAACACCTTGGGGTCCAGCGCTTCCTTGTCGCGCGTCTGCGAGGCAGGAAGCAGGAAGAGGTTCTCCACCCGCTTGTCGCGTATCAGCGCCTGGCGCATCTTGCAGCGGCCCTCCAGCACGTCGATGAGGTCGAAGACGACCCGGCCCTCGAGGCCCATCACCACGTCGAGGTTGCGCAGACCGACGTCGACGTCGATCACGACCACCTTCTCGCCCTCCTGGGCGAGCGCGGCCCCCACGTTGGCCGTGGTGGTGGTCTTACCCACGCCCCCTTTACCCGATGTCACTACGATGGCTTTCGCTTGCAATGCACCCTCCTCCTTCATTCCTTCCAAGTATAGCCGTCGCCTTTGAGGAGGTAAGGAGAACTCCGAGGGCGAACTCCCCGCCCGCGGCGCTAGACTGGAAGCATGGAGATTCTGCAACGTCCCCAGGTACGCACCCCACTCCCCGGCCCCAAGGCGAAGGCGATCCTCGAGCGCGACGCGCGCATCCTCTCGACCTCCTACGTACGCCCCTACCCCTTCGTACCCGCCGCGGGCGAAGGGGTCTGGCTACGCGACGTGGACGGCAACGTCTTCCTCGACCTGATGGCCGGCATCGCCGTCAACACCACCGGTTACGCCCACCCACGCGTCGTCGAGGCCGTGCGCGAACAGGCGGGACGGTTCAGCCACGTTTGTTTCTCCGACTTCTCTTCCGAGCCCCAGGTCGGCCTGGCCGAGCAGCTCGACCGGCTGGCGGGGGGCGGTTTTCGCGTTTATTTCGGCAACTCCGGCACCGAGGGGGTGGAAGCGGCCCTCAAGGTGGTGCGGTACCACACCCGCCGGCCCTACATCCTCGCCTTTACCGGCGCCTTCCACGGCCGTACGCTGGGCTCGCTGGCCCTCACCTCCTCCAACAGCAAGTACCGCAGGGGGTTCGCGCCGCTGTTGCCCGGGGTGGTGCACGTCCCCTACCCCCACCCCTACCGGCCTCCCTTCGGTGCCAGACCCGAAGATGCCGGGCAGGTGGTGCTCGACTACGTCGAACACCTCTTCAAGACCAAGCTCCCCCCCGACGAGGTGGGCGCGGTCTTCTTCGAACCCATCCAGGGCGAGGGCGGCTACATCGTGCCGCCCGCGGGCTTCCTGCCCGCGCTCGAAAAGCTCGCGCGCAAGCACGGCATCCTGATGGTCGCCGACGAAGTGCAGACGGGCAGCGGACGCACGGGGCGCTTCCTGGCCTCCGCGTACGAGGAGATCGACCCCGACATCGTCATCCTCGCCAAGGGTCTGGCCTCGGGCTACCCCATCTCGGCGGTGCTGTTCAAGGAGGAGCTCTCGAGCTGGCCCCCGGGGGCTCACGGAACGACCTTCGGCGGCAACCCCGTGGCCGCTGCGGCGGCCGTCGCGACCCTCGACCTGCTCGAAGGCGGCCTGATGGCCAACGCCTTCGAGGTTGGAACGTACCTGCGCGATGAGCTGACCCGGCTGCAAGCGGGGTTCCCCCGACTCGGCGACGTGCGCGGCCGCGGCTTGATGATCGGACTGGACTTCGTCAAGGACCCCGATACCCGCGAAGAAGACCCCGAGCTGCGGGACCGCGTGGCCGAGGCCGCCTTCCGAAAGGGTCTGCTCACCCTGCCCGCCGGGCCTTCGACGCTCAGGCTCTCCCCACCGCTCGTGCTCTCGCGCGACGAGGCGTCCGTAGCCCTCGAGATTCTAGCCGACGTGCTCAAAGCGCTCGCCTGAGGCGCGTAATGGAAAGGCCCGCGGACGACGTCCGCGGGCCTTGCGGGTTGGCGCGGACTAGTTGGGCGCGCTCTCCGGGACCTGGAGGAAACCCGGAGGAACGGGGAGCCGACGGAGGTTGAGCCTCCACGCACCCGATTCGTCGCGCGCGAGCGGGGGCCACCAGACGGCGCTGGCGCGACCGGCGATGTGGGTGTCGGTGACGGGGCCGAAGACGCGCGAGTCCTCCGAGCCGCCCAGGGTGCGGTTGTCGCCCATAACGAAGTAGTAACCGGGCGCGAGCCGCAACGCGCCCACGTACTCGACGGGGCGGGTCTGGCTCGCGCGCGCCACTTCGGGGGGCACGGGCTCGAGCATCTCCAGCGCGGGCCGCAGGTAGGCCGGGAGCTGCTCCACCCGGTAGCCCTGGAACCCGACGACCCGGCCCTCGAGCACGAAGACGCGCGGAAAACTGTCGGGGTAGGGCTCGAGCTCGTCGGTGATGTAGGACTCGTCCACGTAAACGCCGTTGACCACCAACCGACCCTTCTCGACCTGAACGGTGTCTCCGGGACGGGCGACGAGGCGTTTGATGAAGTAGGGCCGGTAGCGGAAGCCCAGCACCGGGAAGTTCGCGACCGAGTTGGGTGCGCCCTCGGGCGGCTTGACGATCACGATCTCGCCGCGCCGCCAGTCGCGCAGACCGAAGCGCTGCATCCACATCTCGTACTTCGGCACCAACACGCGCTCCCCGTGCTGCAGGGTGGGCACCATGCTGCGGCCGTACACCTGAACGGTCGTGAAGAAGAAGGTGGTAACGACGAAGGCCACCAGCAGGGCTTCCCCCACCTGGCGGAACCATTCGTCCCAAAGGTAGCGCATGAACTCGGATGGTTTCATAGTTCGACCTCGTCCAACACTGCGCGCGCGGCCTCGTAACCGCGCGGCCAGATCTCCTCAAGCTTACCGAAATGCTCGAGCCCGATTCCCGCAAGATCGGGACGTACGTAGACGTCGGGCGGGTTCATGGCCAGGCGTACCTGCGTGAGGCGCGCCTGCATCAGGTCGACCGCCCTCCGCCCCAGCTCGACGAGGCCCGCCGGAGGTTCGTTCTCCCGGTCGGGATCGTAGCTGACGTCCGAGGCCAGGGTCCAGCCGGCTCCCAGGAAGCGGGCCGCCTCGACCGGCAGGTTGTCGAGCACGCCGCCGTCGGTCAGCTGGAGTCCGTCCCGCTCGATGAGAGGAAATAGCCCGGGGTAGGCCGCCGAGGCCAGCACCGCGCTGGGCAGGTCGCCCTCGTGCAGGTAGACGCTGCGTCCGTGGACGACGTCGGTGGCCACGGCGGCGAACGGACGCACGAGCCCGGAGAAGTCGTCGGGAAGGTAGCGGCCCAGGAACTCGCGCAGCTTCCGTGGCGAGAGCAAACCCCCCCGAGGCCGGAAGTCGATCAAGCGCAACCAGCTCGTCGAGCGGGCGATCTCGAGGATCTGCTCCCAGCCGAGGCCGCTCGCCCACAAAGCCCCCACGATGGCCCCCATGCTCGTACCCGCCACGACCGAAACGTCAAGGCCGCGCTCCTCCACGGCCCGGAGCACCCCGATGTGCGCGAACCCGCGCGCGGCGCCGCCGGCGAGGGCGATACCGCGCCTCAGGGACGGGTCGGATAGGCGTTCTCCTGGCACGGCTCCACTCTACCGCGGAGGCCATGAACCGCGTGAGCGTCGAAGCGGCGCGTTATAGTTGGGGTGTGGTGATGCCAGGCCGGGTGTTGCTCGATCGCTACCGCGTGGTGCGTCCCATCGCGCGGGGGGCGGTGGCGACGGTCTACCTGGCCTTCGACCCCGAAGGCCGCCCCTTCGCGGTCAAGGTTTTTCCCGAGGGGTACGCCGCGCGCGCCGACCGCGAGTGGCAGGTGGGCCGCGCGCTGGAACACCCCAACATCAACCCCGTGCTCGAACGCCTCGACGTGGACGCCTACCCCGCCGTCCTGCTCGCCTACGCACCGGGGGAACGCCTGGCCAACCTGCCGGCCAGCGGGCGACCCTTCCTCCCGATCTTTCGCCAGCTGATCACGGCGCTGGCCCACATGCACGGGCGCGGCCTCGTGCACCGGGACGTCAAACCCGAGAACGTCATCGTCAATGAAGCCGGGCACGCCCGCCTGATCGACTTCGATCTTTCGGGTCCGCGCCACGAGGCCACCGGAAGCCTGCGCCTGGGGACGATCGCCTACATCGCCCCCGAGCAGGTGCGCGGCGAGCCCACGACCCCGGCCTCCGACGTCTACGCCGCCGGCGTCATCCTCTACTGGGGCCTCACCGGCGAGCTTCCCTACGTGGGTTCCCCCCAGGCGGTCATGGAAAGCCACCTCAGCGAACCGCTGCCACCGGCCACCGGCTACGAACCCGAAAGCCCGCTGGGCGGGGTGATCGGGCGCATGGTGGCCAAAGACCCCGGCGAGCGTTACCCCGACGCCGCCGCGGTGCTCGCAGCGCTCGAGGGCCTTACCTGAACCAAGGCCGAGGCCGCCGGAACTCCGGCGGCCTCGGCGAACGCTTCGAGCTAGCGCTGGTCGATGGGCACGTACTTGCGGTCGAGTTCGCCCACGAACTTCGCCTTGGGCCGCAGCAAGCGGTTGTCCATGCGGGTGTACTCGAGGATGTGCGCCGTCCATCCCGAGATGCGCGCCACCGCGAAGACGGGAGTGAAGAACTCGGTGGGGATGCCCAGGTCGGAGTAGACCACGCCCGAGTAGAAGTCCACGTTGGGGTAGATGCCGCGCGGGTTGAGCACCTTGCCGGCCTCTTCCTCGACGATGGTGAGGATCTCGTACTCGGTGGACTTGCCGTGGGCCTTGGCCACGATCTCGGCGTACTTCTTGAGGATCACCGCGCGCGGGTCGAGCGCCTTGTAGACGCGGTGCCCCATGCCCATGATGCGCTCCTTGTTGGCCAGCTTGCCCTGCACCCAGCCGCGGGCCGCTTCGGGCTTGCCGATCTCCTGGACCATCTTCATGACCTGCTCGTTGGCGCCGCCGTGGCGCGGACCCTTGAGCGCGCCCACCGCGGCTACGATCGAGGAGTACAGGTCGGAGGCGGTCGAGTGCACCGCCAGCGCCGTGAAGGTGGAGGCGTTCATGCCGTGCTCGGCGTGCAGGATGAGGGCGACGTCAAGGAGCTTTTCCTGCTCGGCGCTCGGCTTTTCACCGTTGAGCATGTAGTAGAAGTTCGCCGCGTGGGAAAGCTCAGGATCGGGCTCGATGGGCATGCGCCCCTCGCGCAGGCGCTTGATGGCCGCGGTCACGGTGGCGAACTTCGAGATCAGGCTGATGCTCTTCTCGTAGAGGCTCTCGAAGGAGGTGTCCTCTTCGGTGGGGTCGAACAGGCCCAGTTCGCTGATGGCCGTGCGCAGCGAGGCCATGGGGTGGGCGTTGCGGGGGTAGTCGGCGAAGGAGGCCACCTTCTCCACCACGAGCGGGCGGTTCTTGACGAGCTTCTCCTTGAAGATGGCCAGCTCGTCGGCCGTGGGTAGCCGCTTGTGCAGCAGTAGGTAGGAAACCTCTTCGAAGCTGCTGTGTTCGGCCAGTTCTTCGATGGGGTAGCCGAGGTAGTAGAGCTTACCGTTCTGGCCATCGATGAACGAAAGCTCGGTCTCGGTGAAGACGATGCCTTCCAGACCCCGTGCGATTTCCGCTTCTGCCATTTCCAAACCCCTTTCCGAGTCTGCCAAGCAGGCTCTGAACCTGTTGTTCAACCTTAAGTGTAGCACCGCGAAAAGGGCTTTTTCGGGTACCAACGTCCCCCTAGCTTTGCTTAGGTCGGACCACGGTCTTCGCCGCAAAAGGCCTCGTAGTCGACGAGCTCGTGGACCGTTGGATGCTCCCCGCAGACCGGGCATGCCGGATCGCGCGCGACCTTGAGCTCGCGAAACTCGGCCTCGAGGCCGTCGTACAGGAGCAGGCGCCCCGAGAGCGGGCGGCCGATGCCCAGCAGGAGCTTGAGCACCTCAGTGGCCATCAGGCTGCCCACGACCCCGGGCAGCACGCCGAAGACCCCCGCCTGTGCGCAGCTGGGAACGCTTCCCGGCTTGGGGGGCTTGGGAAAGAGGCAGCGGTAACAGGGTCCGCCCTGGTGGTGAAAGACCGACACCTGACCGTCGAAGCGGTGGATCGCGCCGTAGACAAGCGGTTTGTCCGTAAGCACCGCGGCGTCGTTTACCAGGTAGCGGGTGGGAAAGTTGTCGGAGGCGTCGACGATCACGTCGTAGGACCCGAAGAGCTCGAGGGCGTTCTCGGAGGTGAGTCGGTGCGGGTGGGCTTCGACCCGCACGTGCGGGTTGAGCGCGGCCAGGCGCTCTGCGGCCGCCTCGGCTTTCGGCCTCCCCACGTCGGCGGTGGCGTAGAGCACCTGCCGCTGCAGGTTGCTGAGGTCCACCACGTCGTCCTCGACGATACCGATGCGACCCACACCCGCCGCCGCAAGGTACATGAGCAACGGCGAACCCAGCCCACCGGCCCCCACCACCAACACCGAAGCGGCCTTCAGCCGGGCCTGGCCCTCGGGGCCGACTTCGGGCAGGATCATGTGCCGGGCGTAACGGTCCAGCTCTTCACGGCTCCACACGAATCTTCACCTCGTCCCCCTGGGGCAGCAGAAAGGCGCGGGCCTGGCCCTCGGGCAGACCCAGGATAACGTAGGGCACCCTCCAGCTGGCCTCGGCCTCGTCGGCGGCGCTGGGCAGCGGCGCGCCGGCGGGATGGCTGTGGTAGAGCGCCAGCACCTCGAGCCCCAGCTCGTCGGCACGGCGCAGCGCCGTGAGCAAGGCGAGCGGCTCGGCGCGGTAGTGCGCCTGCGGCCGGTCACTCGCGTTGGGCAGCGGCCACGCCTCTTCGGCAACGCCGCGGCCAACGAGCAGCCCCACGGCTTCCCTAGGCGCCTGGGCGCGCGCATCCCGCCACATCCCCTCCCAGGCCTCCCTGCGCACGCGGAGCTCCATACCCCAGCCTACCGCGGGGACATTCGGCCGCAGAAAAAACCGCCGGGGCACGTCGTATACTTGTGAGCACGTAGGAGGCTGCGAAAGGAGGACGAACGTGATCCGAACCATCGCCTTCGCCGGACACTCCGGCAGCGGAAAGACCACCCTGGGGGAGGCGCTCCTCTACCTCACCGGGGCGAAGGATCGGAGGGGTAGCGTGTCCGAGGGAACCACCACCTCGGACTACACCCCAGAGGAAAAGGCCCACGGCATCAGCGTACGCACGGCGGTCCTGCCCCTCGACTGGAAGGGGCACAAGTTTTTCGTGCTCGACACCCCGGGCTACCTCGACTTCATCGCCAGCATCCGCGGCGCTCTGACGGCCGCCGACGCCGCGGTGGTCACGGTGAGTGCGCCCGAAGGCGTGCAGATCGGAACCGAGCGCGCCTGGACGGTGGCCGAGCGTCTGGAGCTGCCGCGCATGGTCGTCGTCACCAAGCTCGACAAGGGCGGCGACTTCTCCACGCTGCTCGAGGACCTGCGCTCGACGCTGGGCAGCATCGT
>Ga0256832_1001211_pt1 | contig 17297 bp, 17 predicted proteins | sample 134614metaG_FD_190534 | JGI IMG/M metagenome (GOLD analysis project Ga0256832, IMG submission 190534) | Hydrothermal vent microbial communities from Lau Basin, Pacific Ocean - 134-614 | ecosystem: Environmental > Aquatic > Marine > Hydrothermal vents | place: Pacific Ocean: Lau Basin | collected...
CTACGATCCCCCATAACCCGACAGCCTCCCAGGAGTCTGTCGGGTTTGACCGATCGTAGCGAGGGAAAGCCATTTTGAGTCCGTTTTTTCGTTCACTTGAGACAAATAGTCATTCTATTTAACGCAAAGTGAACGGAAAAACGGGCCAAAAGGGCTTTTCCGCAGTAGATCAGCGTTAAACCCGACAGACTCCCAGGAGGAGACGACGATCATGAAGAAGAAATTCACAACCCTTAGCCTTGCGCTGCTGCTGTGCATCGGCGCCATTCTTCCGGAAGTCGTGGTGGCGGACGAAGAATGCCCGATGTACATCCGAGCAGTGTTATCGGAAGAGAAAAACCTGGCTTTCCACCATTTCGACAAGAAAAGCGCCGAGGAGATCGCCATCTTCACGAATGGCGACATGATGGTGGTACGCTTCAATGCCGAATGCGGACTGGGCTTCGATGCCGCGCTGTTCAAGAAACACGCCTTCAAGACCGCCGAGGGCAGGCGCCAGGCCGCCGCCCGTCTGATCCGGCTGTTTCGCGGGGGAAGCAAACACAACAGCCGGATCGAGAAACGACTCGAAAGCATCGTGGCGTTCGAGAACCCCGAGTTCAGGATCACGGTCGACGGCTTTCGCATGGACGAGCAGCATCTGTTGCGTCTCGTCGATATCCAGATCAGCCCGGACGTGGATTCGGCGATGTTCGATTCCGCGATGCTCTACAGTTGGCTGCCGCCGAGCGGGGAATAGTTACGCCTTCAGCTCCAAGGCGAGCTGGTAGTAGGCCTTCTTCCTGCCGCCGAGCAGTTCCGCCGCGATCGCCGCCGCCTTGCCGGCCGGCAGTTCGGCCAGCAACAGGCGCATCAACTGGCGCGCCTCGACACGCGCGGCATCCGGCATCGATTCATCGTCCCGCCGGCCAGCAACCATCAGCACGAACTCGCCCTTCCGCTGATTCACGTCCGCCAGCATGCGCGCATGCAGCTCACCCAGGGCGCCGGTGAGCAAGGTCTCGAAACGCTTACTCAGCTCGCGGGCGATCGCGGCCTCGCGATCCTCGCCGAACACCTGGCGCAGATCCTCCAGGGCATGCAGGATGCGATGCGAGGATTCATAGAACACCAGCGTGCGCGCATCGTCCACCAGGCTTTCCAACAGCGCGCGGCGCTTCCCGGGGGTGCGCGGCAGAAAGCCCTCGAAACTGAAGCGGTCGGTCGGCAGGCCCGAAACCGACAATGCGGCGATCAACGCGCTCGGCCCCGGCACGCTGACGACCGGAATGCCCAACTGGTGACATTCGCGCACCAACAGGTAACCCGGATCGCTGATCAACGGTGTGCCGGCATCCGAGATCAACGCGATCGATTGGCCGGCTTGCAGCTTTGCGACGAGCTGCCGGCCGCGCCCCTGCTCGTTGTGCTCGTGGTAGGAAAACATCGGCTTGGAGATGCCCAGCTTGTGCAGCAACTGGCCGCTGTGCCGGGTGTCTTCCGCCGCGATCAGATCGACCCGCCCGAGCACCTCGATGGCGCGCGCGCTGATGTCCTGTAGATTGCCGATCGGCGTGGCGACGACGTAGAGCGTGGCTTCGAGCATGATTCTGTCCAAGCAGGGGGCATGAATGGCATACTATAGCGCGATTCGAACCGCTGCCGCCGCGCGGCCGCCACCTTGGGACAAACGACGAACTTGGACGCAATGACCGCACCACACCGATGTTTTTCACTCATGAACCGCTGGGTTTTCAGCGTCGTGCTGCTCGCGCTGTTGCTACACGGCTGCGGCAGCGGCATCAAGCGCATCGAACCGCCGGTGGTGACCCCGGCCCAGCGTGAACTGGCGAGCGCGGGGCAACTCTATCACCTGCGACAGTACCAGCAGGCCGCCGACCGCTATCGCGGGATCGCGGCAAGAAACAGCGGCGATATCCGCGGCAGCGCCCTGCTCGGCGCCCTGCGCAGCCTGATGAAGCTTCAGGACTTCGACGCGGCCCAAGCCGTGTCGGCCGAACTTTCGACCCTGCCGTTGAACGAGGCCGGGCTGGCGGAAAAACTGTTGTTCGACGGCCATCTCAGCCTGGAGAGCGGCGACACCGAGACCGCGATGCAGACCTTCGGCGTCATCGACGAGGTCCAGCTCGATCCGCTACAGCGCAAGCTGCTGCACGAAGACAAGGCACGCATCTACCAGCAAACCGGCGATCATCGCGCCTGGGTCGGCGAGTTGATCATCCTCGACCCATTGCTCGACGACCCGGATCAACGGCTGCTGAACCAGCAGACGATTCTCGACCAGTTGATCCAGCTGTCCGATGACGACCTGGACTGGCTGGACGAACACGGTACGCCAAAGACCCTGAGTTGGACCGACCTGATCCGCCAGGCCCGGGCCAACCTGCAAAGCCGCGCGACACTGGACGCGGCGCTGGCGGCGTGGCGCCAACAGTACCCCACGCATCCGCTGGACAACACGCTGCTGACGCAGTTCGCGCTACGCCTGGTCGACAGCCTGGCTCCGCCGCGTAACATCGCGGTATTGTTACCGGAACACAATCGCTACGCCAAGGCCGCCAGCATCGTCCGCGACGGCCTGCGCCGCGCCTACCAGAACGATCGGCGCGCCGACAAGCCGGCGCTGGCCTTCTACGACAGCAGCGACACCGGCCACCTGACGCAACGCTACGACCAGCTCGCCGACAGCGGCCATGACCTGATCATCGGGCCGTTGACCAAGCCGGCCGTCGCCAGCCTCGCGAAGGGCGGCCTGAAACCCAGTCCGGCGGTGCTCGCGTTGAACCGCGTCGACGCCGAACAGATACCCGCCAACCTCTACCAGTTCGGCCTCGCGCCGGAGGATGAAGCCAGTCTCGCCGCCGACCGCGCCTGGCGGGATGGCCAGCGTGTCGCGCTGACGCTGACACCGAAGAACGCCCGTGGCCAGCGCCTGCGCGATGCCTTCGTGCAACGTTTCGAGGCGCTCGGCGGCATCGTCGCCGAAAGCGGAGAATACGATCCAAAGGCCAACGAATTCACCGGCGTGGTAAAGGCGCTGCTGAACATAGACGCCAGCGAACGGCGCCACAAAAGGCTGACCGGCTTGCTGCGCCTCAAGCTGGAGTTCGAGCCTCGTCCGCGCCCGGACGCACAATGCATCTTCCTGGTCGCGAAGACCATGCAGGCACGCCAGATCAATCCCCTGTTCAACTTCTACCGCGCCGGCGGCCTGCCGGTCTATGCCACTTCGATGATCTATAACGGTCGCTCCCAGCCGGAGCTGGACATCGACCTGAACGGCATCTACTTCACCGACATCCCGGCGCTGCTGCATGTCGAAGGCGAAGGCGAAGGCGATGACAACGGAAACAGCCTCGGCCCGAGCCATGTCAGCGCCTCGCTGGTGCGTCTCGATGCACTGGGCGAAGACGCCTATCGGCTCGCCCAGGTGGTGAAGCGCATGGCGGTGACGCCCGATATGCAGCTCTCCGGCAGATCCGGCATCCTGTACATGGATAGCGGGCACCGCGTGCACCGGCTGCTGGTCTGGGCGCGCTTCAGCGATGGCCGGCCGGTGGTCATCGGCTACGCGACACGGCCCGCCGAAGCCTCGCCGGAGATCCCGCCAGAGACCGAACAAGTGACACCACCGACCCCATGACGGAGGCGCGCGACATTGGCCAGGCCGCCGAAGCGCGCGCTTGCGCCTGGCTCCAGCAGCAGGGACTGAGCCTGCTGGAATCCAACTATCACTGCCGCGCCGGCGAGCTGGACCTGATCATGCTGGAGGGCCGCACGCTGGTGTTCGTCGAGGTGCGCAGCCGGCGCAACGCGGTGTTCGGCAGCGCGGCCGAAAGCGTGACCGCCAGCAAACAGCGTAAATTGCTTACCGCCGCGCGGCACTATTTGCAGTACCATGAGCAGCATGCCGGCAAAGCCCAACGTTTCGATGTCATCGCCATCACCAACGGCGATATGGAGTGGATCAAGAATGCCTTTGGCGCGGGTTGAATCAGTGGTTTTCGGAGTACCACACGGATGTTGAGCGAACAGGTGCGCAATGCCTTTGCCGCCAGTATCGAGACCAAGCGGCTCGCGGCGGAGACACTCGCCGCGCCGATAGCCGCCGCCGCCGAGCTGATCGTCGAACGCCTGTTGCAGGGCGGCAAGATCCTCAGCTGCGGCAACGGCGGCTCGGCGGCCGACGCGCAACATTTCTCGTCCGAGCTGCTGAATCGCTTCGAGCGCGACCGTCCCGGCCTGCCGGCGCTGGCACTGACCACGGACAGCTCCACGCTGACCTCGGTGGCCAACGATCTCGCCTACGCCGAGGTTTTCGCCCGGCAGATCCAGGCCCTCGGGCATCCCGGCGACCTGCTGCTGGCGATCAGCACCAGCGGCAACTCGCCGAGCATCGTGCGCGCGATCGAGGCCGCGCACGACCTCGACATGCCGGTTATCGCCCTGGGCGGGCGCGACGGTGGTCAGGCCGGCGCCTTGCTGTCGGGCCACGATATCGAGATTCGCGTGCCGTCGGAACGTACCGCGCGCATCCAGGAGGTCCACCTGCTCGCCATCCACTGCCTGTGCGAGCTGACCGACAGCCAACTACTTGGAGAATGACCATGAACCCGCGCAAGCACCTGTCCATCCCCCTGTTGATCCTCGCCTTGAGCGGCGCCACCCTGCTCAGCGGTTGCGGCGCCATCATCGTCGGCGGCGCGGCGACCGGCGCCGACGTGGTGCATGACCGTCGCACCAGCGGCGTCATCGTCGACGACCAGGCGATCAAGCTGAAGATCATGGACTTCATCTCGAAGAACGAGGACATCGCCAGCCACAGCAGTATCAGCGTCACCAGCTACAACCTCAGCGTGCTCCTCGCCGGTACCGCCGAGGAGGCATCGATACGCCAACGCGTGGCCGACTACGCCAGCAACCTCCCCCGGGTGAAACGGGTGTACAACGAGATCGGCATCGGCCCACGCCTGTCGCTGAAGACCGACGCGGCCGACGCCTACCTGACCTCCAAGATCAAGCTCAAGCTGTTCGGCATCAAGCTGGATGGGTTCGATCCAACCCGGGTGAAGGTATTGACATCGAATGGCGTGGTCTACCTGATGGGCCTGCTGACGCCGACGGAAGCCGAAACCGTCGTCGACCTGGTACGTCATATCGATGGCGTGCGGCGCGTGGTAAAGCTGTTTGACATCGTCGACTGAGCATCACATCAGGCAGGCACTCGAGGAACATCTCGGCCGGGATGCGGTACTCACCGAGGTCGGCGACTGCTGGGCCTATGGCTACGACAACAGCCGGCTGCAAGCCCTGCCCTCCGCCGTCGTGTTTCCAGCCGATGTCGAACAGGTGCGGGATGTCGTTCGCTTGTGTAATGCGTCACGCATTCCACTGACCGCGCGTGGTCGCGGCACCGGCACCACCGGCGCCGCCGTGCCGGAACGGCATGGCATCGTGCTCTCCACCGAACGTCTGCGCGCCGCGCCGCGTATCGATCCAGCGAACCGTATCGCCATCGTGCAACCCGGTGTGACCAATGCGGAACTGCAACAGGCGGCGGCCCGACACGGCTTTTTCTGGCCTCCGGACCCTACCAGCGGCGCGGTATGCAGCATCGGTGGGAATCTGGCATGCAACGCGGCCGGGCCAAGGGCGGTAAAGTACGGCACACCACGCGAGAACACGCTGGGACTGCGCGCCGTCACCGGCGATGCCCAACTGCTGCATACCGGCGTGATGACCACCAAGGGCGTGGTCGGCTTCGACCTGACGCGCCTGATCATCGGCTCCGAGGGCGCGCTGGCGATCATCACCGAAGCCACGTTGAAACTCACCCCGTTGCCGGAAGCAAGGCAAACGTTGCAGCTCAGCTACCGGGATGTCGCCAGTGCCGCGCGGGCGGTAGCGGCGATCATGGCGCAAGCGGTCACGCCCTGCGCCTTGGAGTTCATGGATGGCGCGGCGATCGCGATGATCCGCGACTATGCCGACCCGGGCCTGGAGGAGGGGATCGGCGCCTTGCTGATGATCGAGGTCGACGGCCGACAGGCCTGCATAGCCGACGCCGTGCAAAGCGTGATCGCCGCCGCGCGCGTGGATGGACTCGTCGAGGTAGAGCTGGCGGAGACACCGGAAAAGGTCGCGCAACTGTGGAAGACCCGCAAGTCGCTGTCACCGGCATTGCGCAATATCGCGCCAAAAAAGATCAACGAGGATGTCGTCGTGCCGGTATCGCGCATCCCGGAATTGATCACCGGCCTGGAACGGCTGGCGCGCGAACACGCCATCACCATCGTCAATTTCGGCCATGCCGGCAATGGCAATATCCACACCAACCTGCTGGTGAACCCCGACGACGAGGCGGAGATGCAACGCGCGGCGGCCTGTCTGTCCGGCGTCTTCGATCTCGTCCTACGACTCGACGGCACGTTGTCGGGCGAACACGGCATCGGCCTGGTGAAACGTGAATTCGTCGCCCGGGAGATCGATCCGGTGACCCTGGAGATGATGCGCCGGATCAAACGTCAGTTCGACCCGAACAACATCCTGAACCCGGGCAAGGGCCTGCCCACGGGTTCGGAACAACAGAGGACAACGCCTTAGGGCGTGGCATGCATCGGCATGGCTGCCGCCGACTTGCCCTTGCCCTTGCCCATGGACGGAGCTTCCACGCCCTGGTGCAAGGCCACGTCCGCTTTCGATGCCTGTTCGATGACCTTCTGACGGGCATCGATGTACTCGGCCAGCTTGCTCGCGTTCTTCATCGACGGATCGAGTTGCAACGCCTGATTCGCCATCGCGTGCGCCATCGCGAACTCACTCTGATGCAGATAGCTGATCGCCATCGCGACGAAGTACTTCGGATTCTCCGGATCGTTGATGATCGCCTGCTGATAAGCGTTCGCTGCATCCTCCGCCTTGTGTTGCGTCAGGTAGAAGGCGCCGAGTTTCGACCACGCCTTGGCTGAATCCGGCGCAAGCTCGGTAGCCTTCAGAAACGCCTGCTCGGCCTTGTCGAACTGTTTTTCGGCAAAGAAGTGGGCGCCTTGTTGCATATAGCCAGCAGCATCCTCGGCCGCGCCGGCCGATGCCGCGAGCGACAACAATACGGCCAGCAAGATCATTCTAAACGTCATTCTTTTCTCCTGTAAATCTGTTGACGGGCGAATCGAAAACGATCCGCCCGCGTCGGCCCCTAGGAGGCTGTCGGATTATGGATGAATCTACTGCGAAGATGGGAAAGCGGCCCAAATATCCCCGTTTTTTCGTTACATAGGCCGACTATGCGCCTCAAAACCGGGAACATTTGGCCTCGCTCTCCCACCTCTTCGCTACGATCCCCCATAACCCGACAGCCTCCCAGGCTACTTCCATTCGGGATTGAAGCGGTTGTCCACCAACGGTGGCTTGTTCATCTGCGGCGCATGACATTGCGTGCAGAAGTAGTAGCGCGTGGAGACATAACCGGTACGCTCCCCCTTGCGATTGACATAATGGTTCTTGCCGATCGGGGTCGCCTTGATATCACCGGCCTCAAGATCGCTGTGGCAACCCAGGCACTGGTTCTTCTTCAAGCTGATGCGCGCTTGATCCACGCGGTGCGGAATCAGCGGCGGCGCATGCTTGTAGGAACGCGGATAGACCTTGTCCGGCAGGATGACGCGCGCCTGTGCCGGGCGCACGGATATCTTCTCCACCGGTCGATAACCTCGCAACGAACTGGCGCCATCGACCGCGATGGCGTCGAGCGCGAATACCGCGAGAAGCAAGCCAAGCACTGCGAATATTCCTGACTGTTTCATCATTCTGTCCTCCCGTTAAGCCTTGACGACCCGCACCGGGGTCTTTTTGTAATCCGTCTCCTTCGACAACGGATCGGTCGCGTCCAGGATCAGCTTGTTCACAAGCCTGCTGGCATCGAACCAGGGAATGAAGATCAAACCTTCCGGAGGCAGATTCCGCCCGCGCGTCTCTACCCGCGCGATGATCTCGCCGCGTGGACTCTGCACCTTGGCCAGGGAACCCCGCCGCATGCGACGTTTCGATGCATCGCGAGGATGCATGAAGATCACCGCGTCCGGCACGGCGCGATACAGCTCCGGCACACGCCGCGTCATCGATCCGGAATGCCAGTGTTCCAGCACGCGCCCGGTACACATCCACAGGTCGTATTTGTCGTTCGGCACCTCGGGGGGCGGCTCGTAGGGCGCGGTGATGATATTCGCCCGGCCATCCTTGCGGCCATAGAAACGTATGCCATCGGGGGCATCCTCCGGTACATGCGGATCGTAACCCGCGCGGAAGCGCCACAGGGTTTCCTTGCCGTCGATCACCGGCCAGCGGATACCGCGCGCCTTGTGGTAGGCCTGAAACGGGGCTTGCTCATGGCCTCGCTTCGGTCCCTCGAACTGGAAGCGACGATATTCCTCGAACAGGCCCTTCTGCACATAGTAGCCGAAGTGTTCGGATTCGTGGTTTCCATACTGGTTACCCGCCTCGTCATGCACGCCCTCGAACTCGAACTTGTCGACCTGACCGTTCTTGAACAGCACGTCATACAGCGTCTTGCCACGGTATTCCGGCTTCTTCGCCAGCAGACTCTCCGGCCAGACCTCTTCGGTCTTGAAGCGTTTCGAGAATTCCATGATCTGCCAGACATCCGATTTCGCTTGTCCCGGCGCGCGCGTCTGCTCGCGCCAGAACTGGGTGCGCCGCTCGGCATTGCCGTAGGCGCCCTCTTTCTCCACCCACATCGCGGTCGGCAGGATCAGATCCGCCGAGGTCGCGGTGACGGTGGGATAAGGATCCGACACCACGATAAAGTTCTTCGGATTCCGGTAGCCGGGATAGCCTTCATTGTTGATGTTGGGCGCCGCCTGCATGTTGTTGTTGCACATCACCCAGTAGGCATTCAGCTTGCCGTCCTTGAGCATGCGGTTCTGCAATACCGCATGGTAGCCGACCTTGCCGGGAATCGTGCCTTCCGGCAGTTTCCAGATCTTCTCGGCCAGATCGCGATGGCTTTTCTTCTTCACCACGTAGTCGGCCGGCAGGCGATGGGAGAAGGTGCCTACCTCACGCGCGGTGCCACAGGCCGAAGGCTGCCCGGTCAGCGAGAACGGGCCGTTACCCGGCTCGGAGATCTTGCCCATCAGCAGATGCACGTTATAGATCAGCCCGTTGACCCACACGCCGCGGGTATGTTGATTGAAGCCCATGGTCCAGTACGAGGTGACCTTCTTGTCCGGATCGGCATACAGCTTGGCGAGGCGTACCAAGCGTTCGCTGGGCACGCCGGAGAGTTCACTGACGTACTCCAGGGTGTAAGGCTTCAGCGACTTGGCATACTCCCCGAAACTGATCTTGCTCAGCTTGCCCTTGCCGGCGTTACGCGCCTTCCTCTCGCGCCGGTCGGTCGGACGCAGGCCATAGCCGATATCGGTCGGCGTCTTGTTGAAATTGACGTGCTTGCCGATGAAATCCTCGTTGTACAGCTTGTTTTCGACGATATAGTTGGCGATATAGTTCAGGATCGCCAGATCGGTCTGCGGCGTAAACACCAGTGAGTTGTCTGCCAGCTCGAAGCAGCGATTCTCGTAGGTGGACAGTACATGCACCTCGCAGCCCTTGTGGGTCAGGCGCCGGTCGGTCAGGCGCGACCACAGGATTGGGTGCATTTCGGCCATGTTGGAGCCCCACAAGACGAAGGCGTCTGCATGCTCCAGGTCGTCGTAGCAGCCCATTGGCTCGTCGATTCCGAAGGCCCGGATGAAACCACCGACGGCGGACGCCATGCAATGGCGTGCATTCGGGTCGATGTTGTTCGAGCGGAACCCCGCCTTGTACAGCTTGGAAGCGGCATAACCGTCCCAGACGGCCCACTGGCCGGAACCGAACATGCCGACCCGCGAGGTCATCTTGTCGACCGACTTGTGGCGGTTCTCCCGCATGCTCTGTTTGATCGCGGCCTTCCATTTCTCCGCCATGATGTCGAAGGCCTCATCCCAGCTAACGGGTTCGAAATCTCCTTCCTTATCGAATTTACCGTCCTTCTTGCGCAGCAGCGGCGTCGTCAGGCGATCCTGGCCATACAGGATCTTCGACAGAAAATAGCCCTTGATGCAGTTCAGGCCGCGATTCACCGGTGCATCCGGATCACCCTGCGTACCGATGACCCGGCCATTGCGGGTACCCACCAGGACACTGCAACCGGTGCCACAGAAGCGGCATGGCGCCTTGTCCCAGCGGATGTCCTTGTCGTCTATGTCATCCGCCTTCACCAGTGTGACAGGCAGGCTGACGCCAGCAGCGCTCGCGGTAGCCGCGGCCGCGCTCTGTTTCATAAAGCTTCTTCTTGTAATGCTCATGGATTAATCCTCCAGCCCAGGGGATATCCAGTGTGCTAGGCACTGGATTCCGGAACTAAAAAAGCCCTCTCCGGCGGACGCCGGCGAGGGCCGTTGAACGTTCAATGACAGAACGCCAAGCCTATCACTTGCTATAGCGCGCCCTGAACTCGGCTGCGGCCTTCTTGCGCGCGGCCTTTTCCTTCGGATCCATCTTATCGTTGAACCAGCGATGATCCTTGGTATCCAGCACCTGGGCGATCTTTTTCTTCAGTGCCCTGGCGGCTTTGCGCTGCTTGCTCTTCTTCGAGTGCATACCCTTGTCGATCAGCTCTTCCAACTCGGGAATCATCTTCAGATAGAAGTTCTCGGCAACCTCGAAGAGTCCGTTCCAATGCACGTAATCCGGCGCCATCATCGATGCGCCATGACGCGCGCGACGGCCTTCGTGATGCCAGATCTTGAACCAGGTCCAATCCAGCTTGTTACTGAACTTGGCCGGACGCAACAGCGGCTTGGCCATCTTGTACAACGCCAGACCCGGTTTGGCGAACTTCTTGTTGTACAACTCGACCAGCGAGTCGTACTGGAAGTAGAAGTTTTCGACAAAGTTGTCTTCGTGACAAGCGGTGCAGACATCCTGCATGTTGTCGCGACGCTCTTCCCAGTTCACGTTCGCGCTTTCCAGGCCCATCTTGGCATCGGCCTTCTCCGGACGAATGGAAACCACCGGACGGTTGTTCCAACTGATGCGCAGGCCAACGTTATGCGTGACCGGTTGTTCACGCGTTTCACCCATGTGGCAGGTCGAGCAGGTCGGCCCCAGATTGAAATCCTCCCCCGGGATCCATTTCGGGTTGTCCAGGTTCATGTCCGCTTCATGGGTGAAGAATGCGATACCGTGCTTGGACTCCTCGTAGATCTCCTTCTGGGGATGATCCGGACCAAGATGGCATTTACCGCAGGTATTCGGATGACGCGCCTGCGCGGTGGAGAACTCATGGCGCTGATGACACGCGGTACAAGCACCTTCGGAACCGTCGGGATTGATACGGCCAATACCGGTGTTCGGCCAGGTGGCGGGATCGAGCAGACCGTCTTCCAGCACCTTGACCTGGGAGCCGTGACAAGCCCAGCAACCGTTCACGGCCGTCGCCGAGTTCCCGTCGGGGAAGGCATCGGTGATCATGTCACGGTTACCTTCCACGACCTCGGCCAGCAGGTTATCCAGGGAACCCAGGATACGACCCGCCTTGGCGTGATGGGATGCCTCGGCTTCCTTCACCTCGCGCTCGTGGCAGTTCTGGCAGTCGCGTGGAGAGACGATGGTCGAGATCAGTTTCTTGACCTTTTTATCGTCATGGATGTAGGCGTCCTTGTCGCCTTCATTCGCGGCATGGCATTCGTAGCAGCCCACGTTCGCCCGGTAATGCTTGCTCGCGCCCCATTGCTGGACAATGCCCGGACTGTGTTTCTTATGGCAGGTAACGCACTGCTTCGTGGTATCCGACATGCTCGGTGGCGGTTCCTTCACGGACGCCATGGAGACACTATATGCCAGCAACAGGCTGACGCAGAGAATAAAGCTCCGCATGGTATTCCTCCTCTCGGTGTTTATCTGTTATCGGTACGGGTACTGCACTTTTACGGCCCGGCATCAGCCGGGACCGCCCCACCCAGGGGAGTAAACAGTTAACCCCCATGGGCAAACCTTGATCTAGATCAACTTCCGTCCTTTGAGAAGGATTAAAGCGTAAAAATCGGACAACATCAGGAAGCACTGATTAATCTAAATCAAATGTTATGCGGACAATCATAAGCGAGTGTCAGGGTAAACCCTGAGAATTGATCGAGACGCCCATCCTTGCCGTTTTCCACCTGCTTCCGCTACCATGACTCATGCCTTCGCCCAGCTTCGACCCGCGCATTCCAGCCGCCACCGGCATCCGCCGCTGGATCTCGCGGCGTGCCCTTTTGCCAGTCGCCTGCGTTGTCTTCGGCGCAACAAGCGCCCATGGCAGCGAGACAAGCGTATCCATCGACAACACGCTGTCGCGGATCGCACTGCGGCTCGATCATTACGCGCGTCGAATCGATGACTACTTCGGTGACAATCAGCGTTTCATCGAACAAGCGAACACCCGGGTCACATTGAGCATCAAGGGGCTGTTGCAAACCGTCGGCGGAAACGAAACCGATTATGCACTGCGCGCAAAGGTATCCCTGCCGCGCGTGGAGAAACGCCTACACCTGTTCTTCAGCAAGGACTCCGGCAGCGATGGCGCGCTCGGCGACAACTCGGACTTCTTCGGCCCACGTGGCGGCCTGGACTCGACCTCCAACCTCGGTCTGCAATACTTCTTTCGCGATGTCGAGGAAAGCAACATCAGCATGCGCATCGGCGCCAAGATCCGTGGCGGCTCGCTGCACATGTTTACCGGACCGCGATACCGCCGCACATTCGAATACGGAGATTGGCTGGGCCGCTTCACCCAGGAGCTTCTGTGGCATACCGATGACGGCTGGGAGTCCGACACCCGGCTGAATTTCGATCGCCTGCTGGCCAGCCGGCTGCTATTGCGCACCAATCTGCGCGGTCTGTGGCTGGAGTCGAACGAAGACGGCTACGAATACTCTCTGGATTTCGCGCTGGATCAGACGCTTGCGAGCGGTCGGATCGTCCGCTACGAATGGAACAATGCGTTCAAGAGTGGGGTCGGCGGGCAATTGAATGAAACCCGGGTGCGGGTTCGCTATCGGCATGCGCTGTGGAAGAAACGCCTGTTTGGCGAGATCGCGCCGCAACTCGCTTTCCGCGACGACGAGCACTTCCGCGCATCCTGGGGCGTGGAACTGAAATTGGAACTGGTGATCGACTGAGCAGCCGATCCGACAGCCTCCCAGGGCTACTTGACGACCTTCAGCGCGGGACGACCACCGCCCGATGGGGGCCGGGGTTCGCCATCGCCATCCGGCGGACCGGAATCGTCCGTATCCTCCGAAAACAACATGCCATGTCCGTTCTCTCGCGCGTAGATCCCCAGCACGGCGACCGGGGGCACGAAGATATCCGTCGGCATGCCACCAAAGCGGGCGTTGAACGAGATCATGTCATTGCCCAGGTTCAGGTCCCGCACGGCTCCCGGTGCGATATTCAGCACGATCTGGCCGTCATTGACATATGCCTTCGGAACCTCGACGCCCGTTGCGCGGGCATCCACCAGCAGATGCGGCGTCAAATCGTTGTCGACCAGCCATTCGTGCATGGCGCGGATCAGGTAGGGGCGGTTCGGCGTCACGTCGTTCAGCCCCGCATCTCGCGTTCGAGTTCCGTCAGGCTGTCCTGGAATGCCTGGCGGGAGAAGATACGCTCGGCATAGGCTTGCAGCGGCTTGGCCTTGGGGCCGGGGTCGACACCCAGCATCGGCAGGCGCCACAGCAACGGCGCGACGCTGCAATCGACAAGGGAGAACTCCTCGCTCATGAAGAACGGCCGCGCATCGAAGATCGGCGCGGTGGAGATCAGACTCTCCTTCAACTCCTTGCGCGCCTTGGTCGCATCCTTGCCACCCGCCAGAATACGTTCGACCAGGCTGTACCAGTCCCGATTGACACGGTACTGCAACAGGCGGCTGGCGGTGCGCGATACCGGATCGACCGGCAGCAATGGCGGGTGCGGGAACCGCTCGTCGAGATATTCCATCGCGATCATCGCGTCGTACACGGTCAGATCCCGGTCGGCAAAGGTCGGCAGCGTGCCGTAGGGATTGAGGTCCATCACGTCCTCGGGCAACGCCAGTGGATCGACATCGATGATATCCACCGTGACGTTCTTCTCCGCGAGGACAAAGCGCACCCGGTGACAATCGATACTCTGCGGGTCTGAATACAGCGTCATGACAGATCGTTTATTCGAAACAACGGACATTTAATACTCCACCACGGAAAACACAAAGGGGCGCATGACCTCGTCAGGCGCCCCCATGAACCGGAAATCAGTGCGCTCAGTGCACGTCTTTCCAATACTCCTTCTTCATAAAATACGCCAGTATCGAGAAGATCAGCAGGAAGCCTATCACCCAGATCCCCATGCTCTTGCGCTTCAATTGAGCCGGCTCCGAGACATAGGCGAGAAAGCTCACCAGATCACGTACCATGGCGTCGAACTCCTCCGGGGACATCGTGCCCGGCTTGACGCGCTCGAAACCCTCGAACACCTCGTGCTCGTGACCGCTGTCATCCTTTTCGGTGCGGTACTTGGCGATCTGCATTCCGTGGAGTTCCCACAGCACGTCCGGCATGCCCACATCCTTGAAGACGTGGTTGTTCACGCCAAACGGACGCGAGGGATCCAGGTAGAAACTGCGCAGATAGGTGTACAACCAATCCGCGCCGCCCTTCTTCGCGCGCACGATCAGGCTCAGGTCCGGCGGCGCCGTGCCAAACCATTTCTCCGCATCGGCCTTCGGCATCGCGTTCTTCATGGTCTGGCCGAATTTCGCGCCGGTGAACACGAGGTTGTCCATCACCTCCTCCTTGCTCAGGCCGAGATCGGCCGCCATCCGCTCGTAACGCTGATAGCTCAGTGCATGACAGCCCTGGCAGTAGTTCACGTAGTATTTCGCGCCACGCTGAGCCGCCGCCTTGTTGTTGAGGTCGATGTCCGCGCTATCCAGGTGGACACCGGTATTCGCGAATGCCGCTACCGGGGCGACCAGTAAAAGCAGCACGCTGATTAGCTTTTTCATTCGGTTACCCTCTCTGGCACAGGTTTGGTCTTGTCCATCTTGCTGTAGATCGGCATCAGCAGGAAGAACAGGAAGTACAGCACGCCGAAGAACTGCGCGAGCATGGTGCGTCCCGGCGTTGCCGGCTGCGTACCCAGATAACCGAGCACGATGAAGGAAACCACGAAGATCGCAAGCGCCGACTTGAAGATCAGACCCTTGTAGCGAATCGACTTCACCGGACTGCGATCCAGCCATGGCAGCAGAAACAGCACGACGATCGCCGCGCCCATCGCCACCACGCCGAGGAACTTGTCCGGCACGGCGCGCAGAATCGCGTAGAACGGCGTGAAATACCACAACGGCACGATATGCTCGGGTGTCTTCAATGGATTGGCCGGGGTGAAGTTGTCGGGCTCAAGGAACCAGCCGCCAAACTCCGGCGCCCAGAACACGATCGCCGAGAAGATCATCAGGAACACGCCCACGCCGACGATGTCCTTCACCGAGTAATACGGGTGGAACGGAATGCCATCCGCCGGCGCCTTGTCGCTCCAGCGATTGCCCTTCGGACCCTTCTTGATCTCGACACCGTCCGGATTGTTGGAACCCACCGCGTGCAATGCGACGATGTGGAAGAACACCAGCATCACCAGGATCAGCGGCACCGCGATGACGTGGAATGCAAAGAAGCGGTTCAGCGTTGCGTCCGAGATGACGTAATCACCACGAATCCACAACGCCAGATCATCACCGACCACCGGTATCGCACCGAACAGCGAGATGATCACCTGCGCGCCCCAGTAGGACATCTGGCCCCACGGCAGCAGGTAACCCATGAAGGCCTCCGCCATCAGGGCGACATAGATCAACATGCCGAAGATCCACACCAGCTCACGCGGTTTTCTGTACGAACCGTACATCAGTCCACGGAACATGTGCAGATAGACGACGATGAAGAAAGCCGATGCGCCGGTGGAATGCAGATAGCGGATCAGCCATCCCCAGTCGACATCGCGCATGATGTATTCGACGGAACCGAACGCCAGCTCGGCATCCGGCTTGTAGTTCATCGTCAGGAAGATACCGGTGATGATCTGGTTGACCAGAACCAGCATCGCCAATGAACCGAAGTAATACCAGAAGTTGAAATTCTTCGGCGCGTAATATTGGGCCAGATGCTCGTTCCAGACCTTGGTCAAAGGAAAACGGTCATCGATCCAACCCACCATACTCGTCAGCATGCTCATCAGGCAGCCCCCCCATCGTCACCAATCAGAATCGTTGTATCGCTGAGGTACTGATGCGGTGGCACGACCAGATTGGTCGGCGCCGGCACGCCCTTGTACACGCGCGCGGCCAGGTCGAAACGGGAACCATGGCACGGGCAGAAGAAACCGCCCTTCCACTCCGGTCCGAGATCGGCCGGCGCCATTTCCGGCCGGTAGGTCGGGGAACAGCCCAGGTGCGTGCAGATGCCCACAGCCACCAGGTACTCCGGCTTGCGCGAGCGGTACTCGTTCTTGCAGTAGGGCGGCTGCTGCGGCACCTCTGAATTCGGGTCGCGCAGCTTGTCGTTCAACGACGGCAGATCGGCCAGATTCTGTTTGGTGCGAAATACGATCCAGACCGGCTTGCCGCGCCACTTCACGCGCATCAACTGTCCGGGTTCAAGCTTACTGATATCCGCTTCCGCTGGTGCGCCCAGCGCCTTTGCTTTGGCACTAGGTTGCATCGATGCCACGAATGGAACCGCGACATACACAGCACCGACCGCACCGACAACGGATGTCGCCGCGACCAGCATGCGGCGCTTCTTTAGATCAACGCCATCTGCACTCATTATGGTTTAACTCCCCAAGGCTGGAAGGCCAGCGGCGCTATCCGGGTATTCAGAAAGCACCACGTTCGAACTGGCCGAAAAATACACCGATAGGTAATACTCTAATATTGGCGCGTCATTGTCGTACAAATACCGCGCCAACGTCAAGTAATCCAAGGACTTAAACCCAGGTTAAAATAACGTGCCATTGATCCGCGTCAGGCCGGGTTCGGTATCTCGACATAGGTGTGCTCCAGGCCGAAGCGGGCGGCCAGGTGCGCGCCCAACGCCCGTACCCCGTAGCGCTCCGTGGCATGATGACCGGCGGCGAAGTAATGGATACCCAATTCGCGCGCCAAGTGCGTGGTCTGCTCGGAGATCTCGCCGCTGATATACGCCTGG
>Ga0256832_1001212_pt1 | contig 17287 bp, 16 predicted proteins | sample 134614metaG_FD_190534 | JGI IMG/M metagenome (GOLD analysis project Ga0256832, IMG submission 190534) | Hydrothermal vent microbial communities from Lau Basin, Pacific Ocean - 134-614 | ecosystem: Environmental > Aquatic > Marine > Hydrothermal vents | place: Pacific Ocean: Lau Basin | collected...
ATCCGAGAATCAAGACGGGCAATATCCCACTTATTTGATCAAAAACACGCAAACAGGCGACCGGAACGCTTGGACAGCATCGCACAACGGATTGCCTTTACGGGAAATGAACGGATTATCGCTAGACCGGACAAGCCCGGTAAACAACCGGACATTGTATGTAACCGCCGATGATGATGTTTATAAAAGTACGGATGACGGAGTCAATTGGACCAAAGTTTTCGATTGCAACGGTTGCCGCTTTACATCCGTGGATCCTTTCAATGGTCAAATAGTTTATGCAGGCGGCGAAAAAGGTATTTGGCGTTCAGATGACGGAGGAGAAACATGGACGGATATCAGCCATCCCGAGATGAAAGCATCACCTGGTGTGGAGTACTGGGATTACGATAGCTATGACGGAGTTTTTGATATCTTGCCCGACCCGGACCAAGCCGGCCGGATTTATGTAACCGCCTTCGGTCAGGGTAAAGGTTTATATCGCAGTGATGATTACGGAAACACTTGGAGCAAAATATTAACCGATGATTTTATGCGGAAAGTTGAAGTTGTAAAAGGACATAACCATATCATATATGCCACTTCCTCTTCCGCTATTTCACATGGAGGTTATGACCCCGATTCACACGGAGTATGGTTCTCGGACGACGGAGGGCAAACTTGGACACAACAAAATCAAGGAATGGCTTGGCCGTTTGCATTAACCGTTCAAGTGGATACAAGGAACAATCCGGTGGTTTTTGTGGGCTCGCCCGGAACGGGATTTCAAAAATCACCTGTCCCTCCATCCTCTATGAGCACTTCTAAAACATCCACAAAACCGCTTGTCAAAATATATCCTAATCCGGCACAAGAGCTAGTAATGCTTGAAACTGAAAGTCATCACATTCAAGTGGAAATTATGACATTGACCGGAAGAATAGTGATGCAGAAAGATTTTTCATCACCACCTTTCCAGCTCAATGTTTCACATTTACATGAGGGTATTTATTTATTAAAAATCTCTCCCGATGAAAACCAAAATTCAGTTTTAACAAAATTGATTATCAATCGTTAACTTTCATCCCCCCTTCCTTTCAGGGCTTTTATTATCTTTGTGCTATTCAATTTAATGGCATGCAAAAGATTTTTTATTACTTTACGGTTTTTATATTACTCATCGGATGTAAAATTTCAAAAAACAGTCAGGCAAAACCAAATGATAATCAAATCAAAACCTCTTCCCGTTTTAAGCTAAACGACATAAGCGGAAATAAAATTTTAGATAACAGCACACTATTATTCTCACTCAACGCAAGCGAACCACACGTTTATATAAATCCTAAAAACCCTGCAAATATTGTAGGAGGAAGTATTTTGGATAATGTATATTTCACTACGGATACCGGAAAAACATGGCAAAAACAAAAACTGAAATCTTCGTTTGGTGTATATGGCGATCCGGTATTGATTGCCGACAAACAAGGTCATTTTTATTATTTTCATCTTTCGCCCGGCAAAGCCAAAAACGGTTATTTCTTAGACCGGATTGTGGTTCAAAAATCAACAGATGGTGGTAAGACGTGGTCCGATGGAAAGGGAATAGGATATAACCCACCCAAGCAACAAGACAAACCCTGGCCCGCATATGATCCGGAAAAAAATTTGTTGGCGGTGGCTTGGACTGAATTTGACAAATACGGAAGTAAAGCCCCAGAACACAAGTCCCGTATTTTGATATCAATATCCCGCGATGGCGGAACCACATGGACAAAACCCGTAAAAATCAATGACACCGACGGCGATTGTTTGGATGACGACAACACGGTGGAAGGTGCCGTCCCCGTTTTTGATGAAAAAGGAAATATTTATGTGGTTTGGGCATACAACGGAAAACTGTGGTTGGATTATAGCACCGATTTCGGAAAGACTTGGCATCAAGACCGTATCATAGGAACCCAAAAAGCGGGATGGACTTTTGATATTCAAGGCATTTACAGAACAAACGGCCTTCCTAATTTTAAACGGGATGCCAAAACTGGATTTTTTTATGTAGTCTATGGCGACTATGATGAAAAAACCGGTGGCGATGTTTATTATATTATGTCCAAAGATCAAACAAAAACATGGAGTGCTCCGAAAAAAATCCCGGTTAATGACAAAAATGACCAATTTTTTCCTACCATGGACGTGCAAGACGGAAAAATTTGGGTAGCCTATTATGACAGGAGCAATATGCAAAATGACAGTACGGAAATAAAATTATCTGTTTTTAATTCTGAAATGATTAAGCTACATGAAGCCAAACTATCGGAAAAACCATTTAAACCTGTTAAAAGACTATTTTTCGGTGATTACATCGGATTGGATGTTCATAAAAATATCATAAGCATTTTCTGGACTGAAGTAAACCCTAAAAAACAACTTGAATTACACGCGAAAACATTAAAGTATGAAGAAAATCAATAAACTCTCCATCATCATTCCTGCTTATAACGAAGAGAAGACCATTGAACGTATTCTTGATGAAGTATTAAAAGTCAAATTAATTAATGATATTCAAAAAGAAATTATTATCGTAAATGACGCTTCAACCGATAATACGGAAGAAATTGTTTTGAATTATATTAAAAACCATCCTGAAACGGAATTTAAATATTTCAAACAACCCTATAACCAAGGAAAAGGAGCGGCACTACATAAAGGCATCAAAGAAGCAACAGGGGAATATTTGATTATACAAGATGCCGATTTGGAATACGACCCGCAAGATTACAATGACCTACTCAAACCCGTTGTCAAAGGTTTTGCCGACGTGGTTTACGGTTCGCGTTTTAAGGGAAGTAAACCCCATCGCATTTTATTTTTTTGGCACACCATCGGAAACAAATTTCTCACCTTTCTCTCCAATGCTTTCACCGATTTGAACCTCACTGACATGGAAACCTGTTATAAACTTTTTGATACCAAAATGGTTCAAAGCTTGAAATTAAGAGAAAAACGTTTTGGTTTTGAACCCGAGGTCACCAATAAAATAGCCCGTATTCCGGGTGTGAGAATTTATGAAGTGGGAATTTCTTACTATGGCCGAACCTATGCAGAAGGCAAAAAAATCGGATGGCGTGACGGCTTTCGTGCCATTTATGTTATATTTAAGTACGGAATTTTAAAATTGGATTGATGTCCAATCCCAAAGTTGTTCGCTATTTTTTCGTATGGCTAGCAATTGTCTTGCTGGCTTTCAACGGATATATTTCGCTTTGGGATCAAGACGAAGCCGCCTATGCCGGTTTTGCCAAAAATATGTTGGATTCGGGAAACTTGCTCATCCCGGATTTTGATTGGTCTTTTATTCACCGCAAACCTCCTTTTCATTTTTGGATGATAGCACTGGCTTATAAAATTTTCGGCGTCAATGAATTTGCTGTTCGGTTTTTTCCTGCACTTGCCGTGTGGCTATCGGTTTTTTTAATTTATTTCAAAGGAAAAAAATTGACTGATGAAATAACGGCCTTCAGAGCATCCGTTGTTTTGGGGACATCGGCTTTTATTATCATGCTGGGAAAAATGGCCGTTACGGATGCCTGGATGCTTGTTTTTTATACTTTGGCGGGTTTGTATTTATGGGAATTCTTGAAGTTTAAAACAAAAAAATCCCTGCTTGTTTTCTATATAGCAATAGCTTTATCTTTTTTGGTAAAAGGACCGCCCATGCTGGTTTTCGGAGGAATGTTGTTCGTGTTATTACTGATTTTTTGGCCCGAAAAGAAAACGGTTTTTCAAACGCATCCTTGGTTCTACGGAATTTTGAGTTTAATTCCCTTCGGTTTATGGATTTACTTGGCCTACAAAACCAATCCCGAATTCGTCAAATGGTGGACCGATTGGTACATTTTAAAACGCATGCACTCGGCCGTATTGGGACAAACCGGCCCACCCGGCACTTATCTTCTTCTTTTCTTCTTTTTTTTCATGCCTTTCATTCCTTTTTTACTTCGTTCCTTCGGTTATATTTTCAAAAAAAACAAAAATGCCGACTTGCTTTACTTGGTTCTATGGTTTATTTCGGGATGGTTGATTTATGAACTCCTCCCCAGTAAACTTCCGGCTTATGTATTAGCCGCCTACCCTGCTCTTTCTTTTTTGATAGCAATGGCTATGAATGAATTTGAAGAGAAACAAAGCAAAATATTCAACCGGGGTTTCATGATTCAAATCGTGATTTCAAGCATTTTATTAACAGGATTGATCGTTGCATTGTTTATCCCTGATTTCAGATCGTTAAGAACGGAATTATCCGTCCTTGCTTACTTACTTTTGGTTTTTGTATTCTTATCTGTGATTTCTTTCAAACATTATAAAAAATCCCATGCCGAAAAAAGTTTTTATTTTCTTTTTATCAATGCTTTTTTCTGGATAAGCGGACTGTTTTTTGTTGTTCTTCCGCTGACCGAAAAATATAAAAATGCCACCAAGCAAACCGCCTTATTGATAAAATCCCAAGGCAATCAAAACCTCCCCGTTATTGTAATGAACGATTTCGGAAAACCGCCGAGTTTGATTTTTTATCTGAAAACTTTAAATCCGGATAAAAAAATTATCATCAAAGATGACCCGGAAGAAAAAATTCGTTATTTGAAACAACATCTCTCGCAACAAAACGCCATTTGGATCATTAACGAAAAACTAGCTTCACAAGTGGATTATCCGGGTGATAAATATAAAATTTACAGAATACAAAGCCTTAACACGGGAAAAGTCGGAAAAAACGATTATATCATACTGATACCCAATGATTAAAGCAAAAAACTTAAATATATACTTTAAGGAAAAATCTCTCATCAAAAACGCAAATTTTGAGCTACCGAAAGGTTCATTAACTTGTTTATTGGGACCCAACGGAAGCGGAAAATCCACCCTTATACGAACCTTGGCGCATATGCATTCGGGTTACGAAGGGAGCATCCAAATAAAAAATCAACCTATTGAGCATATCCAAGGAGAAAATTTATCTAAATATTTAGCTGTAGTTCTCACAGACAAACCACAGGTTCCCATGACGGTTGAAGAACTGGTTAGCACCGGAAGATTTCCCTATACAAGCTTCATGGACAAGCTTACATTAAAAGATAAAGCAATTATAGATAAAACATTGAATTTCATTAACTTGCAAAAATACAAATCCCGTGATATCACAACCCTTTCGGATGGTGAATTACAGCGGGCGATGATTGCGCGGGCTTTAGTTCAAGAAACGCCTGTAATACTTCTGGATGAACCATTTTCACACTTGGATATACCTCATCAAGTCGAGATTTTATTGCTTCTCAAAAAACTCGCCCAAGAACAAAACAAAACCATCCTTTTTTCCACCCACCAATGGAACTTTGTGCAGGATGTAGCCAATCAATTCCTACTTATCCATCATCAAAAAATCATCGCTCAAAATCCGGATGACATGATTTCATCCGGTATATTGGAGAAAGTTTTTCACCATAAAATGCTTATCTTTGATAAGCACAACCGCATCTTTAAAATAAAACGCCAATGAATGCCGAATGGGTGATTTATACATTTGTTTTTTTGACGGGTTTAATCGTGGGCATAGGAATAGCCTTCGCCTATTTTAAATCCAAATATACAGCCGAAATAGCCAAATTGGCTTTAACGGTGGATAATTTACAATCCGATTTAAAAGAACTACAACAACTCAAACAACAACTGGAAACGGAAAAAACAAACCTGCAAGAACAAATATCCCTGAAAGACGCACATATCACGCGACTTGAAAGTCAAATGAAATTTACCGAAGAAAACCATTTGAAAGAAATCAAGCGCTGGCAAGAAAAATGGGAAGAAACCCAAAAACAATTTGAAGAAAACAAAAAACAACTCACCGAATCCTTTCAAAACCTGGCCAATAAAATCCTGGAAGAAACCGGCAAAAAATTCTCCGAGCAAAACCAAGAAAAAATCAATCAAATCATTGAACCTTTCAAAGAAAAATTAGAGCAATTCAAAGAAAAAGTCACCCTCACCGAAAAAGAAAGCCATGCACGTCATAGAGTGCTCTTGGAACAAATCAAGCAACTGGAACAACTCAACAAACAAATCACCGAAGAAGCCCGCAACCTGGCCAACGCCCTCAAAGGCGACACGCAAGCTCAAGGAACTTGGGGCGAATTTATTTTGGCCAGCATACTGGAAAAATCCGGGCTTGAAAAAGGGCGTGAATACATCATGCAAGAAAGCTTTCAAACTGACTCAGAAAACCGCCTTCGCGTCCGTCCCGATGTCATTGTCTACCTCCCTGATAATAAAGCCGTCATCATTGACTCCAAAGTTTCGCTCACCGCCTATGAACAATACATCAACACCGAAAACAAAGCCGAAAGAGAACGGCATTTGAAAATGCACCTCCAATCGCTCAAAACCCACATCGCCGAATTGAGCAAGAAAGATTATGAACGCATCAAGGAATTAAACGGCCGCACCCCCGATTTCGTGCTCATGTTCATCCCAGTGGAACCCGCCTTTTCCGTAGCCATGCGCGAAATGCCCGGCCTCTATGATGAAGCGCTCAGAAAAAACATTGTTTTGGTCACCCCCACCACCCTGCTCGCCGTATTGAAAATGATTGACAACATCTGGAAAACCGAACAACAAAAAGAAAACATCCGCGAAATCCTGCGTCAAGCCACGGCCCTCTACGAAAAATTTGTCGGCTTCACCGATGACTTGATTGACCTGGGCAAAAAACTCGATTCCGCCAAAAACACCTACACCAACTCCATGAAAAAACTCACTTCCGGCAAAGACAATCTGGTCAGCAAAGTGGAGCGCATGAAAAAACTCGGCCTCAACCCCAAAAAACATATCAACCCCGGACTGATAAGCCGAGCCGAAGAAAACAACACATTGGAAGATTAAACTTTTTGGGCGCCTTTTGGCGTGCTCCGTTTAAATCTTTTTCGGCTCAAGCGTTTTTTGTATGGTGGTTTGCGGGGTCTCCCGGCATTCGCCGGCGAGCCTCCTCAACCACACAAAAACTCGCTTTCGCCTTCAAAAGGATAACACTGCGCCCGCCGGCGCGGGAGATTCCTCGTCGCTTCGCTCCGTCGGAATGACAGTGCGGTACTGATTTTATTGTAGGAGAGCTTGTCATTTTGAAGGAGTGAACGAAGTAAATGACTGAGAAATCTCTGTTGTATCCGTTAAGAAATTTCTCCTCACTACGTTCATCGAAATGACACACTACTTCAATGTTTGCAGTAGGAGAATGAAAATCAAAAATCATCGTTGGAATGTTCTGTGTTCATTATTCAAGCACAACTTGTTGTGCGAAAATAAGCGCCAGGGATGGAAGCGATATGAGGCGAAGTCCCGAGCCTTGGTTTTTTGGCGTCCGGCGGGCTCCGAGCGGAGACGAGGAGACCGCACGGCGGCATGCGTCGGGCTTGAGCGCAGACCAAAAACCGGCCCGGGGCGAGCCGAATTCAAGCGGACAGCCCGGTGCACGACGGGTGAGACCCGGCGGGTGCGAGTGCACTCCGATGTCACGAAGCAACCGCCGAAGGCCGAACCCGTGCGGGCAGGCGCCCTGATTATTATTACAAAGAAGTATGAAGCTTACTTTGGTATTTTTTTGATATTTTTGGAAAAACAAAAAATTATGGGACATCAATTGCTCAAAGGGAAAAAAGGAATTATTTTCGGTGCATTGGATGAAAATTCAATTGCCTGGAAGGTGGCCGAGAAGGCGCATGAAGAGGGTGCCGAGTTTGTGTTGACCAATGCCCCGGTGGCCATGCGTTTCGGAGAAATCAATAAGTTGGCTGAAAAAACGGGTTCGGAAATCATTCCCGCCGATGCCACCAGCTTGGAAGATTTGGAAAACCTGATTGATAAATCGATGGAAATTTTGGGTGGAAAATTGGATTTTGTACTCCACTCCATCGGGATGTCGATCAATGTGCGCAAAGGAAGACCCTATACGAATTTGAAATATGACTGGCTCACCAAGGGTTGGGATGTTTCGGCGGTTTCATTCCATAAGTTGATGCAACTTCTCTACAATAAGGAAGCTATGAATGAATGGGGAAGCATTGTGGCCTATACGTATATTGCCGCTCAACGGGTTTTTCCGGACTATAACGACATGGCCGACAATAAAGCTTATTTGGAAAGTATAGCCCGCAATTTCGGATATTGGTTTGGCAAGAAATTCAAGGTGCGGGTAAATACCATTTCGCAGTCCCCTACTCCAACCACCGCCGGTAAAGGAGTGAAAAGCTTTGAAGAATTTATGAAATATGCCGAAATGATGTCGCCTTTGGGCAATGCTACGGCTGAAGATTGTGCGGATTATACCATCACGTTATTTAGTGATTTGACCCGCAAGGTGACCATGCAAAACCTTTTCCACGACGGCGGATTTTCTTCTACGGGCGTTTCGCAAGAAATCATGGAAATGTTTTCCAAGCAGTTGAATGAAGAAAACAAATAATCCATGAAGTGCCTCCGGGCACTTTTTTATTTTATAAATGAAATGAAAAGAGTAATTTGGTTGATTCTTCTGTTGTCATCCTGTGTTTCAAATCATCATAAAACATGGCGAAATGATTTCAACGCCGAAGAGAAAAAACTGATGAAATTGTCGAGGGAACTCATTTCAAGGGCTTATTTTGGCACTTTGGTGACCGTAAATGAAAAAGGTGAATTGCGCACTCGTATCATGGAGCCTTTGGCACCGGACAGTACATTTACGGTTTATATGGCGACCAATAAAAATAGTCGTAAAGTTAAAGAGATAAAAAATAATCCGCGTGCAACTCTGTTTTATTTTGATCGTTCGGCGCCGGGTTATGTGAGTTTATACGGACATGCTTACATCATTTCCGACCGGAAAACTTTGGATAGATATTGGCAAAAGGCATGGGAACAACATTATCCCGGCCGGAAAAATTATGTACTCATCCGCTTCATTCCCAATAGGTTGGAAATGATTTACCCGGCCAAAAACTTGCCGGGCGATTCTTTGACTTGGAAGCCTTATGAAGTGATTTTAAGAAATTGAAAAGGTTAAGTTGAAACATCATCACCATGTTCCAGCTCGTCGGTTTCTCCCATTTGCTTTAGAATATCCATGGTTCGTTTGGCTTCATCTTCGTCAATGATACTGATGGCACTACCTACATGCACAAGTACATAATCCCCTATTTTGGCTTCGGGAACCATGGCAAGATTCACTTCTTTCACAATACCGTCAAAGCTGACTTTGGCAATGCGGAACAAGTCATCCAGTTGTTCTTCTATTTTAATGATTTTTCCGGGTATGGCTAAGCACATAGCATTATTTTTTTAATTGTTTTTTTAACCAATCGTACCAGTGGTTCATGCCTTCTCCTGTGAGAGCTGAAACTTCAAAAAATTGCATGTTGGGATTGATTCTTCCAGCATACTCTTTAACCTTTTCAATATCAAAAGGAACATAAGGAAGCAAGTCTATTTTGTTGATGAGACAAATGTCGGCACTTTCAAACATATCCGGGTATTTGAGCGGTTTGTCATCGCCTTCTGTTGTGCTTATAATGACCACACGTTTATCTTCGCCTAAATAAAAACCGGCCGGACAGACTAAATTACCAACGTTTTCAATCATCAATACCGAATTTTCTTCGGGTTGAAGGTTTTCAAGCGCTTTAAAAATCATTTCACTATCCAAATGACAGGCTTTGCCCGTATTGATTTGAATCACGGGAATACCTACGGCATCAATACGGTTGGCATCTTGCATCGTTTGTTGGTCACCTTCAATCACATAAAATTTTATTTCATCCTTCAAATCTTTTAAGGTACGCTCCAAAATCGAGGTCTTACCAGAACCGGGCGAACTCACCAAATTCATAGCAAAAATGTTTTTGGCGGCCAAATAGCCCTTCACCCTTTCGGCAATCAAATTGTTATGCATTAAAATATCCTGTTCCAATTCAATGATAGAATGATGATGATGGTCATGTGAATGTGCATGATTATGATGATGGTGGTTGTGATGACCATGATGGTGTCCATGTTCATGTTCATGTTCATGATGATGATTCAAGGTTTCCACCATAACTTTATCACCCGGTTTGGTGTAAGTGATTTTATCCGTATTACTACATCCACAAGTTGAACACATAAGCTTAATTTTTTTCTATTTCAAGATATTTGATTTTCAGTTCTTTACCTGTTTTATATTCTTTGAAATAACTTCCACAGTTCGGGCAAGGATCAAAACGGTTATTCAATTCAAATTCATGATTACATTCCAAACATTTTGCCGTAGCAGGAACAATTTCAAAAATTTTGTTTGCACATTCCAACATCGTGTTTTTGGTTGCCATGGGCCAAACAAATTCCAATGCATCCAATTCAATTCCCGCCATGGAGCCAATCAACAAGTGGATTTTTTTAATCTTGCTTGCATTGTTTTTTCTGGCACTTTCTTCGGCGGCTTTAACAATACTCATGGCAATGGATAATTCATGCATGGTACAAATATAAGATGTTTCAATCCAAATTGAAAATTAAAGTTAATAATGTTACTCAAATTATTCAAGATAAATACATTATTTAGATTAATTCTAAATTTCTATATTTTAAAGTGACTTTATAAGCTTAAAATACACAAAAACAATACAAAAAATAATTGTTATATGATATATATCATTATTTGAATATATTTTTTTAGACTTTCAAAAAGTGATATTAGTTACAAATAAAAAATTTTTATATTTTTATGTAACAAAAATCATATTATTATGGCAATACAAACAACCCGAGAAACGTATTACGAAGCGATTATCAATCAAGGGTACACCAGACGTGATTTTATGAAGTTTGCCACCTTTATGGCAGCCTATTTGGGTTTGGAAAATTCCGCCATCGGACAAATTGCGGAAGCCCTTGAAAAAACCCCTCGTGTTCCTGTAATTTGGGAACACTATCAGGAATGTACATGTTGTAGTGAATCATTTATCCGGTCCGACCACCCTATAGTGGCGGATATTATTCTGGATAAAGTTTCACTGGATTATACGGAAACATTGATGGCGGCCGCGGGCGAACAAGCCGAAGCAGCCAAACATGAAACCATGAAAAAATATCATGGTGAATATATTTTATGTGTTGAAGGTTCAGTTCCGCTCGGTGCGGATGGAGTTTATTGTTGTATTGCAGGGCGCACGGCTATTGATCAGTTGAAAGAAGCCGCCGAAGGAGCCAAAGCCATCATTGCCTGGGGAAGTTGTGCTTCCAACGGTTGTGTGCAATCCGCCAAACCTAATCCTACGGAAGCCACTCCCATACATAAAATAATAAAAGACAAACCGATTATTCGCGTGCCCGGTTGTCCACCTATCGGTGAAGTTATGGCCGGGGTTATCGTTCATGTTTTGGCCTTTGGAAAGTTGCCCGAATTGGATAGTATGAACCGTCCCAAGGCATTTTATTCCAAACGTGTTCATGACAGTTGTTATAGAAGAGCTTATTATGATGCGGGACTATTCGTTGAATCTTTTGATGACCCGAATGCCAAAAAAGGATACTGTTTATATAAGGTAGGATGTAAAGGCCCGATGACTTATAATGCATGTGGTGTTATCAAGTGGAACAACGGTGTGAGTTATCCCATTCAATCCGGACACGGATGTTTCGGTTGTAGTGAAGATAATTTCTGGGATAACGGACCTATTTATGAAAGATTAACCAATATTCCGGGCTTTGGTATTGAAGCTAATGCGGATAAAATTGGAAAAGCCGCCGCAGGTGCTTTAGCGGTTGGTTTAGGTGTTCATGCTGTTGCTACAGCTCTTTCAAAACGTAAAGAAATGAGAAGAAGGCAAAGAGCCGGTGAAGTTAATTTGCAAGACTTGGATGATTAATTTTTAAAACCAAAAAACACATTAAAAAATTACAATTATGGCTGAAAGAATAGTTGTTGACCCCATAACCAGAATAGAAGGTCACCTTCGTGCCGAATTTACGGTCAAAGACGGAAAAATAGATGACGCGTACGTTTCATGTACCATGGTGCGCGGACTTGAAAATATCGTTAGAAACCGGGACCCCAGAGATGTTTGGGCTTTTGTTCAACGTACTTGCGGTGTGTGTACAAGTATTCATGCTGTAACTTCTGTAAGAGCAGTTGAAGATGCTATTGGTATTAAAATCCCGCCTAATGCAGAATTGGTTAGAAATATTATGATTGCAACAATTTACATGCATGATCATGCAGTGCACTTTTATCACTTACACGGTTTGGATTGGATAGATGTTGTTAATGCTCTGAAAGCCGATCCGGTTAAAACATCTGAAATTGCCAAAAGCATTTCCCGTTGGCCCAAAACTTCACCTAAATATTTTGAGGATCTTAAAAAGAGATTGACCAAGTTTGTAGAAAGCGGTCAGTTGGGAATTTTTGCCAATGGCTATTGGGGACACCCTGCAATGAAGTTGCCTCCTGAAGTGGATTTAATTGGTGTTGCCCATTATTTGGAAGCCCTCGAATGGCAAAAGGAGATTGTAAAGGTCCATACTATTTTCGGTGGAAAAAACCCGCACCCTAACTTCTTGGTAGGAGGTATGGCATGCTCTATCAACCCGGATGATGTCGGCGCGTTGAATGCTGAACGATTAGCCTATGTTCACAGACTGTTGAAAGATGCTTATCAATTCATCAATGAAGTTTATTATGCCGACGTATTGGCAATTGCTTCCTTCTATAAAGATTGGTTCTCCATTGGACGCGGATTTGCAAGTTATATGAGTTATGGAGAATATCCGCTAGAAGGATATTATGGAGATAAATTCAAATTTAAATCCGGTGTGATTCTGAATGGTGATATTTCCAAAGTTTATGATGTGAATCATCGAAACGGAGATATTAAAGAATATGTTAATAACTCCTGGTATCATTATTCCGATGGTGATGACAAATCCAAACATCCCTGGGAAGGCGAAACCAATATTGCTTATGAAGGTCCGAAACCTCCTTACAAACATCTGGATGTAAGCAAGAAGTATAGTTTTATCAAAACGCCGAGATGGAAAGATCATCCGGTGGAAGTTGGGCCATTAGCAAGAATTGTTATCAATTATGCACGTGGAGATGAAGAAACGAGAGAATTGGTAGATAGTGCATTGGAAAAACTCGGTTTACCATTTGAAGCCATGTATTCAACTATGGGACGTACACTGGCCCGTGCTATGTGTGCTAAACTCTCCGCTAAATGGGCATTGGAATTCTATGATCAATTGATTGAAAACATTAAAAACGGAGATACCCGTATGGCCAACATGGAAAAATGGGATCCTTCCACCTGGCCTAAGGAATGTAAAGGAGTTGGTTATGCCGAAGCACCTCGTGGAAGTTTGGCTCACTGGATAGTTATTAAAGACGGAAAAGTGGCTAATTATCAACAAGTAGTTCCATCTACATGGAATGCTTCTCCGAGAGATCCCAAGGGTCAAAGATCGGCATATGAATCCACCCTACTTGACACCCCTGTGGCAGATGAAAAACTACCTCTTGAATTATTGAGAACGGTTCATTCATTTGACCCTTGTATTGCATGTTCCGTACATTTATATGACGAACACGGTAAGCACATAACAAGTGTAGATAATATCTCAATGTGCACCGTTTAAAATTTTGAGTTATGGGAACCAAACTTTATAAAAGAGTATACGTATGGGAAGTACCGGTGAGGCTATTCCACTGGCTTAATGCAACAGCCATAGTGGTTTTAGCCGCCACCGGCTTGTTTATCGGCGATCCCTTGGCGTTGATGAGCCAAAATGAAGCCTACGAAACCTTTTTGATGGGTAAAGTGAGGTTTGTTCATTTTGCCGCGGGATATATTTTATTGGTAGTCTTCATTTTGAGGATATACTGGGGATTTGTAGGTAATAGATATGCTCAATGGAAGAATTTTCTACCATTTGGCAAAAAGAAAGCCAAGCGAATCAAGCATTTTATCAAACATGATGTTCTTCCGTTACCTTCTAATGAAGAAAGGTACTATGAAGAATTAAGTGTTGGTCATAATCCCGTCGCTTCTACTATTTATATCATCTTTTTCTTCATGTTATTTGTGATGATACTAACAGGTTTTGGGTTATATTCTCAGAATGCGGGATGGTGGCTACCCAAAATGTTTTCATGGGTCCCTCCCCTCTTTGGAGGTGATTTTGGAACCCGGCTGGTTCATCATGTCACCATGTGGTTGATTCTTTTGTTTGTTTTGGTTCATATTTATATGGCCGTTTATCATGATGTAGTTGAAGCAAGAGGTGAAATTTCATCCATGGTTAGTGGATTCAAATTTGTAAGATGGGAAAGATTCAAAAGCTTTAGAAAAAAAGCTAACAAAATCAAAGAAATCTTGGATGAACCCGTAGAAGAAGAATTGATGAATTAATGAGCAAAAAAATGTTTATCTTAATCCCGGGTAAACTCCCGGGATTACTTTTTAATAATGAAGTTTATTATGGAGCATAAAATCAACATCTGTTCTGCGGACAACACTTTTGAAGATAAGAGTAATAAAATTCTTGTGCTTGGTATTGGAAATTATTTGATGGGAGATGAAGGTGTTGGCGTACACATTGTTCAAAAAATGGAAAAAAGAAAGCTTCCGGATTATTTAGAAGTGTTGGATGGCGGAACCGGAGGTTTTTTCTTAATGCCTGTGTTTGATGAATATGGTTCGGTCATCATGATAGATGCAACCATGGATGGACAACCGGCCGGAACCATTAAAATCATCAAACCTCGTTTTGCTTCAGATTATCCTAATGCGCTAAGTGTTCATGACGTAGGATTACGCGATATGATTGAAGCTCTTTATTTGCGTGAAAAAAAACCTGAAATTCACTTGATGACCATTTCCGTGAAAGGTATTCAACCCATGGTTGTTGGTCTGACTCCCGAAGTTGAAAAAGTTATTGATAATGCTATTGAGCAAATTTTGAATTTAGCCGAAAAAATTCATCAAACCAAATAAATTTCCGGATCATGAGTTTTTTAAAAGACTTTTTGAAGCGAAGAGAGGAAAATCTTCGTAAACAAAAACAAGGTAAACCCCAATCAAAAACGGAAGAAAAACCTGTTTTGACCGATGAATTGTTTTGGGATATAGTCAATACTTATTTGAAACAAATCAAAGAAAATCCAAATATGGATAAAGCGGAAATTCTTAGCGATATTTTAGCTCAATACCCCGAAGAAATCATTCTGGCCTTTGGTAAACGCTTTGAAGAACTTAATAAATAAAGTTTCCTATACCTGGAATTCCATTATCTGTTTTATTTAAAATATCAAGTTTGGAAACTATTTCAAACGGTTTTTCAATCAAACCTTCCAAGTGCAAGAGTTGTAAATCGTTTTTAATCAAATTGATAGTTTCATTCTTCGTTATATTATCTTTCTTTATAATATCTATATAATCTTTTTCGGCTTCCTCTATCTTCCCTTCCATATATTTCATATGTGCCAAGTTAATAAGCATTTCCTTTGAGATATTTTCTGTCATATTGAAGTATTTCTCTTTAATTTTACCGGCCTCGTCCATTTTCCCCAATCTTAAATAAAACCAAAAGATGTTTGTATATTCAACACTCAATTCATTCTTTATAAATTCGTTTTCAGGATATTTGTGATGTAAATCCTCTAATAAACCTATGATTTCACATTGATGCAATATTTTTTTATTCACATCAAGTGTTTCATTTATTACTTCTTTTGATGAGTTTTTTTTGTTTTTATACTTAACAACATTTATATACTCTTCATTTACTTTATTGAAATAATCTTTGAAGTACGCCGTTTCACTTTTCATTGTTTGAAAAACAGGCAGACTGTCATCTAAATTCATCACTTCTTTTTCAGCTTGTTCAAAGTATTTTTTGGCCTTATTTAATAATTCCGTATTGCCCGATTGTTCAAATAAATTTTGATATAGTGTTACCAAATTTAATAAGGTGACTAATTTATCTGGCGTAAAAATTTCAGGGCTTTTTTTAGCTAATCTTTCTCTGATTTTCAATGCTTCTTCATACCATTTAATCGCTTCATCATACCGTTCCAATTCATCATGTATAATTCCCAAATTATGTTTTACTGTTCCCAAATAATGTTCATATTGCTCCGGATGCTTTTCATAAAGTTTCTGAAATACGTCCAATGCTTTTTTATAAAATGTAACGCCTTCTTCTTTGTCCAATACTTGTAGCATTTTTTGTGGGCCTTCGGTTCTTTGAGCCGACAATATTCCGAATCCCGAAAAACTGCTTACACCGAAGGTATCAATTTCATCCCTTACATCAAATTTTTCTACATATGTATTACCTAAATTATTATACGTCAAGCCCACAAAAGGCAAATATTCTTCCGGATTTTCTTTGGCCAATTGCAAATAATATTTCAAAGATTCCTTAAAATATTTCACTGCATCCGTAAAATAAAATTCGATTTTGGATGAAATGGCCAAATTATTATAAGTTGCCGCTAAAAATCCCGGATTAAGCGGTATGTTATATTCATCTTTTATTTTTATGACTTTTTTGAAATTTCGGATGGCATCAAACATTTTACTTTCTTCAATAAAAATGTTGCCCAATTGATAATGGGCTTGGATTTGAATCCTTTTTACTTCGGGATTGGCGGAAAATCTTGCGGAATCCGTTATTTTTTTATAGTATTTTTTGGCGCCGTAGATATAATTGTTTTCTTCGGATACAACGGCCGCTTTCATGCCGATCTTAACAATCATTTCTTCTTTAATCTGTTTATCCAAATCTTCGTTGCTCTCAATCAATTTAATGAGTTTGTCATAATATTTTAAACCTGTTTTGAAATGTTCTTCATCATCATGTAATTCCGCCAACTTTTCCAGTACACGCACTAAATTGGTGAAATGTTGTGAATCATCTTTCAGGGATTCATACAAACCGGCCAGTTTTTTGTAGTAATCAACCGATTTTTCGTCCATGGTTTCATAATAGGAATGCGCCAGCATTTCCCAAACGGCTACTTTGTCTTCTGTTTCTGTCAACACATTTTCAGGAATTTCACGCAAAAGCTCAATCACTTTTACATAGTCGTGATTCAGAAAAGATTCGTAAGCCAATTCAAAGTTTCGGTTTATATTTTTCATTCCGTATATTGTTTTAAAAGTTCAAGATATCGGATTCTATCCATAGGTTGACACCATTCGGGGTTGAATTGATTGCTCGGCTTGTGAAAATCGGACAGCAGGATATCATA
>Ga0256832_1001213_pt1 | contig 17283 bp, 12 predicted proteins | sample 134614metaG_FD_190534 | JGI IMG/M metagenome (GOLD analysis project Ga0256832, IMG submission 190534) | Hydrothermal vent microbial communities from Lau Basin, Pacific Ocean - 134-614 | ecosystem: Environmental > Aquatic > Marine > Hydrothermal vents | place: Pacific Ocean: Lau Basin | collected...
AGATGCTGCCATCGGACAGGCCAAAGCAACTCACGCGATTGACTTCCGTATCGGGCCCCGGCTCCAAAGGCGGAGGAAAGGGAATGAACACAGAGTCCGTTACCGTACAGGTGCCATCGGAAATGATCACGTATTGCATGTCCTGACACAGTTGTACGGCTGTGCTGACATCCGTGCCCGCGTCCATCTCACCGGAAGACCAGCTAAAGGAGAACACACCCGGGCTGCCATCGCTGTATGCCGCCGAGACCGTAGCCTGGCCGTCGCAGGGAACGCCCTGGCTGAGATAGCAACTCACCGGCTCAATGCTATTGAAATCAAAGGTCGCTTCAATAGAGGGCGGGTCCGTAATGGTCAGATTGACCACCACAGGCGTGCAGTTGTTGGCATCCGTAACCGTTACGGAATAATCACCTGCCGTAATAGCAGCACCGCCAATGCCCGAAGAGCCCAGGCCGTCAAAGGCATCCACAGACCAATCGTAATAGTAAGGCTCCGTTCCTCCGCTGAGGAAAACCACAGCGCCACCATTGCCATCTCCCGGACAGGGCGGAGAGAAAGTCGTCGTGCTGTCCAAAACCAGTGGAGCAGGAGCAATAACCATAGCGCTGTCTATGGTTTCACAGAAAGACTCATCGGTAACCGTAACCGCATAAGTGCCCGGACTGAGGTTCATGATGCTGCTCAGAGAGGCTCCGCTTTGGCCATTTGACCAGCTGTAGTTGGAAATGGGCGCTCCGCCCAAGCCCGGCTGGGCAAAGACGATGAGTTGGCCGTTGTTGCTGTCGAAGCAGGGCAGCGTATCGTTTTCAAAACTCGTAATAACCGGCGGCACCGGCATGTTGATGGTCAGACTCACGGAGTCCTGACAGCCATTGGCATCTAACACAATGACCTGATAATCTCCGGCAGAGAGGCCGGTAGCGGTAGAGTCCGTTTGTCCGAAAATGCCCCAGTTGTAGAAATAGGGGTAAGTACCGCCCGTAACGACCACAGAGGCCGAGCCGTCATTGCCCACTGTACAGCTCTCCGGCACTACATCGCCGGCGGTGATGTCGAGTACAGGAGGTTCAATCAATTCAAAAGAGTCGGTAGCCATACAGCCCTGGTCATCGGTAAGCGTTACCACATAGTTGCCGGCGCAAAGGTCATTCAAAGTGCTGGTGTTGGCGGTATTGACAGGAGGCGGCGGCGCCGGTGTCCCCGACCAGGAGAAGGCATAGCTGTTGGAAACACCACCTACGGTAGTAGCCTGCACTTCGATAGAACCATCACAAACGCCATTGCAACTGATGCTGTTTACGGCATTGGCGTTGAGCAGCAATTGCTTCACAGCACCCACTGTAATGGTAAGGCTGTCCTGACAGCCGTTGCCATCCGTAACAATGACCTGGTAATCTCCATCCGTGAGATTGGCAGCCGTAGAAGTAGTCGCCTGGTCTATCTGAAAGAGGCTGGGCCATTCGATCTTGTAAGCCGTAAAAGGGTCGGGTGTGCCCCCTGAGACATCCACCGTGATGCTGCCATCGGGCAGGCCCGAGCAGGTCGCATCCGAGACATTGGAAGTCAGTATGAGCAGGGGCGAAGGCTGCGCCAGGAAGGTGCTGCCCGAGGTCGTACAGCCCGTAACATTGTCGGTGATGGTAACGAAGTAAAGCCCCGAGGGCACATCCGTAATCGTGGCATCCGTCTGCCCGCCTCCCCAGCTAAAAGTGTACTGAGGCCCCGGGTTGGTAATGGCCACGCTGTCGAGCACCAAGATGGCCGTTACATCGCCCAGGCCGCCGTTGCAGGCGGGTTGCACCTGGTTGAAGATGACGTTCATCTGCGGCCCTGAGGGAATGGTGATGGTATCCACCTGCACATTCATGGTCGGCATCGTCTGATCGGTGATGGTTACCGAATAATCGCCCGCCATCAGGTTAGTGGCTGTAAAACTACCACCCTCGGTATTGATGGTCCCCGGGCCTTGTACGGGCCCGCCGGGCAAAGCCTGCCAGGTGATGGTATAAGGCGAGGCGCCATTGGAAACCGTTACGGTAAAACTCCCATCAGGTATGTCGGGACAAGAGACGCTGTCCACCACATAGGAAGTCAGCAAGGCCGAAGAACTCACCGTTACAGAGCCATCTATGCCGTTGAAACCCAGCAAATCGGTGGCACTGGTAATCTCATTCACTCCCGTTGGCGAGAAAGTTACGGGGCTGACATCGCCGAGATTGCCTATGATGTCGAAGCACAACTCAAACAAGACCGCACCATCGGGCACGCTCACCGGCGTAAGGCCCGGCGACACCCAACTGGAAATAATGAGGTTGCCCGCGGCATTGAAATCCGCAGCATCTAAGCCCGTCAAATTGGCATTGAAGTTCTGAGCGCCCGTAAACGAAAGAATGGCCGGATCAAAATTGATGGCCAATTGCATAGAGACAACATCCGTAAAATCCGTAGCTGTTACAGGTACACAGACCGTGCCACCCGGGATGCCCTGGTCATCGGCAATTTCCAGGGTTACATTGAGGCAGGCGTTCATATCCATTTGAAAGGCAGCGCCACAGCTCTTGCCGTCTTCGATGGTGATGTTGTAGAGCCCCGGCACAGGTACCGTAAAAGTTACGACATCGCCGTGGTTAGGCACGCCGGAGGTGATGGTACCCGTAATGCTCGGGTCGGCATCATTGACGATGGTGATGTTGTAGGCTCCGCCGTCAAATTCAGGCAGGCCGCCCTGCACGGTGAAGGAGCCTTCACAGCCCGAAGCTCCGGAATTGTTGTTGATGTTGGTGGCATCAATGGCGGTCAGATAAACCACGGCAAAAGCCGCATTCACATTGGCATTGACGCAGGGGCCGTTCATTTCGTACAACGCCTGGTAGGTGGTATCGGCGCCGATAATGGTCGTAAAGAGCGAGTCGAAAGTAATGGGCGCCCACCAGTAGAGGGCCGGTGCGCCGCCGTTAAAGAAGTTGATCAGACTTCCGTCGTTAAAGAAGAGAATGTCGCCATTGAGGTTGCCCTCGGTAGCCACCCAAAAATCTCCGGGAGGCGGAGGGTTCATCACCAGGCAGGGGTCGGTGGCGATGTTGGGCAGGTCGGGCCCCATGACGATGGGCGGGCAGTTGTAAAAGGCATAACCGATGCCCGGCGCCGTCGTGGGGTCGGGATCGCCGCTGAGGTTGGCATCGCCATTGTGAAGGATGTCCACCATATCTCCAAAGCAGAGGTACATGGTATCCAGGTCCACGTCATTGCTCTGGGCCGTAATGGTGCCGAGCGAGACCGTGCCGGCAAAGTTTTGCTGGCCTACCGGACAGGCAAAAGTGCTTTCCAGCCCCTGCATCTGAGGAGGCATAAAAGTGAGCGTACTTCGAGGCGTTTGGGCCTGCAAACTCAGAGCAAAAAAAAGAGCGGGAAACAGGAGGATGGAAAGTCTCTTCATCATAACAATTATCTGATTTATTTTCAGGGGCTTATTTCATGGGCTTCTCCTCGACAGGCGCCGGCTGAAAGGCGCAAAAGTACGGAATAATAGCCATCATTCTAAGAAGTAAGGTATGCAAATGCCGAAATGTTTGTTGCCAAACAAAAGAAGGCTTCCGAAATTCAGGTGCAGTGCCGGTAAAACGCGACAGGTATTTCAATTAGTATTACTTAGGCACCCAACAGCACCCTGTCCACCCAATTGCTGCCAAAAGCATAGGGCAAAAAGCCGGCAGAGGGTATGGGTTTGGTGATGATGAGGTCGGCCCTCATACCCGGAGCCAGGGCTCCGCACTCAGCTCCCAGCTCCAGGGCATGGGCGCCATTGACGGTGGCTGCCTGCAAAGCTTCGGCGGGGAGCAGGCCGCATTTGATGCAGGCCAGTGAGACGGAAAAGGCCATGCGCCCCGAAGGCGAAGAGCCCGGGTTGTAGTCAGTGGCAATAGCCAGGGCCAGGCCCCGGTCCACCATCTCGCGGGCGGGCGGATAGGGGTCGTTGAGGAAGAAAGGGGCTGAGGGCAGGATGGTGGCAATGGTGTTGGCTTTCGCCAAAACTTCGAGGTCTCGCTCGCTCATTACCTCCAGATGGTCCACCGAAATGGCGCCATGCCGCACGGCCGCTTCGACGCCCCCCATAGCGTTGAATTGGTTGACATGCACCTTGGGCTTCAGACCCCATTTGGCGAAAGCCTCTAAAATTTCTTCCATTTCGCTTACGCTAAACGCCACCCTTTCGCAAAACACATCCACATAATCGGCCAAATTTTCGGCAGCGATGCGGGGCAGCATCTCGTCTGTGATGAGACGGATGTAGGCCTCGCGGCGACCGCGATACTCGGCAGGCAGGGCGTGGGCACCGAGGAAGGTGGCTTTGACGGGGGCCTCACTCACCTCCTTCAGGCGCCGGATGACGCGCAGCATTTTGAGCTCGCCTTCGAGACTGAGGCCGTAGCCGCTCTTGATTTCTATGGCTCCCGTGCCCATACTGCGCACTTCTTCGAGCCGTTGCAGAGCCTGTTCGAAGAGTTGTTCTTCGGGCATTTCGCGCAGGCGGGCGGCTGAATGGAGGATGCCGCCGCCGGCACGGGCAATTTCCTCATAACTCTTGCCCTGAATGCGCTGCACAAATTCCCCCTCGCGCCAGGCGGCAAAGACGAGATGGGTGTGCGAATCCACCCAGGCAGGCAAGACCGCACCCCCTCCGGCATGGATTTTCCGATCTGCACGGGGCGGCGGATTTTCTGCTTCTGTGCCAAAATCCGCTACGCGGCCATCTTCAATCAACAGCCAGGCATTTCGCAGCTCGGGCAGCTCTTGCAGGGCCTTGCCGCGCAGCAAAGGCGGAGGCGCCGGATAGGCCCCTATGAGGCGGTCTATGTTTTTTATCAGTGTTCTTTGCATGAGATTTTGTTTCTTTGCACTCTCTAAGAGCATCTTGGAGCTGTCGAAAACCCGCTTTCAGCTGTTTTCTTCGAGCAAACTCCAGGGGCTTTTGTTGCACCCAAACTCCGCTGCAAGATAAAAAGGGGTTTGCAAAAGCTGCCCGATTTCTACAAAAAGGAAAAAACAAACATTATGGCACGCATCCATGCAGCAATCACGGGCGTTCACGGCTACGTTCCCGATTTTGTCCTGACCAATGCAGATCTGGAAAAAATGGTGGACACCAACGACGAGTGGATACGCACTCGCACGGGCATCAAAGAGCGCCGCATCTTGAAAGAACCCGGCAAAGCCACCTCCGACATGGCCGTGGAAGCCGTCAAAGGCCTGCTGGAAAAAACCGGCACCGACCCCATGGAAGTGGATATGGTCATCTGCGGTACCGTTACGGCAGACATGCACTTCCCCGATACGGCCAACATCGTCGCCGACAAGACAGGCATGAAAAATGCCTTTTGCTTTGACCTCAACGCGGCCTGCTCCAGCTTTTTGTTTTCGCTGGTAACGGCCTCGCATTACATGGAGTCGGGGCGCTATAAAAAGATCATCGTCATCGGCGCCGACAAGCTGTCGGCCGTGGTGGACTATACCGACCGCTCTACCTGCATCCTCTTTGGCGATGGCGCCGGCGCAGTCATGCTGGAGCCTTCCGAACAGCCCGTCGGCGTGCTGGACTACATCCTCAAAAGCGATGGCTCCGGCCGCGATCTGCTGTATCAAAAGGCCGGAGGCTCGCTGTACCCCTGCTCTAAAGAAACCCTCGAAAAAGGCTGGCACTACATCTATCAGGACGGCCGCAAGGTGTTCAAGTATGCCGTAGAAGGTATGAAAAACACCCTGCTCGAAGTCATGAAGCGAAACGATTTGACCAAAGACGACATCAAATGGCTGGTTCCGCACCAGGCCAATATGCGCATCATCGAGTACGTCGCCAAAATGGCCGACTTCCCCATGGAGCGCGTGATGATCAACATTGACAAATACGGCAATACCACCTCGGCTACCATCCCGCTTTGCCTGTGGAATTACGAAGACCAGATCAAACCCGGAGACAAGCTCCTCCTCACCGCCTTTGGGGGCGGCTTCTCCTGGGGCTCCATACTCGTAGAATGGGGAAAACCCGGGAAATAATCCGGGCAAAAAACATCCGGGACAAGAAAGCATTTGAATGCCCCTAAATGCCTATATTTGTCGCGCAAAATTAGAACACCCCAAGCCGCCACCTGTGGTGACGGCTTCTTTTAACGAACTCAAACTCCTATGGCCAACACCAGTGACATCCGCAACGGACTTTGCATTGAGCACAACAACGATTTGTGGACCATTGTAGAATTTCAGCACGTAAAACCCGGCAAGGGCAATGCCTTTGTACGCACCAAGCTCAAGAGCCTCACCCACGGACGGGTGGTCGAACACACCTTCCCGGCAGGGCACAAAATATACCCCGTCAGAGTAGAGCGCCGCAAGCATCAGTTTCTCTACAAAGACGACATGGGCTACCACTTCATGAACACCGAAACCTACGAACAAACCGCCTTAGACGAAAAACTGATTGACAACCCGGGCCTGCTCAAAGAAGGCATGGAAGTAGATGTGCTCTTCCATGCAGAAAAAGACCTGCCCCTCAACATGGAAATGCCCGCTCACGTGGTTGTGGAAGTTACCTACACCGAGCCGGGCCTCAAAGGCGATACAGCTACCAACACCTTAAAACCCGCTACCATAGAAACGGGCGCGGAAATCAGGGTACCTCTCTTTGTCAACACAGGAGATTTTGTCAAAGTAGATACCCGCACGGGCGCTTATATCGAGCGCGTCAAGAAATAAAAAAGATTTCCTATGACCTTCAAAGAAATCCAGGAGCTCATCAAGCTGGTCAATAAGAACAAGCTTTCCGAGTTCAAACTCAAAGACGGTGATTTTGAAATTGCTATTCGCACGGAAAAATACGCCAAAAGCAAAGCTGCCGGCTCCGCTGCACAGCCTCAGACGACTCAAATCATCACGCAGCCCGCTGCTGCAACACCGCCTCCACCCCCTGCTGCCGCTCCTGTGGAAAAAGCCGATGAAAAGCCTCCTGCAGAAGACAGCAGCAAGTATCTGGAAATCACCTCCCCCATGGTAGGTACTTTCTATCGCTCATCAGCTCCCGACAAGCCCCCTTATGTGAAAGTCGGTGATACGGTCGAGCCGGGCACCGTAGTGTGCATCATCGAAGCCATGAAGCTCTTCAACGAAATTGAAGCGGAAGTGAGTGGCAAGATCGTCAAAGTCATGGTTGAAGATGCCCAGCCGGTAGAGTTTGGCCAGGTACTCTTTTTGGTAGAACCTGCGTAAACACAGCAAGCGGAAAACACACGGGATGTTTAAAAAAATACTGATTGCCAACCGGGGCGAAATCGCCCTGCGCATCATACGTACCTGCAAAGAAATGGGCATCAAAACGGTGGCCATTTACTCCACTGCCGACAGCGACAGCCTGCACGTGCGCTTTGCCGACGAGGCCGTTTGCATCGGCCCGCCCTCTTCTGCGGAATCTTACCTGAAGATTCCCAAAATCATGGCAGCAGCAGAAATCACCAATGCCGATGCCATACACCCGGGCTACGGCTTCCTCGCAGAAAATGCCTCCTTTGCGGAAGTCTGCCGCGAGTACGACATCAAATTTATCGGCCCCCAGCCGGAGCACATCCGCAAGATGGGCGATAAGATCACGGCCAAAGAGACCATGATCAAAGCCGGCGTACCCGTGGTGCCGGGCTCGCCGGGCCTGCTCAAAGACATCAGGCAGGGCAAAAAACTGGCTGCCGAAATCGGCTACCCCGTCATCCTCAAAGCCACGGCCGGAGGCGGCGGCAAGGGCATGCGCGTAGTCTGGAAAGAGGAAGATTTCGAAGAACAGTGGAACAAAGCCCGCCAGGAAGCCAAAGCCTCCTTCGGCAACGACGGCATTTACATCGAAAAATTCATCGAAGAGCCCCGCCACATCGAAATACAAATCGCCGGCGACCAGTTCGGCACGGTCTGCCACCTCTCCGAGCGCGAGTGCTCCATCCAGCGGCGCCACCAAAAACTGCTCGAAGAAAGCCCCTCCCCTTTCGTCACCCGAAAACTGCGCGACGCCATGGGTAAGGCAGCCATCGCCGCCGGCGCAGCCATCAACTACGAGGGCGTGGGTACGGTGGAATTTCTCGTGGACAAGCACCGCAACTTCTACTTCATGGAGATGAACACCCGCATCCAGGTGGAGCATCCCGTTACGGAAGAAGTGGTGGACTTCGACCTCATCAAAGAACAGATCAAAATTGCGGCGGGCATACCCGTTTCCGGCAAAAATTATTTGCCGAAAGGCCATGCCATCGAATGCCGCATCAATGCCGAGGACCCCTTCAACGACTTCCGCCCCAGCCCTGGCAAAATCACCTCCTTCCACAGCCCCAAGGGACACGGCGTGCGCGTGGACACCCACGTCTATGCGGGCTACGTCATACCGCCCTACTACGACTCCATGATCGCCAAGCTGATCTGCCGGGCGCCGACGCGAGAGGAGTGTATCCGCAAAATGCAGCGGGCCTTAGACGAGTTCATCGTGGAGGGCATCAAGACGACCATCCCCTTCCACCGCCAGTTGATGCGCGACCCTCAATTCCAAAAGGGCAACTTCCATACGGGTTTCCTCAACGATTTCGTTCTGGAAGAGCCTGAGGAAGACGAAACATGAAAAATTATTTTCGAGTACTGGCCTATGCCCGGCCTTTCGGCAAATGGATTGGCGCTGCCATCGTGAGCAATGTGCTCATGGTCGTGTTTTCGCTGGCATCCATTACGGTGCTGATACCGGTGCTCAAAATCCTGTTTCAAAACACCAATGCCCCCGCATCTGCGCCGGTCTGGCAGGGCATCCTGCAAATCAAAAACTATCTCGAAGGCACCCTGAGCTACCACATCGCCCGTTGGGCAGAGCTGTACGGCACCCGCAGGGTGTTGTGGTGGATTCTGGCAGGCGCCGCAGGGGCTTTTTTTCTGAAAAACTTCAGCCGCTACATGGCCATGTTTTTCATGGCGAAAGTGCGCAACGGCATAGAGCGCGATCTGCGCAATGCCATCCATCAAAAGATGCTGCACCTGCCCATGGCCTTTCTCGAAGACAAGCGCAAGGGCGACATCATGGCCCGCCTGACCAATGACGTGGCGGAGATCCAATGGGCTTTGCTCAACTCCGTGAATCAACTCCTGCAGGCTCCGCTGATGATCCTGCTGACCCTGATTTTGCTGATCATTCTCAGCCCGCAACTCACGCTGTTTGTGGCCGTGCTGCTGCCTTTTACAGGGCTCATCATCACCTCCGTCAGCAACAGCCTGAAAAAGCCCTCAGCCCGGGCGCGCAGCGAGCTGGGGCGCATCCTCTCCTACGTGGAAGAACACCTCGGCGGCCTGGCCATCATCAAGTCTTATGTGGCCGAAGAACGCATGCAACGCCGCTTTGCCCGCGCCAACGAAAACTACTATCGCTTCATGAACCGCATGTTGCACCGGCGCGACCTCGCCTCTCCCCTCAGCGAGTTGCTCGGCTCGCTGGTCATCATCGCCATCATCTGGTTTGGAGGAAACCTCATCCTCGACAAGGGCGCCCTGCAGCCGGAGATTTTCATCACCTACATCGTGCTGTTTTACCAGATCATCAATCCCGCCAAGGCGCTGTCCACCACCATGTACGACATCAAGCGGGGCGATGCCTCGGCCGCCAGAGTCTTCGAAATTCTCGACCGGCACAACCCCATCGAAGAAGCCCCCGATGCCCTGCCCATAGAGCGCTTTGAGCGGGAAATTCAACTGAAGGGACTGCGCTTCCGCTATCACGAAGGCCCGGAAGTCCTGAAAGGCATTGACCTGCGCATTCCCGCCGGCACCAGCCTGGCCCTGGCCGGCAAGTCGGGCAGCGGGAAGTCCACCCTCATCAGCCTGCTCAACCGCTTTTATGACCCCACCGGCGGCAGCATCGCCATAGACGGCCGCGACCTGCGCAAGCTGCGCGTCAAAGACCTGCGCAAACTCATCGGCTACATCTCGCAGGAGCCCATACTCTTCCACGACAGCATCCGCAACAACCTGCTGTTGGGCAAACCCGATGCCACGCAGGAAGAACTGGAACGCGCCGCCCGCATGGCCCACGCCCACGACTTCATCATGCAAACCGAGCACGGCTACGACACCATCATCGGCGACCGCGGCGACAAGCTCAGCGGCGGCCAGCGCCAACGCCTGACCATAGCACGGGCCATTCTGAAAAACCCGCCCATCCTCATCCTCGACGAGGCCACCTCTTCCCTCGACTCCGAATCCGAACAACTGGTGCAGCAGGCCCTCAGCGTGCTGCTGCAGGGGCGCACCTCCATCATCATCGCCCACCGCCTCGCCACCATCCGTCATGCCGACGAAATCGTCGTCCTCAAAGACGGACAGATCAGCGAGCGCGGCACGCACGAAAGCCTCATGCAGCAGCAGGGCGAATACGCCAGGCTGGTGGAATTGCAGGCCTTGTAGGGAGATTGCCTCTACGCGCCACTCAAGCAGCTACAAAACAAAAAAACAGGCGCCCCGGGGACGCCTGTTTTCACATTCCAAAAGTAAGAGTGGATTATTACTTAACCAGCTCGTACAATTTGCTCGTTTTCGGAACGATAACGAACTCTGTACGGCGATTCATTTTGCGGGCTTCGGCGGTTTTTTCAGCTACTTTGGGAGCGTACTCGCCTTTACCGGCAGCTTCTACCTGGGTGGGGTCCACGCCCAGTTTGGTCATGTAACGCACGACGGATGTTGCACGGGCAACGCTGAGGTCCCAGTTGTCGCGATATGGAGCGCCGGGCTTCATCTTTTGGTCATCGGTGTGGCCTTCTACCACGACTTTGAGGTCGGGATTGGCTTTCATGACGTTGGCCAGGGTTTCGATGATCTCCTTGTCGTGCTTGTCTAAGTAAGCAGAACCGGAGCGGAAAAGCACATTCTCGGGCATAGAGATGTACACGAAATCTCCATCGGCAACGATGCTGAGGCCGGCTTTTTCATAAACGGCGAAAGATTCTTTGATTTCGCCTTTTACTTTGTTCAACTCGGCTTCTTTCTGAGCAACCATTTGCTTCACCTGGCTCACCTCTGCCTGCAAAGATGACAGATCCTTCTTGATGCCGTCGAGTTCACTGCTGAGGCTGGAGTTTTGATCCATCAACTGGGCTTTCTCTTCTTCCAGCATCTTGATGTTTTCCTGGCTTTCGGCCAAAGACTTGGAGAGATTTTCTTTCTCTTCCATCAGAGCGTTGTACTTCTTGCTGGAAACACAAGAGGAAAGAACCGTCAAAACAGCCAATCCAAGGACAACTTGTTTAAGTGTGAATTTCATATTTCTGCTTGTTTGTTAAAGAATGAGATGCAAGTTTGTGAACAACCCGAAAACAAGGCCTGGGGCTTTCCCCTTCCTTTTCAGGGCCTGTCTGCACAAGCGCGAAGATACGCAATTTATCCTGACGGACACACCGCTCTCCCCGCTTTTACGGCCCAAAAATAACAAATGGCGGCCAATGCGTATATAAAAAAGCGCTTTTTTTGGACATTCCTCTCTTTTGACCGGAGTTTTTGGCATGTTTAAGGGCTTTTCCGGCCTTCACAACAGCGCCCTGTCCTGCATATGAGCCACCCCTGAACGCTTCCGGAGAAGAGCTCCGTCTTACCGGCTGTCGCGGGCTATTGAGTATAACCCTGTGGGGGGCTTTTATGTTCGGTTTTTAGTTTGATTTTTAACCTAACGCTGAGAAAACAAATCCAGCTGCTCGGGCTCTTCTTCGTAGAGCTCGGGGCCGTTGTTTTGCACGCTGTTGACGGCATCGGAGACTTTGTAAACGCGCAGCAGGCCGGGAGGCGGCGGATGCAACATGCCCAGTACTTCCGAAAGCGGGATGTCGTCTAACCATTGCCTGCGCTGTTCGCCCGTTAGAATCAATGGCATGCGCTCGTGGATGGATTCCAAATCGCTATTGGCCTGCACGGTGATGATGGAAAAGCTGTGTACCGGATAGCCCTCTTTGTTCCACTCGTCCCAGATACCGGCGAAGGTCAGCAGCTTTCCCTCGCGGGGTACGGCGCGGAAGGGTGTGCGCTTGAGGCCCGTTTTACGCCATTCGTAAAAGCCGTCGGCCAGCACCAGGCAGCGCCGCTGGCGAATGGGGATGCGGAAAGAGGGCTTGGCTTCAATGCCCTCGGCCCGGGCATTGATGAGGCTGCCCGTATTGCGGCCGCTGTTGGCCCAAAAAGGAATGAGCCCCCAGGTGATGTAGTCGAGATGGTAAGGCTCGCGATTGGCAACCACATAGGCGTGTTGCGTCGGCGCAATGTTGTAATTGGGCCTGATGTTCAGGTTGATTTCCACGAAGGGCAGCTCTTCGCGAATTTCCTGAGCCGGCAATGCCAATGAAAATCTTCCACACATGGGGTAAATATACAAAAAATCAAAGCAATTCCTCCACTTTTTCCAACATCCACTTTTTATCGGCCAGGTTTTGAGCGGCGAGCAGCTCCTCTTTCAGCTTACGCGCACCCGCCTTATCGCCCGGCGGCAGGTAAAACATCTTCCGCACAAAGCGCAACACTTTTTGATACTGCCGGCGTACATCCGAGGATATCTGCTTGTTGCGCCGCAGGTAAATGCCAAAGCTGTCTATGAGCGAGTCCAGCGCCATATCTTCCCCCAACTCGTAATACGTTTTCAGCAGCATCAGGCGATTGCCCAGCGCATAAAACAAATCGCTGTACTCCACCGAACGCAACTGGCGGATGACCTTGTCGTATTCCTTCCTGTAAAAATAGACCTTGGCCAGGTTGTAGGTCAGGGCATTCTCCCGCTCCGATTCGGGCAGACGCTCCGTATAGGTTTTGATGAAATCCTCCACCCAATCGGCTTCGCCCACGTGCAGGCCCACGGTAATGATGTTTTTGTAGTGGAAGGGGTCAAAAACGCCGTCTTTCTCCAAAATACCATAAGTCAAAGCACTGCGGTACAGCTTTAGCAACTCGCTAAAATACTGCATTTGCCCCTTGTTGATTTGGGCATAAATGCAGTAATTCATCAAATGGATGAAGAGCGTCTCCAGTTCCTGTATCGCAAAATCTTTATAGACTTCGTCCAGCATTTGCCGTAAGGCGACAAAAAAAGGCTCCCCTTCCGGGCCTTCTAACATGCGTGCAGCGAGGTAGTACGCCCGCACGAGGGTGTCCTCCAAAAAGGGGCTGCCTTCTAAATAGCTCAACATTTCCCGGGGCAGGTGAATCTCCGGTTTAAGGGCCTGCATCTGGGCATAGCCCAGCATTTCACAATAATTTTTCAACTTTTGTGAAAAGTAATAGCAATCTAAGGCGTAATCGGCATCTTCTAAGGCCTTCACCAGCGGTTTGCGCGGGTTCATCAACTCGCTGTGGCGGTATTCCTGCAGGGCGCGGCGCTGCTTGTAGAAGTGAAAAAGCGGCTGCCGGATTTTCGGGCGCTCATCCAGCGCCCGGCTCTCGCGCAGGATGGCCGTGAAGTGCTTGTGCAGAGAAACGCGATTCAGGCCCTCCAGTTTCCAATAGACGAAGGCCGCAGGCGAAGCCCGGAAAAATTCCAAAGCCAGAAAATCCTCTCCCAGCTTGCAGAGTTTAGACATCATGCGGCGCAGCGCCAGGTCGTCGAAAGGGCGTTGCGCCCCGTGCAAAGCCCGCCAGGCGGCCTGTTTGTCCCAGGCTTCCGCCAAATGCTCGCGGCAAAAATCGAACAAAACAATCAGCACAGACTGTTCGTTATACAAAGGCGAATGCAAAAATTTCCGAAACCTGACCAACAGATTGCTGTCAAAACTTCGTAACAAAATCAGGAGTTTAGGGCTTTTCATGCTTTCTCTTTGGTCATTCTATAGCATGGTTTGGCAATAAATCCGTATTTTGCAGGCACTTAGGGGAAGATGTAAGCACCAACAAAAGACAAATATAGCAAAAAAGAGGGACTAATTGGCTGAAAACCAAAGCTTTATAAAAAACCACCTCTTTTGCCAACAGGCGACAAATCGGCCTTTTTGTCCTTTCTTTGCCTTTCGGCAAATGGGAGTTTTGCAAGGTGAAAGGGTCTATGTATTTGAAAACACCGCGATATGAAGCTGCAACATCTACTCAGTTTTTTCCTGGCGCTCAGCCTCAGCGGGCTGCAAGCGCAAACGCAATGCACCGACGATTGCGTCTGGCCGGGCGACGCCAACAACGACGGCATTGCCAACGTCTTCGACCTGCTGCCCATAGGCGTAAACATAGGCGAACAGGGATATCCCCGCTTTGACGCCAGCTCGGAATGGGTGCCCCAGCAAGCCATTGATTGGGAGCAAACGTCCCCCGACGGCATCAATTACAAGCACTTCGACTCCGATGGCGACGGCTATATCACCCTCGCAGACATGAATGTGGTAAACGCCAACTACTCCGCCATCAACAACGGCAGCATCGTGCAGACTTCAGATGTCCCCCAGGACATGCCCACCTTCGCGCTCATCTTCGACACAGAAGAAATCAACTTCAATCCCGACAGCCCCGAAGACCTGGTCGTTACGGCCGGCCTCTATGTCGCAGAGCCCCTTCAACCTATTTACGACCTCCACGGCCTGGCCATGCAGCTTCAATATCCTCAGGATCTGGCCCTGCCTCACACCATCTCCTTTGCTCCCGCCACCTCTTCCTTCTTCGGCGAAGAAGGTGAGATCTATATGCAAGAAGAAGAAATCGCCCAGTACAACCGCATGGAAGTGGCCTTCACCCGCACCGACGGCACAGGGAAAACGGGCAACGGCCGCATCGCCGACATCGAGTTCATCGTCATCGGCGACATCATCGGCGGGCGTGCAGAGCAGGAAGTAGATTACTACGTACACATCAACGACCTCAAGCTCATAGACAAAAAGGGCAATTACATCCAGGTGGACATCCTCAACCCCAACCCGCATTTCACCATCATCAAAGAAAACACCACCGACACCAACAACCCCTCCACAACAAACTCCCTCAGCATCATCCCCAATCCGGCTACCGACCTGATTTGGATTGAGGGCCTTTCGGCAAATGCCGAATGGAGCTTGTACGACATGCAAGGCAGAAACATCCTGCACAACAGCCAAAACCAAATAGACGTGGCTGCCCTGCCCCGAGGGGTCTATCTGCTGCAAATCAAACACGAGGGCGGCACGGAAGTCCACAAAGTGGTCTTGCAATAAAAATAAAAAAAGGGGCGCCCGGCGCTCCTTTTTTGTTTACTTTTGTTGCTGATTTTAAAACACATAGACACTATCCTGTCATGAATCTGGAAGCCAAAGTCATGCAGGCCCTCAAGCAGGCCATGAAAGACAAAGACGAAGCCGCCAAGCGCGGGCTGCGAGCCATCAAAAACGCCATCCTGCTCTATAAAACCTCCGGCGAAGGCAGTGGTGAACTGGACGAAGCAGCCGAAATTAAACTGCTCCAAAAACTGGTCAAACAACGCCAGGACTCCCTCGACATCTACGAAAAGCAGGGACGCGAAGACCTCGCCCAAACCGAACGCGAAGAGCTGGAAGTCATCAACCGCTTCCTGCCCAAACAACTCAGCGAGGAAGAGCTCACCGAAAAGCTCAAGGCCATCATCCAACAAACCGGCGCCTCTTCCATGAAGGACATGGGCAAGGTCATGGGCCTGGCCACCAAAGAACTGGCCGGACAGGCCGACGGCAAAACCATCTCGCAAATCGTCCGAAAACTCCTGAGCTGAGGGCAGCGCTCCGGCGCTCCCTCTCACACTGCTTCCGCCATGCTGCTCATCAGCGCCCCACAAACCGGCCCCCGCCTGAGGTATGTGCTGGAGGCGCTGTTTTCCCACTTGACGAAAATCCCCTGGTGCCTTTTACCGGAGGATGCGGAGACAGCATCCCCCACAACAGGCCTCCTCATTTCTTACGGCTATGAGCCCCGACCGGAAGCCCTGCTCCACATACCCGCAGAAGGCCTGCTCTTCGAAACGGGCATCCGGAAAGAACGCCCACGCCCCGTTCTAAGCAATGATCCGGAGTTGCCCCTGCTCTTCCCCATACAGCCTCAAAGCCCGCGCAGCCTTTCCTTCGACCTCTTCTCCGCCGCCTTTTACATGCTCAGCCGCTACGAGGAATACCTGCCCTTTGAAGGCGACGCCCACGGAAGATTCCGCCTGCGGGATTCCATCTTTGCAGACAGCAAACCGGCGGGCATCTACCCCCGCAAGCCCCTGGTTGACCTCTGGCTGGAACACTTTCTCGAGCGCCTGCAACAGGAAGCGCAAAAGCAAGCCTCCGGCACTGCGCTCCCCGATTTCAGACAGGCGCGGCCGGCTTTTCGCTTCAGGCCCTCCTACGACTTAGACCTCCCCTGGATGCTGGTACACAAACGCCCCTTGCAGGCGCTGGGAGGCGCCCTGCGCGATTTGTTGCGGCAAGGACCGGGGAGCCTGCTCCGACGGTATCGCATTTGGCGAAAGCCGGAAAACGACCCCGCCTTTACCTTCCCCTTCCTCGAAAAACTGCATGAAAAATACGGCCTGCAAGCCCTCTACTTCGCACCCACAGGCCCTTATGGCCGCTACGACAAAGCGCCCTCCCACCGGCATCCCGCCTACCGCCGGCTCCTGCGCGAACTCGACCGCCAGGGCGAAGTCGGCCTGCACCCCTCCTACCACAGCAGCGAAAAACCCGAACTGCTGCTGCGCGAAAAACAACGCCTCGAAAAAATCCTCAACCGCCCCCTTACCGCCAGCCGGCAACACTTCCTGCGCTTCCGCTTCCCGCAAACGCCCCGGGCACTCACAGCAGCAGGCATCACCCGCGACTACAGCCTCGGCTTCGCCGAAGCGCCCGGCTTTCGCAGCGGCACCTGCCACGCTTACCCCTGGTACGACTTGGAAAAAGAAGAGAAAACAGAACTCATGCTACACCCCCTTCCCCTCATGGATGTAAGCCTCTTCCAATACCTGAAGCTCCCCCCAAAAAAAGCCGCCTCTCTGAGCAACAGCCTGATGGAAGAGACCCGGAAGTACGGAGGGGAGTTTGTATCGTTGTGGCACAACAATACATTGGCGAGTGCCGGGAAGCGGGAGTTTTATGAACAATGGGTTGTGAGGCCGGCTCGGGGATCCTCCTTCGTCGGCTCCCCGATCCTTTAGTTGGCTACACATCCACATTCGCATACTTAGCATTGGCTTCGATGAATGCGCGACGCGGGGGCACTTCATCGCCCATGAGCATGGAGAAGACGCGGTCGGCCTCCATGGCGTCTTCTATGGTTACCTGCTTG
>Ga0256832_1001214_pt1 | contig 17264 bp, 15 predicted proteins | sample 134614metaG_FD_190534 | JGI IMG/M metagenome (GOLD analysis project Ga0256832, IMG submission 190534) | Hydrothermal vent microbial communities from Lau Basin, Pacific Ocean - 134-614 | ecosystem: Environmental > Aquatic > Marine > Hydrothermal vents | place: Pacific Ocean: Lau Basin | collected...
CGCAGGCGCGGTCAAACTCGTGACCGCCCCGGGGCAGCAGGTCCACGTCCGGTCTGCCTTCGAGCTCCAGGCGGGTCAGGGTGTCGCCGCTCAGCTCGATGCGCCAGTTCGCCGGTAACGCCATCGTCGAGGGTTCCCATCAGCGTCGTGACAGCATCCGGCGAGAGCTTCATGCCGATGACGCGGGCGGTGACGCCGTCATCGCCAGAATCAATCCAAGGCCCAGGGCCCCGGCCGAGCGGCTCATGTGCTCGTTCAGTCCCATCTTCAATCCCCCCTCGTCTCTCGCACGCTTGTCTCTCGTACCCTGTCGAATCGAGGGGCCTGAGATGGCATGCGGACCGATCACCCCCCGAGAGGCACAGTGTACGATACCTGCGCAAGCGCGCGCAATACCCAAGAAAAGGGACGACGTCTCTTCGCCTCGAGTTCGGCGCAAGGTTCCAGCTCGGCGACGGGCACGGTTCCGCTTTCTTTCGGGCGTTCCTGCCCAGTCCCGTCTCGTCGCTTCCTATGCGGGTGGGCATCGGCCAACGGCGCGTATTGTCGAGGTAAAGGGCTCGCGGAAGCAGCGACGAAGGGTTCGAGATGGGCTGCAGCCCCCCCGTCAAGCGACGAGTTTGTAGCCGACGCCGTAGACCGTAAGGATGTAACGCGGCTTGTCGGGGGTGGGCTCGAGCTTCTTGCGCAGCTTCACGATGAAGTTGTCGACCGTACGGTTCGTCGGGCTCGCCTCCAGACCCCAGATCTCTTCGAGGATTTCGTCGCGCGAAACCGGCTCACCGCGACGCTCGAACAGCAGCTTGAGCAGCTCGACCTCATAAAAGCTGAGCTGGTGCTCGCGCCCGTCCGCCACGAGGATCTGCTTGAGGGTGTCCACCTCGCGATCGCCGATCGTCAAGACCGGAGGCGCAGGGGGCGCCACGCTCCGCGCCGCCCTTCGCAACAACGCTCGCACGCGCGCCACCAGCTCTCCCACGGAGAACGGTTTGGTCACGTAGTCGTCCGCGCCGACCTCGAGGCCCCGGATCTTGTCGGACTCCTGGCTGCGCGCGGTCAACATCAGGATGGGCACCAGCGGATCGCTGCCACGCACCGTCTCACAGACCTGGTAGCCGTTCATGTCGGGCAACATCAAATCGAGGATGATGCATTGGGGCGCCCGCGTGGCGGCAGCCTCGACCGCCTCCTTGCCGGTCTTGGCGTGCACGACCTCGAAGCCCTCGAAGGTGAGCGTGTCGACGAGCCCCAGCGCCAAGGCGGCGTCGTCCTCCACCACGAGGATCCTTCCGGCGGTCTCGTCGACCATGCGGGGGCGACTATAGCACCGTGGCGCCGACCGTCCCGTCGGCCCCACCCCCTCGACGGAGGGCCCGCGGCGCCTCACCATCGGAGCGTGTCCTCCTGGCGCTACCGCGTCCTCTACTTCGTCCTGCTGCCGGCCATCGGCGTCGCCGCGGTGATCCTCGGCTACTACACCTGGGTCGCCGCCTCGCGCTTCGAGCGCCTCGGCGAACAGACCATCGCCGACAGCACGCTGCTGCTCGTCCGCGAGAAGGTCGACAGCCTGGAGCAGTACATCATCGCCCAGGACAACGTCGCCTTCCGGTCCATCGATCTGTCCAACCCTGCCTCCCTCGACGAGACATGGCGCCCACTGGCCGCCGAGCTCACGCCGAGCGTGCGCGCCCTCGTGGTCCTCGACGACACCGGCGAGATCCTCGGCGCCTCCGTCCGCGGCTCGAACCGCGACGAGTTCCTCAAGGTGCTCGAAGAACACATGCTGCCGGAGATGGATCTGGCGCGGCTGCCGGTCGGTCAGCTCAAACACCTGCACCGGCGCTACGACGGGCGCAACTACCTGCTGTCCTACAAAGCGTTTCGGCACGAGGGACGCCGCCTCTACGCGATCGCGCACCACGACACCGGCTACATCGTGCGCGAGGAGCTCCCGCGGCTCTTCGCGACGGACGAAGGCAAGCGACAGTACAACGTGGTCGGCGAGGACAACCGGCGTGTCTACGGCCCCAGCCTCGCCAACGCAGGCGACTACCTGGTCGGGCACCGCTTCCCCACCACCCTCTACAACTGGCGTCTGCAGGTCGCCCCGAAGCAGGCACCGCTCCTCGAGCGCGAGGGCCGCAGCCGCCGGGTGACGGACCTCGCCATGCTGGGCACCTCCTTCCTGGTCGTCCTGCTCGGCATGGCGTTCCTCGTCTACGCGGCCAACAAGGAGCGGCGCCTCAACGAGCTCAAGGGCGAGTTCATCGCCAACGTATCGCACGAGCTCAAGACGCCGCTGTCGAGTGTGCGCATGTTCGGCGATCTGCTCATGCGCGATCTCGAGCGTTCCCAGCGCGGCAAAACACTGACGGCGGACAAGCGGCGCCAGTACCTCGAGATCATCTGTCGTGAGTCCGAGCGCCTTACGGCGCTCATCGAGAACGTCCTGGACTTCGCCGCGCTCGAACGGGGCCGGCAGAAGGTCGCCCTGCACGAGGGGGACCTCGTCGGCACGCTGGCCGCAGCCATCGAGACCTTCCGCTACCGCGTCGAGCACGAAGGCATCGAGGTCGACCTCGACGTCCGTGGCGAGATCCCTCCAGTGATGATCGACGAGCAAGCCATCGTCCTGGCGGCGATCAACCTCATGGACAACGCCGTCAAGTACGGCGAGCGCACGCCCATCACGGTCACCGTCGAGCGTGTGCGCGACTTCGTGCAGGTCCGCGTCCGCGACCGGGGCCCGGGCATCCCCGCGGACGCCGAGAAACGCATCTTCGATCGCTTCTACCGCTCGCGCCGGGATCGGCAACAAGTGCGCGGCTCCGGCATCGGCCTGAGCCTCGTCAAACACATCGCCCTCGCCCACGGGGGCCGCGCCTTCGCCCGCAACGCCGACGACGAGGACGGCGGCGCGATCGTCGGCTTCGCGATCCCCGTCGCCTCCGGCCGCCCCGAACGAGCCACCGAAGGCGAACCGGCGACGGCCTGAGCCGACGCTTTTGCGGTACATTGGCGGCATGAAGCGCTCGGTCCTTTCCACGGCGTTGCTCGCTCTGATCGCCTGCGGGGGCGGCGACGCAGCCACCCCGCGCCTCTCCTTCCGGGACCCTCTCGGCCTCATGGACGTGGTCGGCGATCTGCGGCTGCTCGTCTTCCCCGCCGAAGGGCGCGGCTGCACTGCGGACGGCACGATCGAGCCGGCGATCAGCGAGGAGCCCGGCGCGACCTTCGAGGACGCCGTCGTCGACCTCAGCTTCGCGGCCGACGAAGCAGCCACCGTCACCCTCAACGTGGGCACCTACGTCGTGCTGGTCCGAGGCCGCGGCACCGACCCGGTCTCCATGCGCAGCGGGGTCATCGTCGCCACCGGCTGCGTCCCAGACGTCGCGATCGGCGACGGCGAGACGAGCGAGATCACCGTCGAGCTCCAGGACGTCGTCGGCACCGGCGTCTGCGACGACGGAGTGCTCAGCCCCGACGAGCAGTGCGAGGCAACCACCGGCCCCTTCCCCTGCGACGCATGCCGCACCCAGGCCTTCGTCGCGCACACGACGACCGACGGCGAACAGTCGAATCCGAGCCTGGGGTGGGCCTCCGGCGCGCGCTACGTGCTCTCCTTCGACGAGATGCGCCGAAGAGGACCGATCCGGCTGATGGTCCGCGACGAGCGAGGGCAGGTGATCACCTCGCCCCGGGCCCTCGAGGTCGACCAGGCCGTCGATGTCGACGCGCCGCTGCCCGGCGACCAGACCACCAGCGCCGCGGCCTCGAGCCCCGCCCGACTCGGGGTGGCCCTCGGCGACTTCTCGACCGCCCTGACCGAAGGCGGGGACATCCTGGTCCGCTTCTTCGACACCGATCGGGTCCCTGCCGCGCCCGCCACCCTGGCCGCCCCTCGCGCCATGGCCCAGACGCAGCCGGCCATGGCGATGACCGCCGACGGCAGCGCGCTCGTGGCCTTCCTCGACGAGGCCGCGACGACCGGCGCCTCCTACGTCCACTTCGCGGCGACGGCCACGGCCCCGAGCGCCGCCCCCACGCCCGCCGGCGTCGCGACGGTCGGCGCGATCGACGTGGCGGGCCACGCCGACGGCTTCGTGATCGCCACCGCAGGCACGAGCGTCACCGCGCAGCGCGTGGCCGCCGACGGCACCTTGCTCGACGCCGCTCCCATCGAAGTCAGCCCGGGCCAGGCCACCTCCGTCGCCGTCGCGGCCCTCGACGACGGCCGCTTCTTCGTCGCCTGGGAGAGCGCAGGCGAGATCCGCGCCCGCGCCTTCGACAGCGACGGGATGCCCCGCACGGACGCGCTCTCCGTCGCCAACGGTGCGGCGCCCGCGGCCGGCGGGGGCGGCGGCCGCTTCTTCGTCGCCTGGGAGAGCGCAGGCGAGATCCGCGCTCGCCTCTACAACGGCGACGGCGCGCCGGCCCGCAACCGCGAGCGCCCACCGACCCCCGACGCATTCCTCGTGGGCACCGGGACCGATCCCCAGGTGGCCGTGGGCGGGCCCGCCGCGCAGGCGCTCGCAGCCGTCGCCTGGGTGAACGGCGGCGACGTCCAGTCGCGCCTCTACCCGCTCCCCTGAGCTCCCCCGGCGAGCGCGGCCGACCGCCGCGTGCGCTGGCGCAGCGGCTTCGCCAGCGCTAGGGCTGGGTACCTTGGCCACCGGCCCTACGACCTTCCTCTGGTACGCTCTCTGCTGCGGCTTCGTCGCCTTCGTGAGCCTCGTCGGAGTGGGGCTGTTCCTCTACGGGGAGCGCCGGCGGAAGCGCCGGCGGAAGCCCTTGCCTGCCCCCTCCACGCCCTCCGATCGAGGCGAGAGACCTTGACCCACGGCGCCCCTGAGGATACACAACCTTCCGAATTTCCGGAACTTCCGGCGCCTACTGGCCCGGAATGGGAGCTGTCGTGGCGAGGTCGGAAGCAGAGAGAAGCGACGACCCGACCGCGAAGGCCGGCCGCCGAGGCCGGCGCGCGGCCCTCGCGCTCTATTGGACCTTCCTCGCATACATCGCCGTGGTCGGTTTTGCGTCGGTCGTCCCTCAGACCTTCTGGCCTAGCCCCGACCCCACCGCACGCGCTCCCGAAGGAAGCTGCTCGGACGGAGTCCAAACCCTCACCCGCGCCCTGCGCGCACACGCCTCCCGAACCGTGGCCGGCGACGGCCCTCCCCTGAACGAGTTCCTGCGCCAATGGGACGACCGGTACCTGCTCCTCGCCGAACGATGCGAAGACGAGCCGCGCTACCGCCGCCTCGGCGCCCTTCGATACCGCCTGGAAACCACCCTCCGCGCCTTCGAGCGCGAAGACGGACGACTGCTGGCGGAGCTCGAAGGAGGACCCCGAGACACACACGATGACTGAAACGATCCACACCGCCGCGACCCCCGACGCCGAACCCACCTTCGAGGCGCTGGGGCTCTCCCCCGAGCTCCTGCACGCCATCGAAGAGATCGGCTGGGAGTCGCCCACCCCCGTACAAGCCGAGTGCTTCCCCCTCGCCGTCGCCGGCAAGGACCTCATCGTCCAGTCGCGCACCGGGACAGGAAAGACCGCTGCCTTCGGCATGCCCATCGTCGATCGCCTCGTGGACGCCACCCCGGGAGTCCAGGCGCTCATCTTGGCGCCCACCCGTGAGCTCGCGCTCCAGAGCGCCCGCGAGGTCGGCCGCCTGGCGGCCCACAAGAACGTACGGACGACAGCCGTCTACGGCGGCGCGCCGATGGACAAACAGGTCCGCGAATTGGCGGAAGGTGCGCAGATCGTCTCGGGCACGCCGGGGCGGGTCCTCGACCACCTGCGCCGCGGCACCCTGGACGCCAGCGGCCTCAAGGTCCTTGTCCTGGACGAGGCCGACGAGATGCTCTCCATGGGCTTCGCCAAGGAGCTGCACGCGATCCTCGACCTGCTGCCGACGAATCGACAGACCCTGCTCTTCAGCGCCACCGTCGATGGACCGATCCAGCGAGTTGGCGAGCGCCACATGCACGACCCGGTGCTGGTGGAGCTCAGCGGCGACGCCGTCGGCGCCCTCACCATCCACCACTTCGTCTACATGGTCAGCGGCAAGGCCCGCTGGAAGGATCTCGTCAAGATCCTCGAGGTGGAAGATCCGGAGTCGGCGATCATCTTCTGCAACACCAAAGCCGAGACCGAGCGGGTGACCGCGCAGCTCCAGCAGGCGGGCTTCCAGGCGGACTGGCTCAACGGCGACCTGCCGCAGCGGGAGCGCGAGAAGAAGATGGCGCGGACTCGCGCCGGCGAGCTCCGCTACCTCGTCGCGACGGACGTCGCCGCGCGGGGCATCGACATCTCGCACCTGACCCACGTCATCAACTACGGCCTGCCGGAGCACATCGAGCAGTACATCCATCGCACAGGGCGCACCGGACGGGCGGGGCGCACCGGGACCGCCATCTCCCTCGTGGCACCCACAGAGATCGGTCAACTCTACTACTTGCGGCTGCAGTACAAGATCTTCCCGACGGAACGCTCACTCCCGAGCGAGCGCGAGGAGGAGACGCGCCGGGAGATGGATCGTGTGGAGCTGCTGCGAGCGGCCACCAAGCGCTCCTCCGAGCTCGACCGAGCTGTCGCCCGCCGACTGCTCACCCACCCGGACGCCGATCGAGTCGTCGCGGGCCTGATCGGCTTGTTCTTCGGCAACGCCGACGAGGCCTCGGTAGACGAAGAAGCCGCCGCGGCGCGGCGTGAGCGCCCAGCGCCGCCTGTCGAGCGCCCCGCCAAAGCGGACGTCGACGCCCCCGCGACTGGGGCGCCACGGCGTGGAGCGGCGCAGCGAAGCCGACGCGAGGGGCGCAAGCAGGAGGAGCAACGAAACCGCGACGGAGACCGCGACTCGGACGAGCGCGAGGCCGCCGCGCGCGACCAGGTCAAGCTCTACGTGAGCATCGGCAAGAAGGACGGCGTCCGCGTCGGAGAGCTCAACCGCTTCTTCTGCGAAGAGGGCGGGCTGGACCGGGACGAGGTCGGCCGCATCCGCATCCGCGACCGGCACTCGTTCGTCTTCGTCCCACGCGCCAAGGAGGCGGAGGTCGTGGCGGCAACCTCCGGCAAGTCGATCGGAGATCGGGAGGTCACGGTCGAGCGCGCCAAGGGCTGAATCGCCGGCCACGACGCCCCTCCTCCGGCACCGAGCGGCGGCCATCGAGCACGGAGGCTCGCTCCACCCGGCGCCGTTGGTCCCTCCAGGGGCCCTCGTCTACTCCCCTCGCGAGAGCTCGGCGCCGAGTCTCCAGGGCGCCGTTGATTCCTCCCGGGGCCCTCGTCTACCCTCGGCGCTGCTTCTACGAGGACTGACGTTGACCCAGACCGCCGCGACCGGGGGCGCCGCCCCTATCGGACCCGGAGCCCTCGTCGGAGGCCGCTTCCTCGTGAAGGAAGTCGTCTCCGAAGACAGCCTCGGACGCCTCCTCAAGGCTCACGACCAAAAGACCGGCAAACCCATCGCCCTGAGGGTCTTGCCCCCCGGTCTCCTCGACAGCCCGGGCCTCGAGAAGCTCCGTGAACACTGCCGCGTCGCCGCGCGGCTGACCCATCGCAACCTCGCCGCAACCTACGGCGTCGGAGGAACCCCCCAACCCTTCGTCGCGTCCGAGTGGGTAGAGGGCAAATCGCTCTCGGCGCTGATCGCCCACCGCCGCGCCGAAGGCCGCCCCATGTCCCTGCGCGGCGCCTACAACGTGGTCGCGCATGTCTGCCGGGGGCTCACCGCGATCCACGACAAGACCTGCCACGGCGCCCTGCGCCCCGAGGTCGTCTTCGTCACTGACGCCGGACGTGTGAAGATCACCGAGCTCGGGCTCGACCGAGCCCTCGTCGAAGCCAGGGGCGCCGCAGCCTTCCAACCCGCAGAGCAGGCCTCCCTCGCACCGGAGGTCAAGCAAGGCCAGGCGCCAACGGCGGCCAGCGACATCTTCGGCATCGGCGCCATCCTCTACCAGCTCCTGACCGGCAAGTCGCCAGCGGACGGATTCGTGCCTCCCTCGCAGGCCCACCCCGACGCCACCCCGGACATCGACCGCGTCCTCTTGCAGTGCCTGGCGCCGGACCCGGCGGGGCGCTTCGCGTCGGCCGACGAGGTGCGGGCGGCGTTGCAACCCCTCGTCGCCGACGCTCCGAGCCCCGACGCCTCCCTCGACTTCGAGATCGACGTCGACCTCGAAGCCGCCGAAGAGGCCCCCGCCCCCGGAGCGCCAGCAGCGGAGACGGAAAGGGCCGCAGCCACGCCGCCGAAGGCAGCGCCACCGAAGGCAGCGCCACCGAAGGCAACGCCACCGAAGGCAACGCCACCGAAGGCAGCGCCACCGAAGGCAGCGCCGCCGCGCCCTCCCCCGCCCCCGGCCGCTGGAGCGCCGCCGAAGGTCGGTCAGCGGGTGAGCCTCCACGAAGAGTTCCGGCCGTCCCTGGCCGAAGCGCCGCGCCCTTCGGCAGCGGAGGTCGACCTCTCCAGCCTCTTGGCGAAGATCACCGAGAACGACGCGCCACGGTGGATGGTGGTCAAGGACGGCCTCGATCACGGCCCCTTCTCGGGGCGCGAGCTCGTCGAGCTGATCGTGAAGGGCGAGATCCTCGAATCCCACGACCTCATGAACATGGACACCGGCGAGCGCAAGCCCGTCAAGCTCTGGCATGAGTTCGCCGAGTTCGTCGAGCAGCAGCGCGTCCGCATGGAGGAGCAGGCACGTCAACGTGCCCTCGAAGAAGCCGAGCGGAGTGAGGCGCGTTCGGGCGTCTTCAAGCTCGCCGTCGCCGGCGCGCTCGTGCTGCTCGTCGCCGGCGGGCTTGCGGTCTTCTTCGCCACCCGCGAGTCCGGCGGCGAGGACGAGGTGGCCGAGGCCGATCTCGGCGACCTCTACGAACGAGGCGAGATCGAGCTGGCGGGCACCGCCGGCATCCTCCCCGACCCGCCTCGCCGAGGTCGGCGTGGGATGGGTTCGGGGGGCAGCCGCAGCGTCATGGCCGGCGCCTTCGTCGGCTCCTACGAGGACGCGATGAACGTCGCCATCGAGCTTGGCGACGTGACCATGAACGGCGGCCAGGGACGCCTGTCGCCCGGGGACGTCCAGGGGACCATGAACCGCCACCTGAACCGCATCTACAACGCCTGCGTCCTGCCGGAGCTCCGGGCCGGTCGCGCGCTCGGCAACGTCACCATCGACATCGCCATCGCGGGCAGCGGCCAGGTCATGGGCGTCAGCGCACGGCAGGGCTCGGGGGCGTTCAAGTCCTGCATTCGGCGCACGGTCCGGGGCATCCGCTTCCCCCGCTTCGCCTCGCCCCGCATGGGCGCCCGCTACAGCTTCAGCGCCAACTGAGATGCTCGCTTCACCCACCCTCGAACCCGCCTCGGGCACCGCCCCCGAACGCCCCACCGCCCAGGTAGCGTCGAACACACGACGTGGTTCGGCACAGGGTTGCGCGATGGCGTTCCGGCGCGCGCTCGCTCAGAGCGCCACGCTCGTCGCCTTCCTGGCCCTGCTGGGCTGCGAAGCAACCCTCGCAAGCGGCCTGACCGAGAGCGAAGCGAACGAAATCGTGGTGGCCCTCCACGAGCAAGGGATCGGCGCACAGAAGGGCGAGCCCCAAGGCTCCGGCGAAGACGCCCGGTTCACCGTGACGGTCGCCCCCGAAGAGGTCGCCGAAGCCCTCTCGGTCCTCGGCGCCGAGGAGCTTCCGAGGCGCACCGAGCCGGGGCTCCACGAGGTCTTTGGCGAGGGAGGTCTCGTGCCGACGGCCACCGAAGAGCGCGCGCGCTACGTCGCGGCGCTCGGCGGCGAGCTCGGCGCCTCCCTCGAAGCCATCGACGGCGTACTCGACGCACGCGTGCACGTGGCGCTGCCGGACACCCGCCGAGTCACCCTCGACGAAGCGAAACCCAGGCCCCGCGCCTCCGTCCTCATCAAGTACCGTGGCGACCGTCCGCCCTACGACGAGACTGCCGTGCGCGCCCTCGTGGCGGGCGCGGTGCAGGACATGACCCTCGAAGACGTCGCCGTCGTCGGGGTCCCCGCCGGCGCTCCCCCGGCGGCACGCAGCCGCAACCTCGTGCGGGTTGGCCCGGTGACCGTGACCCGAGGCTCCGCCTTGGCGCTCAAGCTGCTACTCGGCTCGGCCTTCGCCGTGAACGTCTTGCTCATCGTCGCGCTGATCGTCCTGTGGCGGCGCAAGAAGGCCGCGCCACCGGAACCGATGGCCATCGACGAATCCGACGTGACTCAGGAGGGGAGATGAGCGAGAAGTTCCTGGCCAACACGCTCCAATACGTGGAGCGCGCAGCGAAGCTACTCGACCTGCCGAGCGACGATCTGCTCCAACTCCAGACGCCGCATCGGGAAGTTCGGGTCGAGCTCAACATCCGGCGCGACGACGGATCCATCGGCACCTTCATCGGGTTTCGTGTACAGCACGACGACGCCCGCGGACCCTTCAAGGGCGGCCTGCGTTATCACCCCCACGTCGATGCCGCAGAGGTCACCGCCCTCGCGTCGCTGATGACCTGGAAGACCGCCGTCGCGGGCGTCCCCTTCGGCGGGGCCAAAGGAGGAGTTCAGGTCGACGCCGCCAGCCTCAGCCCAGGCGAAAAACAGCGCCTCACCCGCCGCTTCATCGACGGCATCCACGACATCATCGGCGCGACCAAAGACATCCCAGCCCCGGACGTCAACACCAACGGCCAGGTGATGGCGTGGATCTTCGACCAGTACACGAAGTACCACGGCTACGAACCGGGCGTCGTCACCGGCAAACCCGTCTCCCTCGGAGGCTCCGAGGGGCGCGCTCAGGCGACCGGCCGCGGCTGCGTGTACGCCACCGAAGAGCTGCTGGCGGACCGAGGCGAGGCTCTCGCCGGGAAGACCGTCTGCATCCAAGGCTTCGGAAACGTCGGCTCTTGGGCCGCCCGCGACTTCGCCGCGAAGGGGGCGCGAGTCATCGGCATCTCGGATATCACGGGCGCATACATCGCCGACGAGGGCATCGACGTGAACGCCGCCGTCGCGCACGTCACGGCCCACCAAAGCCTCGAAGGCTTCCCCGGCGGCGAGCACCTCCCCGGCGACACGTTGCTGACGAAGCCCTGCGACATCCTCGTGCCCGCCGCCTTGAGCGGCGTGCTGACCAAGGACAACGCCGCCGAGGTGGCCTGCCGATACATCGTCGAAGGCGCCAACGGCCCTACGGATCCGGAGGCGGACGCCATTCTCGCAAAGAAGGGCATCGTCGTCGTCCCGGACATCTACGCCAACTGCGGAGGGGTCACCGTGAGCTACTTCGAGTGGTCCCAGAACATGCAGCACTTCTACTGGGACGAAGCGCGGGTCAACCAGGAGCTGCGCCGGGTCATGGCGCGCGGCTTCGCCGATCTGCGGGCGACGGCGAACAAGCACCGCTGCAGCCTGCGCACCGCCGCGTTCGTCTTGGGCCTTGGTCGAGTGCACGGCGCGACAAAGCTCCGCGGACTCTGACGATCGAGCTCACTCGCTGAGCCCGTGGAGGTTCATCGCCGTCGGCGACCGCGGGACCGAGGCGGGGTCGGGTTCCGTCCCAAGCCATCGGTCGACGTCCGGCCAGGTGAAAGCGAGCCAGTAGTCCTCGTTGCGGTAGTGATGCATCCGGTGGTTGCGTCGGAGGCGCCGATAGAAGGGCGATCTCGGCTCGATACCCGTGTGCACGAGGAAGTGGGTCCACTCGTAGAGCAGAGCCATCGTCGCATAGGTCGCCGCGCCGGTCGCGGCGCGCCGCGGACTGCCCAAGCCGAGCACGGCCCAGACCGCGAGGTTCGCCGGAATGCCCGCCTCCACCACCTGGACCGGGAGCAGCGCCAGGTCGACGTCGCGAGGATCCCGGTGATGAGCGCGGTGTCGCCGAGCGACGATCGGATCGAAGGTTCGCCCCCACAACCGCCGTGGACGAAAGTGCAGCAGGTAGCGGTGCGCCAGCCACTCCTGAAGCGGCCACCAGGCGACGACCCCCGCCAGCACCGGCAGCTCGGTCAGCGACGGGGGCCCCAAGAGCAGACGCCCCGCCCACGCCAAAGCAGCATGCTTGGCCATCAGGCGGGGCCCACGCCGGGAGAAAAACACCCGCAGCGCCTCAGCGTAGGTCCGGATCGAGGCGGCGTCGGTCCGCTCCAAAGGCGCGGCGGTCGAAGGCCCCGCCGTCGTCGTCGCGTTCGTCATCTCGTCTCCTCCTTCGCTGGCGGCAGCAAGGCGAGCATCCCGGCAGCGCCGCGTCGCACGAGCTCCCTCGCTGCACCCCGCGCCTGCGCCTCATCGCGGTCGCCCACAGCGTCCACCAGCGCTCGATAGCCCCGAAGAAACCCGACCTCCGCCGACATCGCGGGCGCGATCGCGTCCTGGATGCCAACCCAGGCGCGCTCCATGGTGTTGAAAGCCAACTGGTACGCGAGGTTTCGAGACGCGCGCACGAGCACCCGCCACAGCTCCAGATGGACTCGCTGCAGCGCGACCGCATCGTCGGTGGGCAAGCTCCGCATCGCCGCCAGGTGCCCACGCAACTCGGCGACCTCGGCGTCGCTGCGACGCCGAGCGGCGAGAGCCGCGATGTCGGGGCCGAGGGCCGTCCGGAGCTCGACGAGGGAGCGGACCACGTCCGAGCGCAGCCCCCCCTCCCGATCAAAGAGCATGGCCGCCACCAGCTCGAGGCCGCCGGTCCGACGGTAGTCGAGCACCCGGGTGCTCTCGCCCTGGCGAATCGCCACCAGCCGAAGCTCCTGGAGCCGTTTGAGCGCCTCGCGGACCGCCGCTCGGTTGACGCCGAGCTTCTCGCAGAGCGCACGCTCGGAGGGGAGCCGCTCCCCCGCAGCGAGCTCCCCGCACAGGATCGCGTCCCGAAGGGTCTCGAAGACGGCCTGGCTCAGGGAGCGAGGTTGGAGGCGAGCAAGGTCCATGGGGCAGCTTCGCAGGCTCGGGTCATCTGGTCAACTGGTACGACCAGCTATCCAGACAAGCCCCCCACAGCTCGCCTTCCGCGGATACACTCGGCCCGTTGATCCGCTTGGAGGACATTCACAAGCGCTACCGGAGCCCGGTCCTGCGGGGCATCGACCTGCACGTACCCGCCGGTTGCATCTACGCTCTCATCGGCCCGGGCGCCTCGGGCAAGAGCGTCTTGCTCAAGGTCGTCGCCGGACTCGTGCGGCCCGAGCGTGGAAAGGTCTACGTGGACGGCGAGGAGCTGGGGGAGCTCGACGATCTCGGCCTCGCTTCGGTCCGCCGGAAGATCGGCATGCTCTTCCAGAACTACGCCCTCTTCGACATGACCGTGTTCGAGAACATCGCCTTCCCTCTCCGCCGCCTCTACGATCTCCCGGACACCGAGGTCCGTGAGCGGGTCGCCGAGCGGCTGGCGCGCGTGGCCCTGCCCGGGACCGAAGACCGCGATCCTTCGCGGATGAGCGGAGGCCAGAAGAAGCGCATCGGCGTAGCGCGGGCCACGGTCGCCCGCCCGCCGATCGTCCTGTACGACGAACCAACCGCCGGGCTCGACCCGGTCACGAGCCAGAAGATCTACGACCTCATCCGCGACGAGCAGCGGGCGCAGGGCACGACCGTCATGGTCATCAGCTCGGACGTCTCGGGCGTGCTGAGCATCGCCGACCGAGTGGGCATGCTCCACGAAGGCGAGCTCGTCTTCGACGGCACCGCCGAGGAGGCGCGGGATTCCACGATCCCAGCCGTCCGGCAGTTCGTCCATGGTCTCGTGGAGGGGCCGCTGTGAGCGCTACCCCGAGCTCCGCGCGCCCGCTCCTGGCGATCCCGCGACGGATCGGCCTGGTGGTGATCGCGCTCGCGGACCAACTCGGCGGCGCGGGGATGCTTCTCGGCCAGGTCTTGGTCCGGCTTCGCCCGCGCCGCATCGATCGCTACGAGCTCTTTCGAAACCTCCACCGGATGGGCGTGCGCAGCCTGCCGATCATCGCCGCGACGGCGGCGTTCACCGGCGGCATCATGGTCATCCAGGCCGCACCTTTCGTCGAGAAGTACAACGCCAAGAACTTCGTCGGATGGGCCGCCACTTTCACGACCTTTCGGGAGCTGGGCCCATTGCTCATCGCGCTGATCTTCAACGGACGGGTCGGCGCGAACAATACCGCGGAGCTCGGCACCATGAAGGTGACCGACCAGGTCGACGCACTCAGGGCGCTCGCCATCGACCCTGTGGGCTACCTCGTCGTCCCGCGGGTCATCGCCATGGTGGTCATGATGGTCGCGCTCTGCGTCATCGGCGACGCCGTCGCTCTTGGTGGCGCCGTGCTCACGGCCGATCTCCTGCTCGACGTCGATCCCCGCATCTTCCTCTCCTCCGCCCTCGAGCGCCTCGACACCTGGGACTTCCTCGTCGGCCTGATCAAATCGCTCCTCTTTGGGCTGATGATCGCGCTCATGAGCTGTTACTACGGGCTGGCGACCCGCGGCGGCGCCCCCGGGGTCGGACGCGCCGTGAACGCCTCGGTGGTCGCCTCGGCCGCCGGTGTCTTCGTCGCCGACTACCTCTCAACCTTCGTGCTCGAGTGAGATGGCTGTCCCCTCGGCGACATCCAACAAACCCTCGTCGGTTCGGTCCCTGGACTGGGTGCAGCAGACAGCACGGCGACGAGCCCAAAAAAGGCCAAGGATTCTTGAGGTGAAAGGATGGCGGCAGAGGGTGTGCACAGACCGCGGAGCGGTGACGAGGGGCTTGAGATGCGCTCAGGCCTGACGCGATCGATCGCCGCGCTCTTCGAAGACGCCCATCAGCTCGGCTCGCTGTTTGGGCGCACGCTCTACTACCTCCTGCACGGCAAGCGAGAAAAAGGTTCCGTTGCGCGCATGATGTTCGAGGTTGGCAACAAGTCGCTCCTCTTCATGTGCGTGACGATGGGCTTCATCGGCGCCATCATCGCGTTCCAAACAGGGCTGCAGGCCAAGAAGCTGGTCCCCGACTTCTCGATGATCGGGGCGACCTACCTCAAGCTCCTCGTGCGCGATCTCGCCGCGAGCCTTGGCGCGCTCCCGCTGGCCACCCGCGTGGGCGCCGGGATCGCCGCAGAGCTCGGTTCGATGGTCGTTACCGAACAGGTCGACGCGCTGCGCATGTGCGCTGCCGACCCCGTTGACTACCTCGTCGTGCCCCGCTTCGTCGCGTCGGTGGTCATGGGCACGGTCGTGTTGATCATCGGGGGCTTCGTCGCCTACCTGGCTGGAATGGCCGTCGCGCAGATGGTCTTCGACGTAAACCCTCACACCTTCACGAATCTTTCCATGGTCACCACGGGGGACCTCACGCTGGGCCTGTTCAAATGCATCACCTACGGCGGTGCCATCGCGATCGTCAGCTCCCAGCGCGGCCTGGCCACCTTCGGCGGCTCCGAGGGTGTCGGTCACGCCACCACCGAGGCGGTCGTGGGCAGTTGCTTCGCGATCATCGTGCTGAACCTCATCATCAGCACCCTCGGCTACTTCTTCGTCCCGGCGCTCTGATGCCCATTCGCTTCGTGGACATCCACAAGTCCTTCGGCACCAAGGCGGTGCTCCGCGGCGTCTCCTTCGACGTCGCCGACGGCGAGTGCTTCTTCATCATCGGCGCCTCTGGGGTCGGCAAGAGCGTCCTCATCAAACACCTGATCGGCCTCCTCCGTCCCGATGCAGGCGACATCTTTCTCGGCGACGAGGAGGTCTCGCGACTCGAAGAAGAGGCGCTCTATCCGGTCCGCATGAAGTGCGCCATGGTCTTCCAGAACTCGACGCTCTTCGACTCGATGACGTGTGCGCAGAACGTCGCCCTGCCGCTTCGCAAGCACCGCGGCCTGTCCATGAAGAGCGCCCTGGCCGAGGCGAGACGGCGCCTGGAACAGGTCCGCATGGAGGGCTTCGCCGACGCCTACCCCGCCGAGATTGGGGATGGGATGCGCAAGCGCGTCGCCATCGCACGCGCGCTCACCCTGGAGCCTCAGTACGTCCTCTTCGACGAACCGACCACTTCCCTCGATCCGGTCAGTGCCAGGCGAACCGACGCGCTGATCCGTCGCCTCTGCGACGAGCTCGACGTAACGAGCATCGTCGTCAGCCACGACCTCACGTCCATCTTCTCGATCGCAGACCGAATCGCCATGTTGTACAAGGGCAACGTTCGAATGCTCGGCACCCCCGACGAGTTCCGAACCACCGACGACCCCGTCGTTCGCCAGTTCATCGAAGGCCGCGCGCAAGGACCGATGGAAGTATGAAGGGACTCAGTGTCGAGGTACGAGTCGGTCTGCTCATCCTTGTCGCCTTGGCGCTCTTGGGCGGCTTTGTCTTCGTGCTCGGCGGCGTCGAGCTCGGCGACCGGTACGACCTCTACGTGGACTTCGACCATCCGGGCAACGTGCAACCGGGAGCGCCGGTGAGCGTCGGCAGCATCCGCGTCGGAACGGTCGAAGAGATCACCTACATGGGCGGACGGCTGGACCCGCAGACCGGGCGGCGCCCGCTCATCCGCATGCGGCTGAGCCTCGACGCGAATGTTCAGGACACAATCCACGAGGACGCGCTCTTCTATGTCACCTCCCAGAGCATGCTCGGCGAGTCGGTGATCGCCGTCGACCCGGGCGACCCAGAAAAGCCTGCCCTCCAAGAAGGAGCCATCGTGGAGGGCGTCGACCCTCCCCGCCTCGATCTCGCGCTGGCGCTCGCCTACGAGCTCCTCGAGGGCCTCACCCGCTTCTTGCGAGAAAACCGCGAACAGCTCAGCGGGCTCCTCACGAGCGCGGCGAGCATGGTGCGTCAGATCGACGCGCTCCTGAGCGAGCACGACGACCGCCTCGACACGATCCTGGTCAACCTCGAACGAGCGACGGCGCAAACAAACGAGCTGCTCGAAGGCGGCAACGCGATCGTCAACGGCCCCCGGCTTCGTCGTTCGCTGACCAACCTCGATCGGACCCTCGCGGCGGTCGCCACTGACATCGGCCCATTATTGAGCGACGCACGAGAGCTGGCCCACGCCGCCGAAGAGACCTTCGGCCCCGACCAGCGCGAGCAGGTGCAGCGCGCCCTCGAGCATGCGGCCTCCCTGGCGACCGAAGCCGATTCCGCCGTGGCCGACGCGCGCGCCATCGTCGCGCACATCCGCGAAGGTCGCGGCTCCGTCGGCGCGTTCGTCATGGACGAAGAGGTCTACGACGATGTCCAGGAGCTGCTCCGGGATCTGAAGCACAACCCCTGGAAGTTCTTCTGGCGCGAGTAGCTCAGCC
>Ga0256832_1001215_pt1 | contig 17261 bp, 12 predicted proteins | sample 134614metaG_FD_190534 | JGI IMG/M metagenome (GOLD analysis project Ga0256832, IMG submission 190534) | Hydrothermal vent microbial communities from Lau Basin, Pacific Ocean - 134-614 | ecosystem: Environmental > Aquatic > Marine > Hydrothermal vents | place: Pacific Ocean: Lau Basin | collected...
AAGACCTTGAAGTGCATCGCTCCCAAGTCTACTGGCTAACCATCAAGGGTAGCCAGATGCCCGGTTCCATGCCAGGAGGCGGGGTCGGCGTGTCCGTTGGCGTGGGTGTGATGGTGGGGGTGGGAGAGGGCGTGGGAATCGCGAAGTAAAACTGCGCATTCTGCACAATGGAGCGATCAGGCGCGTCCCATTGCAGCGTATCGCCCTGAACTTTCTGCCCATACTCGGCCCAGGCGTCGACGGCGACATAGCCGGAAGGAGGCAGGGCGCGCACCTGGTAGTGATCGTAGGTGTCGGGCATGTAGAAATTCCACCAGCCGTCCGCATCGCTGGTCGTGGTCATGCGCAGGCTTTCGGTGATGAGATCGCCTTCATCCCAGCCATAGAGCTCCAGAGCGACGCCCGCCAGCTTGGGCTTGGGAGCAGGGTCGGAAGGCAGGGCGTCAAAGGTGTAGCCGCGGAAACGGATGGCCACTTTTACCGTGTTCTTTTGATAGCGGGTCAATTCCGAGCCGTTTTCATCGATAACTTTCCACCAGGCTGTATTCACAGTCTCTTCAGTGATCGTGATATTTCGGGTATAGAATGCGATATCCGCTCCGGGGACCCGCTCATATCGATAATCCTTCATAGCATAACCAAGTTTGTCATCATACATGGTATGGGTGATGACGGTCGTCGTGCCGACATTCCGTCCTTCATAACAATAACGAACGAAATCGCCATAATTGACCACCAATACCTTCTGATACTTCGCGGCATCGCAATCGGCCTGGCCTTGACCTTCGCCACCCCATCGAGCCACCCATTTATTGAATTCGAAGTCCAGGCCTTGAGTCGCATCTGGAGAGGCTTCGTCCTCGCTGCCCGTCAATGTTCCATAGACGGATTGATTGGGGATGGGGGCCTCAGGCGCCGGCTGGGCGTTGGCTGTCGTCGCGCTACTTCCGGTCAAGGCAATGGCCAGAATGAAGAACAACGCGGCAACCATGGCCATGCCAACCAAAATCGTTTTGCTTCGTTTCATCGTCTCTTTCTCCTTATGATGAATGCATTGTGCAACTATGCAAGGCATTATTGCCTGCGTTGGTCACCAATGTTGGGTTGAAAAAGGATCTCGTGCAACCGTTATGCTGCACGGGAATGGACCGAGTGTTTTTGTTGAGAGGGAGGGATATAAGCCCGCCCGTAGAGATCGGCCAGCTCGGCCAGGCCTGCCTGGATGCCTTCGGTGAGCTGGTGGGGAAGATAACGCCAGGCCCAATTGCCTGCGGCCACCGAGGGCGTGTTCATCCGGGCCTCGCTGCCCAGGTTCATGGCGTCCTGCATGGGAACAACGGCCAGGGCGGCGGTGGACATCATGGCCAGGCGGATGAAATCCCAGGCGATATCGCTGCCATCCACCCGCAAATAACGCCGCACATAGTCCCGTTCGTTTTCTGACGCCTTCTCATACCAGCCGCGGGTGGTGTCGTTATCGTGGGTGCCTGTGTAGACCACGCAGTTCTTGCCGTAGTTGTGGGGCAAAAAGGGATCGCGGGCGTCGCTGGCCCAGGCGAATTGTAGCACCTTCATGCCGGGAAAACTGTAATGATCCCTCAATTCGTAGACGCCCGGGTCAGGTTCGCCCAGGTCTTCGGCGATGATGGGCAGGTCGCCCAGGGCGGCGATGACGGCGTCGAAGAAATCCTGCCGGGGACCGTCCCGCCATTCGCCATGCACGGCGGTCTCGGCGTCGCCAGGAACCGCCCAATAGTTGTAAAAACCGCGAAAATGATCGAGCCGGAGGATGTCGAAAAGGCGCAGGTTGGCCCGAAAACGCTGAATCCACCAGCGATAGCCATCCTCGGCCATCTTCTCCCAATCGTAGATGGGATTCCCCCAAAGTTGCCCGGTGGGAGAAAAATAGTCGGGGGGCACGCCCGCCACGACGATAGGACGCCCTTCTGCATCGAACAAAAACTGGTCGCGATGGGCCCACGCGTCGGCGCTGTCCCGCGCCACGTAAATGGGGATGTCGCCGATGACCTGAATGCGGCGGGCGTTGGCGTAGGCTTTCAGCGCCCGCCACTGATCGAAGAAGAGCCATTGCACGAAGGCGTGAAACCGGATTTCGTCCGTCAGGCGTTCGCGGGCGTCGGCCAGAGCCTCGGGATCGCGGTCGCGCAGGGCGGGATCCCACTCATGCCAGGGCTTGCCGCCATGCGCATCCTTCAGCGCCATGAACAGCGCGTAATCCTCCAGCCAGGCTTTTTCCGCTTCGCGGAACGCTTCGAACTCGGGCGGGGCGGACGTCTCCTCGAAGCGGGCGAATGCGGTGCGCAGAAGGTTGTGCTTCCAGCGGATGACCGGACCGTAGTCCACCCGATCCTGGGGGAAGGGAGGGACAGCCAGATCGCGATAGGTCAGATAGCCGCGGCGCAGCAGGTCTTCGGGATCGATGAGCAAGGGATTGCCCGCGAAGGCAGAGAAGCACTGATAGGGCGAGTCGCCGAAGCCGGTCGGGCCCAGGGGCAGCACCTGCCAGAGTTGCTGTTTCCCCTTCGATAACCAATCGAGGAAATGATAGGCCTGGTTGCCCAGATCGCCGATGCCATAGGGGCCGGGAAAGGAGGTGGGATGGAGAAGGATGCCGGAACGGCGAGTGGTAAAAAGGGACAGGGTGTTCATGACGCCGTAGCTCAAAACCGTCAGATTATACCCTCCTTCTCCGGCTTCATCCAAAGCCCGCACCCGCTTCACGTAGGCTGGCTCATGCACCCAATGCAACTGCGTGAGGGGAATGGGGGACACAGCAAGCGCTCGCATCTGCTCCAACAGCCCCCGGTTTCCCAACAAACGCATCACGCTTCGCAAGTGATCACGGTTTTCGGGATGGCCCGGCAGGGTATGGCGTTGTTCGATGGCGTCGTAAGCAAAACAGGTTGGGGATTCCGGCATAATCTCCCGGATCGAATCTTGCAAAACCTTCCACACCGCAAAATAAGAGCGTCGCGCGTAACTGCTAACGTCCTCGATTTTAGGCCGCAAGAAGCCACGAAGGCTCGAAGTTTTACGAAGACACGAAGGAAAATAAGGGAAAAGGCTTCGTGCCTTCGTGTCGTCGTGTCTTCGTGGCAAAAAGTGGTGACGCGACCTTAGTAATTACGCGTCGCGCTCAGATTTTGGGCGTCTGTCAAATATGACGATCCTGAAAGGTATTTCCACACGTCGCGGAAGCAAAGATGAAAGGTTTGTAATGAACGCCTATTCCTTTCGCAGCATGGACGCGAAATCCCGCAGAAATTTGGCTCCAGCAAAGAAAACGACCAGGAATTCCAGGCGCCCGAGGGCCATGGCCGCCGTAAAAATCACCAAAATGACCGGCGGCGAATCCGGTCCCACCGCGCCCACGGAAAGCCCCACCGTCGAAAGCGCGGACATAAGATCGAAGGAAGCCGCCCGCAGGGAGATGCCGCTTCCCACCAGCATGAGCACCCCGGCGGCGAAGAAGAGGGTCTGGATGACCACAGAGGTGAACATTTCCTGCACCTCCGCGGGGCTGGCCTCCCGACGCCGCCCCGCCCGCCACACCATCAGGGGATAGCTGGCTGTGCGGGGGAGCTGGTATTTGCGAATCTGCCAGCGCATGGCTTTCAGTAACAGATAGGCCCGCCACAGCTTGATGCCGCCAGCCGTGGAGAAAGCCCCGCCGCCCACGAACATGAGCAGGATGAGGATGACCAGCCCGAAATCATCGATCCGGCTGAGGTCGATGGTGGAGAAACCGGTGGTCGTCAGGGCGGAAATGGCCTGGAAGAGGCCATCATACCAGCGGTAGAGGCCGAAAGAGAGGCTGCGCCACGTGAGCAAGAGCGTCCCAATCGCCAGCAGGATGGCGAACATGCGCATTTCCCCATCCCGATAGGCCCGCCGCCAACGCCGCCGCCACAGGGCGTAGTGGATGGGAAAGCTGATGGCTCCCAGGATCATGAGCAGGATGGAGACCATCGCCACCCACACATTGTGGAAGGCCGCGATATTCGCCATGCGGGTGGAAAGTCCGCCCGTGGAGAGGGCCACGAAGGTGTGGTTGATCGCATCGAACCAGGAGAGGCCCGCCAGGCGATAGAGCAATCCGCCCAGAAGGGTGTAAATCGTGTAGATGACCAGGATGAGCCGGGTGGAGTAGGCCAGATTCGCCCGCAGCTGTTCGGAGCGGGCCTCGGCCTGATAGAGGCCCATGCTGCTGGCCCCCACCAGCGCCGCACTCACCAGCATGACCAGTCCCAGACCGCCCAGCCACGACATCCAGCTTCGCCACAACAACAAAATGCGCCAGGTGTGCTCGGGATCGATGACCGAAAGCCCGGTGGTCGTCCAGCTGCTGACCGTCTCGAACAAAGCCTGCCAGAAGGTGGCGGGCGTGAGCCGCAGGAAGGGATAGGTGGAGATGACGGGAGCCAGCGCCCACAGGAAGAGCACGATGACCCCGCCCTCGCTCACCGAGAGGGGATTGATCTCCCCTTTGGGGCGTTGCAGAATGAGGGCTGTCCCCGCCGCCAGCGACCCCACCAGAGGAATGAGAAACGCGGTCACCTGCTCCCGCTGGAAATCAGCCTGGAAGGGCGCGGCCAACAAGGGAAAGGCCAGAGCCAGAGCCAGGGCCGCCAATCCCCAGCCCACATAGCTGAAGATGAGGCGGTAGCGGGTGCGCAGGCGTTGGGAGTAGCGACGATTCATCCTCACAGATTCCTGGCCGCTTCCTCGCCCAGCAGCAGGCTGATGGCCTTGCATTCCGCTTCGGCCTTGGTCACCAGCAACACCCGGTCGCCCGCGTGGAGGCGGATGTCGCCGCGGGGGATGATGGGTTCGCCGTCGCGGGTGATGGTGGCGATGAGCGCGTTGCGAGGGAGAGCGAGTTCGCTCAGGGATTTGCCCACCGCGGGCGCATCCTCCGGGATGGCCAGTTCGGTGACCATGATCTTGCCCTCGGCCAGAGGCGTGAGGGAGATCATGTCCTCCAGGGTGGCCTGCTGTTCCACCAGCGTGGTGAGGATGGTAGCCACGCTGACCACCGCGTCGATGCCCAGCCGCCGGAACAATTCCACATGATTGGGGTTGGCCGCCAGGGCCGCGGTGCGGGGTGCGCCGAAGTGACGCTTGCTGATCTGGCAGATGACCAGGTTGTCCGCGTCGTTAAGTGTGACGGCCAGCACCAGATCGGCCTCGGTCGCGCCCGCGGCCTGCAACACCCGCGGCAGGGTGGGATCGTCGCAGATCACGGGCATCTCCAGCCGCCGGGCCAGGTCCTGACATTGCTCGGGGTCCCGAACGATGAGCTGGAGTTGGTGGTGCTTCTGGCGCAGGTCTCGGGCCAGGTGATAGACCAGCGCGCCGCTGCCGGCGATGATGATGAACATGGTTAAACTAAACGCATTTTGGAATCAGGTGTTTTCGGCCTCGGCCACCCGGAGCTGAAGGATACTGTTGGTTTACCTGGATGCGGCGGAGATGACCCCCTCCCGTCCTCCCCCGCACAGCGGGGGAGGGGGGTCTTTACTCCGGAAGAAGCGCTTATTCCTTGAAAACCGACTGGGTTCGGGCGTCCCCCTCCCCCGAACACGAGCGGAGCGAGTATCGGGGGAGGGTCGGGGTGGGGGTAGAGTTGCTGGATCACTCCCTGCGAGATTGTTTTGTAGCCTGCTTGAGGTTTGCAAACAGTCTCACTTCAGCTCCGGGCGGGGCCGGGAAGCGAAAAATGCACGGATTCTTGAAAAAGCTTGGGACTAGACCGGATTTCCTGGTCTCCCAGAACACCCGCAGGTGAACCTGCGGGCTAGAAACAGCGCCCCGTGAACGGGGCTTTGGCGCGCCCGCTGGCCCGTAAGCCGGGTTCACCCGGCGTGGTTGCGTAGCCCGGAGGCTTCAGCTCCGGGCGGCAGCGCGGCCAGAGAATCGCCTTTCATGGATGATCCAATGCAAACCAAAAGCCTTGGTTTCAATTTGCTTTCAGTTTAGAACCTGTTATGAACTTAACGCCAATTCGACGCGATTTTGTGGATGACGGGCGTTTCAATTCGCCACGGATGACGCTGATGCGACGGATCGCCACGGATTTTTGCTGAAAAAATGGCGTCTGTTTTGAAAAAATCCGCGGAAATCCGTTTCATCCGTGTTATCTGCGGCGAATTTCAACTTCCGATGCGGCGATCCTGATCTTTGAGGGAGGTAAAGTGCATAACAACCACTAGGAAGTCAGGCGGTCGATGAACGCGGCCCCGCCCAGGATGGTGGGGCAGATGGCTTCGATGCCCAGGGCGTCATACACCGATGCCCGCGCGGGGTCGAACACCCGGGCCATGACCTTGGGCGTCTGGAAGAGCTCCCGGGCCATCTGGGCGATGAAAATGTTCGTGTTGTCGTTTTCGGTGACGGCCAACAGCGCGTCGCAGCGGGCGATGCCCGCCTCCTTCAACACCGCGGGCTCGGTGGCGTCGCCCGCGATGCCGAATCCGGTGAAGTGGTCGGGCAGTTTCTTGAACGTGTCCTCGTGGCGGTCGATGATGACGACTTCGTGGCCCTGGTCGGAAAAGGCCGCAGCCAGGTAAGAGCCGAGCCGTCCGCAGCCGATGACAATGATAAACATTATAAATAGCCCTCTTTCCGTAAGATGCGCCTGGCCAGCGCCCGCTCCTCTTCGGGCGTGTGGATGCGCCCGTCCAGCAGCGCGGCCCGCACCTGCTGGAACACCCGGCGGTAGATGGGGCCGGGCTTCACGCCCCAACGCCGCAGATCCTCGCCCGTGATGTGGATTTGGCGGGGGCGCAGTTCGCGTTGGTAAAAGCGAATGCGCTCCTGGAACAGAGGGTCGTCGCTGGCGATGCGAGCTACCAGCAGGGCCGCGTCGTCGAATTTCTGCAACAGGCGGTCCAGTTCCGAGGGAGGGAGGTCGGGTTTGAGCAGGTCGAGGGTGCGGGCGCGCAGTTTCTCGACGGCCTTCACCAGGTTGGCCGTGGCCCGAGTGGGGCGCAGACGGTCGAGGATGCGGCGATGGGCCGCGGGGGTGAGGTCGTAGAGCCAGAGCGCGAAGTAAAGCTGTTCGACGGGCGCAGGCGGTTCGGGCAGCGCAGCCAGCTCCTGCCGCAACGCCCGAAAACGGGCGTCCAGCGCGTCATCCCACCCCAATTCGGGATCGATCTCCCGCAACACGCCCAGCTCATCCAGGCGACGCAGGGCTTTCTCCGGCTCCCGCTCCTGCAGGATGAGCTCGATCTCGTGGCGGATGCGGGGGCCGCTAACCCGCCGCAGCAGGTCCACGGCCTCCATCATCAGCTCCGCGGTGCGGGGTTCGATGGTGAAGCCGAAGCGCTGTTCGAAGCGCACGGCCCGCAGAATGCGGGTGGGGTCTTCCACGAAACTGAGGGAGTGGAGGACGCGGATCACGCCCTGCTCCAGGTCCCGCTGCCCGCCGTAGAAGTCCAGCAGCTCGCCCCAGTGCGCGCCATCCAGACGGATGGCCAGGGTGTTGATGGTGAAATCGCGGCGGTGCAGGTCGAGTTTGATGCTGGAGCGTTCGACGATGGGCAGGGCGGTGGGCTCTTCATAGAACTCGGTGCGGGCCGTGGCGAAGTCGATGCTGGGGGGCGTGCCGTCGGGCAGGCGGCGGCCCGCGGCGAAAGCCGCGTCATCCCGGATCCATTTGGCCGTGCCGAAGCGGCGGTGGGGCCGCACCCGGCCGCCGTACTCCTTCGCCAGCCATTGGGCCAGAGCCACTGCGTCCCCCTCCACCACGAAATCCACGTCGAAATTGGGCTGATTCAGCAGCAGGTCGCGCACGAAGCCGCCCACGATGTACACGGGATGATGCAGCGCCGCGCCCGCGTCGCCCACTCTGCGCAGCAGGTGGATGAGTCCGGGCGGCAGGGATTCCTCCAGCAGCCTGGCCACCGAGGGCGGCGCGACGGCTTCCTCCTCCCCCCACAGCTTCAACAAGTCGGTGCGGGTGACGATCCCCACCATGTGGCCCTCGTCATCCACCACCGGAATCTGCCCCCAGCCGCTGTCGATCATCTTCTTCTGCACAAGCTGGACGGGGTCATCCAGGCCCACGGTGACCGCGCCCACGCGCATCACCTTGCTCACGGGCTGATTCTGCATCCCGTGGCGCAGGGCCATGTCGACGATGCGGCGGGTCACCAGTCCAACCAGTTGGCCCTGCGCATCCACCACAGGAAAGCCCTCATGCCCGCGCTTGGCCATCCGGTCCGCGACCTCGGCCACGGTCGCATCCGCCCGCACCGTGTTCACGCCCCACGACATGATCTCCCGCACCGTCACCTGCGGCTGGATCATGGTTTCGAGCAGGTCCAGCAGGCGGGTTTTGACCTCGGTCAGGGGCAGGTCGCGCACCAGCGCGGCCGCGGCCCGGGCGTGCCCGCCCCCGCCCAGCTTCTCGGCGATGCGGCCCACGTGGATATTGTTGGTGGTGGAGCGGGCCACCACCTGCACATGCTCCTGCAAATCCACCAGCAGGAAGAGGGCGTCGGGATCGTAGAAGTCGCGCAGTTTGTGGGCCAGGGTGCTGATCTCCTCCACGGGCTCCTCGATGCGGGCCGCGGTGATGATGACGGTGAAGCCTTTGATCTCGTGGACTTCCGCGGCTTCGTGCAGGCGGTCGAGGAGGCGCAGTTGGGCGGGGGAGAGGGGATGGTGGAGGAATTCCCGCACGATGTCCAGCCGGGCGCCCTGGTCCAGCAGCCAGGCCGCGCAGCGCATGTCGCGGGAGGTGGTGCTGACGTAGGAGAGGCTGCCCGTGTCCTCGTAGATGCCCAGCATGAGCAGGGTGGCTTCCACGGGCGAAAGCCGAATGCCCCGGCCCATGATCTGTTCCACCAGGATGGTGGTGGTGGCGCCCACGGGCTCGTACCAGCAATGGTAGTGGGGGGGCAGGCTCTCCCGACAGGGGTGATGGTCGATGATGCGGACGGGCGTTTTTTGCGTCATCCCCCGCACAAGCTGCGCGGATTGCGCGTCCACGAAGATGGCCTCCGCGATCTTGCCGCGCGGCAGCTCCTGCACCGTGCGGAAGGGCAGGGCGCTGCGGTAGAGGATGAGGAAATCCCGCAGGTTGCGATTGAGCTGGCGGGGAAGCACGGGGATGGCTTCGGGGTGGAGCTTGCTGGCGGCCAGGAGGCTGGCCAGCGCGTCGAAGTCCGCGTGCTCGTGGGTGAGGATGACTTCCATTGGGGAATAGGGTGGTCGCTGGTTGATGGAGGATCGCCAGGCCGAAATTGGGCGAGGCGGCCAACGGGCGTCAAACGTCAAACGTAAAACGTAATGTAACTGCTAAGGTCGCACCGCCGCTTTTTGCCACGAAGACACGAAGAAAACGAAGGCACGACGTATTTTTCTTTATTTTCCCCTTCGTGTCTTCGAAAAACTTCGAGCCTTCGTGGCTTCTTGTGGCCTGAAATCGAGTACGTTAGCAGTTACAACGTAATAAGCTCATGACGCATGACGTTTGACGTTTGACGAAATTGGCTTCAGTAATTCGTGATGATCAGCTCGCCGATTTTGCCGCGGGCGCTGGCCTTGCTGTTGATGTTGCGGCGGGCTTCCACCCGGTGGATGCGGAAGGGCGGTCGGGCGTAGAGGCCGCGGATGAGGTCCACGTCCGAGTTGGAGACCATGACCTGCACGCCCGCGTCGCTCAGGGCCAGGCAGACGTCCCGCAGCCGGGCCTGATCCTCGGGCCCGAAGCCCCCGGCCTGGTAGGCGGTGAAGTGGGCGGTGCGGGAGAGGGGCGCGTAGGGCGGATCGAAATAGACGAAATCGCCCGTCCCCGCGGCTTCCAGCGCCCCCTCGAAGGGCTGATGCCGGATGTCCGCGGTTTGTAGGGCCCGGGCCACGGCCCGCAGGTTGTCGGGGTCGAGATAGCGGGGGGATTTGTAGCGGCCAAAGGGGACGTTGAACTGGCCGCGGCGGTTGACCCGGTAGAGGCCGTTGTAGCCGGTTTTGTTCAGGTAGATCATGCGGGCCGCGCGCTCGGGCAGGGAAAGCCGCCAGGGGTCTTGCGCCCGCAGCGCGTAGTAGAAATCCCTGTCGTGGGGATAGCCTGCCAGCAGGGCGATGACCTCCTCCGCGTGATCGCGGATGGCAATGTAGGCGTCGATGAGCTCAGCGTTGCTGTCGGAAAGGAAGGCCCGCGTCAGCCTGCCCGCGCGGTGGAGGGCGAAGAAGAGGGCGCCGCCGCCCAGGAAGGGCTCGTGATAGGCGCGGAAGGCCGCGGGCATACGGGCCATCAGCGCATCGAGGAGTTGGGTCTTTCCTCCCGCCCATTTCAAAAAGGGGCGGGGCAGCGGGCGCTTCATGATGTCATTTTAGCACACTCTTCTTCCCATCCAGCGGCGGACGGGCGAGATGGAAATCGGTCTCCGCCTGAAAGGTCCGGCCCAGCGCCAGGAGAGTCGCCTCGTCGTACAGCCGCCCGGTCAGGGTGATGGTGGTGGGGAGGCCGTCGTCGGCCAGGCCCGTAGGCAGGGTCAGGGAAGGATGGCCGGTGAGGTTCGTGAGCAGCAGGTTGTCGCCCTCCAGCGAGGGGCCGATATACACATCCACCTGCTGGAACAGCTCGCGCATGGCGGCCATGAGTCGGGTGCGCACCCGATTAGCCTGGATGTATTCCACCGCAGGGACGAGGCGGGAAAGGCGGAAGAAGTTGGGCCAGGCGTCTTTCACCTGCCGCACCAGAAGGTCATCCCGGTTGCTGCGGGTGAGTTCATCGAAAGCCGCGGCGGCTTCGACGAACAGAATGAATTGCAGGGCGCTGATGGGATAGTCGGGCAGTTGGATGGGAACCAGTTCGATGCCCATCGCCCGGAAGACCTCCAACGCCCGGGCGTCGTTCTCCTTTCCTCGATAATCCTTCTCGAAATCCGCGGCCAGATAGCCCAGGCGCAGGCTTTCCCCATCGAGATCGGGCGGCCAGGGGAAGGGCTTGTTCACGGTGGTGGGGTCCCGGTCATCCCGCCCGTGGATGGCGGCGAAGACCCACGCACAGTCCTCGGCGCTGCGGCACATGGGCCCGATCTTGTCCATGGTCCAGCTCAGGGCCATGGCTCCATGCCGACTCACCCGCCCAAAGGTGGGGCGCAGGCCGGTGACGCCGTTGCGGGTGGATGGCGAGACGATGGATCCCCATGTCTCCGTGCCGATGCTGAACCCGACCAGGCCCGCGGCCGTGGCTGCGCCCGACCCCGCGGAGGAGCCGCTGGCCCCTTCGTCGGTGTTCCAGGGCGTGCGGGTCTTGCCCCCGAACCAGACGTCACCCCAGGCCAGCGCGCCCATGCTCAGCTTGGCGACCAACACCGCGCCCGCCTCATCCAACCGCTGCACCACGGCCGCGTCCTCGTCGATGATCTGATCCCGGTAGGGCGTCGCGCCCCAGGTGGTGGGATAGCCTCGCACGGCCAGCAGGTCTTTCGCTCCCCAGGGGATGCCGTGCAGCGGCCCGCGATCCACGCCCGACCGCAATTCTTCATCTGTGCGGCGGGCCTGCGCCATCGCTCGCGCTTCGGTGAGGGTGATGACGCAGTGGAGTTGCGGGTCGTAGCGCTTCAGCCGGTCGAGATAGCGTTCGGTGAGCTCCACCGACGTGAACAACCCCTGGCGCAGCCCGCGAGCCAGATCACTCACGGGCCAGAAGGCGAGGTCGTCGAGGTCGTCGGGCCGATGCAGGGGCGGGCGGGCGATCTCGGAGGCGGGGGGGTGAATAGGCGGATGAGCTTCGCCCGGCAGTTCGGGGTCGAAGCGGAAGGCGGGGAGCAGATCGTTGGGGTAATCGACCCCGCGCAGGGCTTGATAATACCTGCGCAGATCCTCCAATCCCTCCAGCATCATCTCCCGCTCCTCGTCGGTGAACTCGATGCCGATGAGTTTTTCCGCGTGTTGGATGTCTTCGGGGGTGATTTCGGGCATGTTGCTATGAAAATAGAATGATCGCTGGTTGCGGAAGGATCGCCAGGCCCGCGTTGGCCGCGGCGGCAACGGGCGTGAAACGTGAAACGTGACGGTCTCACGCATCACGTTTCACTCGTCACGGCATTGGCTTCCCGCGCCAACCTGGGCGCAAGGCGCTTTTATCGTATGGGCGCGGGCCAGCCGTTGTCCGCCCAGTATCCCCCAACTGACGGGTGATTTGCAAAAAATATCGGTGAGTGCGAAAATAACGACGGTCAAGTATCCCCCAATCCAGGCACTTTCAGTGGCAAGCATATCGGAGCAGCTTTTATGGTGAAAAGAAAAGCGCCCGACATAGCGGTCGGGCGACTCCCCCTCTATTTGCGGGTGTTGAATCAGCTCGAGGCAGAAGGTCGCACCACGACGAATTCCCAGGAGATGGGTAACCGGCTTGGGCTAAGTTCTGCGCAGATTCGCAAAGACCTTTCCTATTTCGGCGGTTTTGGTCGGTATGGCGCGGGCTACGACGTCGCCTATCTGCGCGACCAGTTGCGGCGCATTCTGAATCTGGAGCGTATTTGGCCCGTGGCGTTGGTGGGAGCCGGGCATTTGGGCCATGCGTTGGCGAACTACGGGCGTTTCGGCGAGAGCGGGTTCGAGATCGCAGCCGTGTTCGACACCGATCCAGCGAAGATCGGGCAGCCGTTGGGCGATCTCATCGTCCAGGACGCCGCTCGGCTGGAGGAGGTTATCAGGGAGCAGGGGATCGTCATCGCCATCCTGGCCGTGCCCGCGCAGGCCGCGCAGACGGTGGCGGAGCGGCTGGTGGCCGCGGGCGTGCGGGCCATCCTCAACTACGCGCCCGTGCGTTTGCAGGTCCCCGAGGGCGTGAAGGTGCAGGAGATCGATCCGGTGGCCCGGCTTCAGCACATGGCGTTCTATCTGTTCCGTAAATAGTGTTGCTGGCGCTGTCTGCAAAAAGTTCGCCAGGCCGAAGTTGTGCGAGGCGGCAACGGGCGTGATGCGTGAAAACGTGAAACGTGAGATCGTTACGCATCACGCATCACGCATCACGCATTACGCATTACGCATTACGTGCTCGGCTTCCCGCGCCGCCCTGGCCGCGAGGCGTTTTCATCGGTATCGGCGCGGGTTCGCCTGCCGTCGGACTGTATTGAAAATGGTGAAGCTTTCTGGCTCTATGCGTTCGCCTCCTTTTTCACTCTCATCAGGGCGTAGACCACCACGGCAATGACGATCACGATAATGAGGACGACAACGATGGGCGTCCAGGGTATCTCCAGGGATTTGGGGGCTGGGGGCGGAGGTTCCTCCAGAGAGGTTTCCTCCAGGGGCTCTGCCTGAGGAGCGATCTTGACCTGAAGGGTCTTGGGCTGGCCCGCGTCGGGCGAGGAGATGGAGGTGAGGATAGCCACCTCTTCCTCACCATAGCCCAGCGCCGCGAAATCCAGCCGCCCGTCCGGGATATGGCACTCCTGGCAGCTCACCGCCTCATCCGCGGGCAGGATGCCGTGGCTGAGCTGGAGGGGGACCTTGAAGGTCTTGGCCTGCCAGGAGCCGCTGTAATCCATGCCCGCGTCCTTCGCCCCCACGGCGATGGCCTTTTCCAGGTCGCCCGTCTTGTAATAGACGCCCAGCTTGAGTGGGATGGGCTTGCCGGAGGTCGCATCCACCGGCGCCGTGGCCTGGAAGAGCTTGAAGGGCTGGAGTTTGGAATCGGGATCGTCGAAGCTGCCGGGCCATTGCCCCGCCTTGAGTTCGCCGCCGTTGTACCATTTGTAGATGGGATCGACGCTGTTGGGCGGGGCCACTTCGTCCACAGGCCCGTACAATTCCTTGATGGGGTCGTAGACCGGCTCCGCGGTCCAGTCCCGCTTCATCAGCCCGCCGGTGCTGCGGATGTGACACGCGCGGCAGTCGAGGCGGGTGTGCTTCTCATTGAGGAGGGGGTTGTCGTGGGGCGCGTCGGTGTGACAGGCCGCGCAGGTCAGACGCTCCTCGTAATCGCGGCTCCATAGAGTGGGAGCGTAACCGTAGACCTTGTGATCCTCGCCGCTGTGGCAGTCGACGCAGACCATGCCGTTGTCCGCGTGGACGTCGCCGGTGGCCTCGTCCGCGTGCTTGTCGGCCACGGGCGCGAAATCCACGCCCCGCTTGTAGAGCTTGCCTCCGCCCGCGTTGAGATGGCAGCGCAGGCAGGCTTCGGCCGTGGGTTTGGCCGCGCTGCGGGCCGCTTTCAGGCTCATGTCGCCGGGCAGCACCCAGTCGCCATCCTCATCCTTTTCCGGATAGCGGGCGTTCATGTCGTAGACTTCGGCGTGGCAGATGAGACAGTCGATCCTGGCTCCAGCCTCGGGCGTCTCCGCTTCGGGCGCGCCGGGCATGACGCCGCCGCCCACATGACAGCGCCCGCAGCCGCCTGCGATCTTCATGTCGGGGTTGAGGACGCCCAGCCAGTTGATGCGGGCGATGGAGCCGGGCAGAGGACTGTAATGATCCATCTTCTCTTCCCAGGTGTAGTGCACCGAGTGCATCACCTGGTCGACGTCGTCGAGATGGCAGGCCTCGCAGGTCTCGGGGCCGGTGTATTCCTCGATGTGTTGATGCTCCACGGGCGGATCGGCCCAGGCCATGCCGGGCGTGAGCAGCATGATCAGCAGGACGATGAGGGCGATTCCCGCCTGCCACCTGCCGCCTGCCGCCTGCCACTTGCCGCTTGCCACTTGCCACTTGCGTTGCTTTTTCATCGTTGCGACACCTCCTTGGCGGGTTGATGGCAGGTGGTGCACTCTGTCACGTCGTATTCGGCATGATCCAGGGGGGCTGGATCGATGTAGCTGTAGGATGCGTGACAGGCGGTGCAGTCTGCCCGGGCGTCATCCATAGGATGGGAGGAGATGGACATGGGCTCGGGGAGGTAGCGAACCAGTTGCTTGGGGATTTCCTCCGCCATCTCGGGAGCGGGCGTGGCCGTGGGCAGACCGGGCGGTCTGGCGGGCAGATACGCCTTCTCCACGGGGGCGGGCGGCAGGGTGGTGATGGCGGTCTGCTCGGTGAAGTAGTAGTAGGTGGTGATGAGGAGCAGGATGGCCACCAGGCCCGCCAGGGGCAGGTAGCGGACAGCCCGCCGCCAGCGTTCTTGGGCGGGAGGCAGGGGCGGCGGCCATTCGCCCGACTCGATGCGCTTCAGCTCCAGCGCGTGCTCCTCCTCCATCTCCTCCAGGGTGATGCGGCCGGTGAAGATGCTCTTGTTGAAATGCTTGATGTGCACGTGCCACGCGTGCCAGATGAGGATGGAGAGGACGGCGAGGATGGCTTCGTAGCCGTGGGCCATCTTGGCGGCGGGGATGAACTCGCCGGGGAAGATGCGGGTGGTGAGCACGGGGTTCCACAGCATGTAGCCGCTGATGGCCATGACCAGCGTGCCCCACACCACGGCCCAATACTCGATCTTCTCACCGAAATTGTAACGGTCCATCTCGGGCGGCCGCTCGCTCAGCCCCAGGTTGTATTTGAACAAGCCAATGGCGTCGCGCACGTCCTTCAGGCCGGGCAACATGCTCAGCGGGCGCTTGAGTACGTAGATCTTGTAGCCCACGTAGAAGACGTGGAAGATGGAGAGGAGGATGAGGACGATGGCCGAGATGTGGTGGATGGTGCGGGTGTACTCGATGCCGCCCAGCAGGCGGATGATCCACAGGGAGAGGCCGTTGTCGGGGAACTTCTGCACCAGGCCGGTGATGGCGAGGATGGTGAAGGAGAGCAGAAGCAGGAAGTGCTCGGTGCGCTCGATGGGACCGAAGCGGATGATGGTTCGCATTTTCTCACGCATGATCCTCACCTCCTCCGGACTCGTCCTCGGCTTCTCCCTTTGGTTGCTTCTTGCGGGAGAACTTGTTCTTGATGGTGCGGAAGATGTCTGTGCCCACGAAGATGGCGAAGAAGCCCAGGGTGACGGGGATGACCAGGTAGTAGAACCATTGCACCGCAGTGACGATGGGGTATTTCTCCCAATTGGGCCGGTAGTGCCCCAGCCAGCTCTTGGTGAAGTTCTCGTTGGCGTCGGGATGGCAGCGCTGGCAGGTCTTGACCAGGTTGGCGCTCATGACGCTGGAGTTGACGTCGGTGGGGGGGAGGATGCGATGGGCGCCGTGGCAGTCGCTGCATACGGCCTTGTTGGTGTAGACGCCCGGTTCCGTGGCCTCGAAGATGGCGACAGTGCTGCCGTGGAAGTCGGCCACATAGGTGTCGAAGACGTCGGTGGAGATGTCGTATTTGGCCATCAGCTCCTCATCCGCGTGGCACTGCCCGCACAGCTCGGGCGATTTCAGGCGGAATTCGGCGCTGCGAGGGTCCAGGATCTTGTGGGCGGGATGGCAGTTGCTGCACACGGGCACGTCGGGGTTGCCCTTCAGGGCCTCCTGGCCGTGCACCGACAGCTTGTATTGGTCGGCGATGGTGCGATGGCATTGGGCGCAGGCGTCCACCTGGTCCATGCGATCCACCTGGTGCTTCTCCGGGTCCACCCAGAAGACGTCATGGCTGCCGTGGCAGTCGGCGCAGCTTGCGGCCTCGAATTTGCCCGCGGCGATGAGGCGGGCGTGGACGCTGTTCTGGCGGTCGGTGGCCTGATCCTCATGGCAGTTGCCGCAGACCAGGCTCATTTTCAACTGCCAGGTGCGGTAGTCCACGTCGGGGAAGGGAGGATGGGGATAGCCGTCCAGGTCGTTGTGACAGTCCACGCACCGCACCTCCTCCGACGCGTCATGCCCGTGGGCGGAACGGCCGAGGATGCCCGGATCGATGCTCAGAGGCAGCACTTCGTTGGAGGGCAGCACCATGCTCAGTCCTGGCTCCTCATGGCACACCAGGCATTGTTCGTTGGTGGGGCGGTCGGGGTCAGGGCCGTCCTGAGCGTGGGCGATGGAGGGGATCAGGATCAGGATTGGGATCAGGAGCAGGAGCAAAGTCCCCTGAACACTGATTACTGAACACTGATTACTGATTACTTTCCTCATGATCCTCCCTCCTCCACAGGCTGTGGGATATCCTCGGGCGCGACGATGACCGGGGCGTTGGCGGCCCGCTCTTCGGGCGTCACGTCCTTCTCGGTGAGGAAGAGATCATCCTGCCCATGACAACTGTTGCAGGTCTTGTTTTGGGGCGTGATGCGACGCATGTTGTGGGGCGTCGTGAATTTCCAGGTGGGAAGATTGTCGAAGTCGGGCAGGAGGTTGTCGCCGTAATAGGCGAACAGATCTTTGTTGGTAGGGACGTGTCTGAGCAGCACCCATTCCCAC
>Ga0256832_1001216_pt1 | contig 17249 bp, 8 predicted proteins | sample 134614metaG_FD_190534 | JGI IMG/M metagenome (GOLD analysis project Ga0256832, IMG submission 190534) | Hydrothermal vent microbial communities from Lau Basin, Pacific Ocean - 134-614 | ecosystem: Environmental > Aquatic > Marine > Hydrothermal vents | place: Pacific Ocean: Lau Basin | collected...
AAGGGTTAAAGGTGAAAGGAAGGCAGCCAAGAGCTTTTCCCCTTGAACGCCGTAGGCAATTGAACGCCCGAAGGGCAAATTGAACGTGCGTAGCACAAATTGAACTAAAGGTCAAAGGTCAAAGGTCAAAGGTGAAGGGTCAAAGGTGAAAGGTAGGCAGCCAAGAGCTTTTCCCCTTGAACGCCGAAGGCAATTGAACGCCCGAAGGGCAAATTGAACGTGCGAAGCACAAATTGAACTAAAGGTCAAAGGTCAAAGGTGAAGGGTCAAAGGTGAAAGGTAGGCAAGAAAGAACTATTACTCCTTGAACGTCCGTAGGACATTGAACGCCGAAGGCAAGAACAAACCACCATGATTTTTTTAACCACGAAAAACACGAAAGCCCCCTTGAACGCCGTAGGCAATGAACGCCCGAAGGGCAAATTGAACGTGCGTAGCACAAGTTGAACGGTCATCAGCCATTATTCCAAAAAAATTGGAGAACTTGCTTTTTTTTCCCCTATCTTTAGGTTTTGCTCCCAAATCAGAACAGATGAAAGGATTTTCCCAATTTATTTTTTTAGTGCTATTTTTGCTCTATTCCCCTATGTTTATTTTTGCGCAAGCAGCAGATAGCCTAGTACTAAATACGCCTACCGGGGACTTGTATGGCACTTTGCTTACGCCAAAAACAGACCAAAAAGTACCTGTGGTGCTATTTATTGTAGGTTCGGGGCCGACGGATAGAGACGGCAATTCACCTTATACCAAAAATAATAGTCTAAAATTTTTGGCGGAAGCCCTTCAAGAAAAAGGCATCGCCAGCCTGCGTTATGATAAACGAGGCATCGCTCAGAGCTCCAAGGCACTTGATTCTGTTCAAAATCTCAGGTTGGATACTTGGGTTCAGGATGCCAAGGACTGGGTGCATCTTCTCCAAAAAAGGAATCAATTTTCGACCATCACCATTCTAGGACATAGTCAAGGTTCGCTCGTTGGGATGTTGGCCGCTCAAGATAGCGCTGTGAATAAATACATTTCTGCCGCCGGTGCCGGTGCCCCCATTAACGAGATATTAGAAACACAATTAGCCGCCAACAGTCCGTTAGTCTTAGGCGCTGCCAAACCTATTTTGGATAGCCTGGCGGCAGGGTATTTGGTACAGCAAGTACCGCCTATGTTACAATCTCTTTTTGCGCCACAGGTTCAGCCTTTTCTAATTTCGTGGATGAAGTATGACCCGGCCAAGGCCATTAAAAAACTAGATATTCCATGCCTAATCATCCAAGGAAATACAGACTTGCAAGTTTCGGTGAAAGATGCCCAAAACTTAAAAGATGCTAATCCCAAAGCCCAATTGCTCATCATCGACCAAATGAATCACCTTTTTAAGCAAGTATCCGATAACCGCGCCGAAAATATGAAAACCTATACCAATCCTGACCTGCCTGTTATGCCCAAATTTGTCGATGGCATTGTGCAGTTTGTAAAGGATAGATAACGACATAGCAAAAAACTGTAACTCATGTTATCCATCTTGCATCAACCGAAGCAATTCTGTCTTCTTAGTTTTGCTGCACGGTATTTCTCCGCCAGCCATTTCAATCATCCCGTTGTTTAGGATGCCATCGATATACTTTAAGTTGACTAGGTGGGATTTGTGGCAATTGAAAAAGCCTTTCCCTTCGACCATTTTTGAGAACTTGCCAATACTATAAGAACTGAGTAACGATGAATTATCTGCCATTAAAATTTGAGTATATCCATCTACACCGCTAAAACGAACAATGTCATTTAGCTTTAGAAAGCGGATGCCTTTTTGTAAGGGAACGGCAATTTTAGCGGTTTGCTTCTGAGCCATCAGGTGGGATAATAGCAACTTGTTTTTGTCTATGGATTGCTTCTCTTTAATATTTTTAATGGCTCGATTGACTACTTTGGTGAGTTCGTCGGAGTCAATCGGCTTAACGATATAACCCATGGCCGCATGATTGATGGCTTCAATGGCATAGTCATTATAGGCCGTCACAAAAATAATCTCAAAACTAGGATTATCGACCTGCGAAAGCACATCAAATCCACTCAAAACAGGCATCGTAATATCCAAAAATACTAAGTCCGGCTGCTGCCTATTGATGGCCTGAATAGCTCCTTGCGGGTTCGTAAATTCTGCTTCTATATGAATTTCCGGAAAGTGCTTTTGCAACTTCAAGCGAAGCATATCCAAGGCTCTTTGTTCATCGTCAACTAATAGGGCTTTAATCATCATGAGAAATCTTTTTGGAGTTTATTTTTATGTTTGGATTGAATTATTTTGCCAATCTGCCGGATGTCAAATTGCACGGCTGTACCGGACTTATCTTCCACATTATCAGTGACTTGTAGGGATATATCCCAATGCTTGGATTGGTTGAGCAAGTCGATTTTTTCTAACAAAACCTTGGTAGAACTTAGGCGGCGATTGGCCAATGATTTTTTTAATACTTCTTGAACGTTTTTCCAACCAACTCCGTCATCAGCAATGATAATTCGATAGGCTTTTTGATTTATTCTTTCCAATTTTACCAGAATATGGCCAATGCCTTTTTTATGGAAGATTCCATGATTGACTGCATTTTCCAAAATGGGTTGTAAGAGCATCGTCGGAATATACGTGTTCATCAAATCCAACGACCGATCAATCCAAAAATCAAATTTTAATTGCTCCCCAAATCGCATTTGCTCAATAGATAGATAGAGTTCTAAAAGCTCTAATTCATCTTTCAGGCAGATGGCACGCTTGCGCGAAAAATTAAAAAACAATCGAATGAGTTTGGAGAATTGAACTAGATATTTTTCCGAAAGGTCAATGTCGTTATTCGCAATATAATACTGTATGGCATTGAGCGAATTAAACACAAAATGTGGATTCATCTGACTGCGAAGTGCGTATAATTCTTGCTCAATTTCTTTTTGTCTAACGGACAACCTTTGCTTTTGTTTTTTTAATTGCTTACGGTTATACTTGATGAAAATATATATAATACTAAGTAAAACCCAACCAATGAACAGCCCTCTAAAGATGGAAGTTTGATACCATAATGGTTGGATATCAAAACTAAGAAAAGTGGTTTGAGTGCCTTTTTTTATTTCTAACTTATAATGATTGGGGCGGAGATTATTGAAGTTTAGGTTGGCAGTGTTTGTTTGTTGCCAATTTTTGATGGTGGGAAGCAATCGGTATTCAAAATGCCTATTTCTATTCGTGAAATCAATAAAACCAATTTTTACATCGAGTTGGGAATCCGCTTGATACTCAATGGCCGTATCATTCGGGACTAAGTGAGCACCATAAGAAATGGACTTGAAGTAAATATTTGAAATCCTTGGCGCACTTTGCCTTCTATGTTTCGGGATCAGGCATAGCCCTGTGTTGGAAGCCACGACCAAGCTGTCTCCAAAAGCTAACACATCTAAAGTACTCTTAGAGAGAAGGCCGTCTGCCTGTGTGTATTTTTTGACGAAAGTCGTTCGGTCTTGGCCAAGATGGTATTGTAGAATACCGGAGTTTGTAGCCAGCCAAAGTTGACCGTCTTGAGAAAAAGCAGAAGGAATAGACAAGAAACCGGATTGTGGCAATAGTTCTACTCGCTCCAAATCAGTCACATATCCACCAAAACCATCGGTACAGATAATTAGTTTGGCATCAGATGTATCCAGATGTAAAATGGGTTTATCGAACGTATTGTGACCTATTTTGACCTTGGTGATTCGACCGTTGCTGTATTCTTGGAGACCGTTGGCAGATGCCAAAAAGAGACGATTTTGATAAATAAAAAAATCACTAAGTCCAATGGATGCAGTACTTTTTCCATATTCAAAATTAGCCGAATCCAAAGCAATTATGCCGGTCGAGCTAATGCCAAACAACGTGTCCTGAAACATTAGCAAGTCAAAAATGGCTAGCTTTTCCAAATCCCTAGGGTATTTTTTTTGTTGTTTCCCTTGTTGTTTGAAGTAATTTAAGTCGGTTAGATAATAGGTTGTTGAGCCTATCGGAATGGCCGTGTAGATGGATGCTGTGTCCTTTATCAATAGCTGAAAACTTCCATTTTGGGGTAGGTATTCATAAAAACCTTTGTTAAAAACAGAGGCAATAATGGTCTGATTGATTTTTTTAAGGCGGCTTACTTTGTGACCCATCATGGGATAGTTGCTCTGCCTTGCCGCCGCATCCATAAAATAAACACCATTGGACAAGGTGGCCATCCATAGATTGCCGTCCCGGTCAACCGTACTGTTGTGAGCATGGTAATTATTAGGGAGTTTTGTGATGTTTGTCAAATTGCCGGCACTATTTAAGATAGCGTTAAAGCCCATTCCACAGATTTGGATGGTGCCATTCTGTACAAAAAAGCGAGCGTATTTTGTTTGTGAAAGCCCCGGGTCAAATTCGTCATAGCGATGCTTGATGACTTGCCCGCTATTTTGATTTAAGATGATGTAGCTATTTTGACCTAAACAAATAGACAAGCTATCATTTATTCGCCCCAAATAATAGGCACCGGTTTCTTTGCTCAGTGCCTTTAATAGCCGTTTACTGCTTTGTATCCATTTTTTTGCTTTCACCGGATTCTGCACCCAACGGAGATTTTCTTTTCCCGTAAGGGAGCCGGATACTTCATAATATTCATTGCCTGTAACAAAGGCTATCTCATTGCCTGCTTGCAAGATGATACTGGGATAAAGGATTTCCGTAGTGTCTTGGCGACCAAAAGCAACCACTTCATTGTCCAATATATAGCCCAACTTGGCAGCACGTGTCAAAAACCATACTTTGCCATCAGGCGTAAAACGAAAATCCCAAATGTCATTCATGGGAAGCCCGTCTTGGGTAGTAAATATCTTGAATTCTTCGCCGTCATATCTGGCCATCCCATGGTCTGTCAGAATCCAAATAAACCCCCGATAGTCTTGCGCAATTTTATAGACATGATTGCTCGGCAAGCCGTTGTCCATGGTGTAATGCCGTATTTTTTGGGCATTCACCACAGACGAAAAGCAAAGCAGCAACGCAAGTAGGCGAATTATAGACATGGTTGATTTCTTGTTCAAAAAATAGTCATTGGTCTAGTGCCTATGAACTACGGCTATCTTACGTATTTTTGTAGGTTTTGTTGGACTTCGTCGGCGGTATGGACAACTTTCCAAAAGTTTAAAACTTTTGGAAAGTTCACAAAGCCTAACTGCCCTTAAAAACCACCACAGGACTGACTTTAGATTCACCGCCGTCATGTGTAAATACCTTCACAGCAAAAGAACTACCGGCTAGGTTTTTCTTGATTTTGGCCTGCTTGTTTTTAGTGCTCATCAACCGGCGCAAACGCCCTTTTTCATCCTTCTTGTAGATGATGAATACGGCATCTTTATACTTTGACGGATAAGTCCAAGTCAATTGAAATTCTTGCTCTAGTTTATTGATTTTCAAGTTATTAACAACAGGGCGCACTCCATTGTCATACGGGCGTGCTGCTACCGGAAAGGCATAATCCGAGTATAAATCACTATCATCTTTTGCCCGTAAGCTGTAGTAGTATTTGACCTTTTGTTTGACCTTTTTGTCGATGTATTTTTTGCTGCCTTTCGGAATATTGGCCAAGATGCGCCAAGGCTGATTGTTGTCTGTTCGACGATACAAAAAATGGCTGACCACATCCCGGCTGGAACTAGGGGCAAAGTGCAATTCCACTTGATCCGTCCCAACCAACACCTTTTTGAAAACAGGTGTGACCGGCGCAATGGTATCCGGACGCTTCACTTTCAAAATATCAGAAAAGACCGATTGGTTAAAATTATAATCCAACGCCTTGGTGCGATAATAAATGTACGGGGTCAGAGAGTTTAAAGTGACCGTATCATAAAACACCAACTGTACAGGACGAATGATAGAATCCGTAGGGTCAAATCCTTCCCGGATGACAGAAAACTCATGTTCCGATCCGTTCGCTCTGAAGAGCCGGTAGCCCATCAAATCTTCTTCCTTGTTGAGTTCAATCGTCACCGTAACGACTCCGTTGGAATCAATTTTGCCGGATACAAATTTCGGCTTAGCCGGTGGTACGGAATCAATCAAGGTCACAAAATAAGGAGGTGTGCTGCTATAATTTCCGGCGGTATCCACAGCTTGCACCACGTAATAATTAGGATGGTGCGTGACAAAAGTCGTGTCCACAAAGCTGCGGCTGCCTTTCGGCAAAACGCCATTGGAGATGATTTCAAAATTGCCCTTATTGGTTGGACTGCGTCCGATTACAAAGCCCTTGAAGTCGCCTTCCATGGGCTTGAGCAGTTTCCACTCCAAATGGACTTCCTTTTGTTTTGCATGTTTTGCTTTAACAAAAATGGGAGCTTGGGGCGGAGTCAAGTCTCTAGGCATGCCTTTCGCTTCTCCGAATTTTACCTTTTCCCCGAAAGGGGTAAAACCATAAAACCGGTATTCATAGACTTGATAATTGACCAAATTAGTATCCTGAAAAGTATTCACAAATCCATCTCCTAAATTATAAATAGGCGTTTCATTGAGTGTAATCCATTGATGCGTTTGTGGGTCTTTTCTTTCGGCAATGACTCCGCTTACGATGTCTTTTTCTTCCCATTGAAAACTCAACTTTCGTTCGCCTTCTTTGATGGTAATAAGTCGCTCTTCAAAAGGCTCTTCAACCGCTTGAATAGAGAAAATGTCAGATTCCACTTGGTATTCGGTATTATTTTGCGCAAGCGCTATCCGGTAAAGATATACTTTTTGGGAAATGACATTTGGGTCTTCAAAACTAATCCCGATGGCCTTGGCAACCGCTGCATCTTTCAACGCACTCATCGCAAAAATCATATACTCAAAGTCTTCCTTACTCTTGGCTTCTTTGAGCTCTTTGATGCCCTCGTCCAAAGAAAATGACGTGCCTTTCTTATCATCCATCTGGTCATAAAAATCCTTGGCCAACTCTAATAAATCTTTGGTTTCTCCCTTGGCATTCCGGATGGCCTGTCGCCATTGCTCGGGCGTATAGGCACGTGTTTTTCCTATTGTCTTAAAATCCAATTCGCTAATATCTTCAGGGTGTCCTTCCAAAAGTGCACGCTGGATAACGAACCCGTTTTTCAGGCCGACATAAAACACTTTTTTCTTGTCCGGTAAGAAGCGTAATTGAACCTTGCCTTGTTGGTAGCGACCTAGGATATTGATTTGAGCTTTAATCTTCTCGGCTTGCGCAAATGATGCCGACGAGAAGAAAAGTATGGATAGAATTAAAATGTAATTTTTCATGTCTTAGATTTTAATTTGTGGCGTTTGCGGCCGGGGCTGTCATGGGCACCGGCCCGGTGAAAAAAGTTTTTATAACTGTTTGATTTACAGGTGTTCCATCCCGTTTTAGAGCCGGTTGCCATTGATTGTTTTTGTATTCCTTTAGCGTTGCGGTGATGGTTATTCTGTAAATTCTGTTGCTTTCCAAGTTATTCACAACGGGTGCCGGTGGAGGGGGCGGAGTGGTATTCATATTGGTTATTGGCGGCATGGTCATGGTGACCGGCGGGACGATGATTGTTGCGCCCCCGTGGTGGCTGCCACTACTGTTCGTATTATTGGTAGAACTTTGGCCGGATCCTTTACTAGCTAACCCCGTGCTAGAAGTCGTGCCGGATGAATTCGCACCGGAATGGCCAATAGGTGGTAAGTTAATAGAGGACATCGTTAGGCTCACCGGAATTGACTTGGTATAAAGATGCTCGCCTAGATTATTTTTATCCTTTTTAACTAAAATCGTGGTACCGACTCCGTCATAGGTTGACTCGGTCATGGAGACCGTTGCCTCCAACTTAAAGGTTCGGTTCAAAATACTTCCGTCTGCTTGTTGTTCAGACACATCAAAAGATTCATTAACCGGTAAGCCATACTTCACTGCAATCGGCATATCCAGCGGAAAATGTGATTGAGTCAAGGGATGCACATATTGAATCAATTTTTGCTGCTGATCTGCGGCAGCATCTCCTTCATCGTACGTTGAGCCGGATGTGACGGGTGCTTGGTTATCACCGGCTCCACAATTGTCTCCCCATTCAAAGGAAGCATGAAAATCATGGTTGAGTAAATAGTGGTCTTGGTAGTGAACGCACTTAACCCGCTGAAGCGAGTGCTCTACGTGGTAGGCACCACCACATTTTTTACAATCTCCTAAGAGATGAATCTTAGTTGTATAGTGCCCAATCTTCACATCTCCATCTACTGCACCGGTCACGTAAGTAGGTCTTGGGAAGCGCCCATCGAGCCATCCACCGGCTTTGACTTGGGCAATATTCCAAGTATTCACAACATTTCCGCTGCCATTTTTCTTCTGGACTTGTGCGCCGGCTGAAGCGTAAAAACCAATACTGCCCCGTGCCCGATAGCCGTTTAGACCGACTCTTTGAGATGGGTTGGCGCAATTTTGTCCGGTGTATTCCATCATGCTCAAATCGACTTCCGCACCGGCTGCAATCCCCAAATCAATGTAGTAATTGCCGGTAATATTTTTATTTACGGACTTGTCAACATCCATGCCGATGCCTAGGGCAAAGCCTTTTCCCGTAGCGGAATTGTCGTCAACACCGGTTCCATCCGGAATACCCGGAGAATAACCAAACACATCGCTATAATTGTCTTTAAAGCGCTGTGTAAATCCACCCACCGGTGCATCAATGGCATTTCCACACATCAAATAACTGTATAGATTGATGCCAAATACAGAGACATCATTCGTTTGAGCGGGCTCTCCAAATTTGACATACCAATCATTCGTTTTGCCTTGAATATCCAGTACAAAAGTTTGGTTATTCGCCACAATAACAGGCGGTTTGTTGATGCCCACATTGGCGTACATGTAAAAGTGTTTGTCCGGGAAGTTGTAATCTGCAATCACGCTTCCTTTGATTTGGGCTTTATTTCTTTTGTTTGCCGGCGTAAGCGGACCGCCTACGAAAAAGTCTCCTGTAAATCCAACATTAACAAGTCCACCACTACTCGAAAATTGCCCCATCAGACCTACATCTGCATTGAATGCCTTAGGCGACGGAGTGGTACCTATTACGCCTTTGACGCGGAAGCCCCAGTTGCCATAATGCGGTGTAAATGTGTAACTTGTGCCGGCAATACTGGCTTCCATATTTTTATAAGCCCCCCCACCAAATCCATAAAAGGCTACACCCGGTAAGAAGGGGATTCCCGGCTGAAACATAGCGGTTGCTTCCACTCTCCAATAGCGATATTTTTGGTAATGCTGATAGTTGGTTTTCCCAAATTCACCCAAGGCACTGATAGCAATGGACGGCGACCGAAAACTGGCATCTAAACTACCTTTAAAGCCATTTCCCCATACGGGGTCATCATTCCGAAAGGCAATCGAACCATCAATAGATACCGCCGCCAGATGCGCATATACGTCAATGGTGGAGATATTTATGCCCTTGTATTGGGGCTTAAACTTGGAGGCACTGGCCGTACTCGTATTCTTATCTACCGCAAATTCTACCCCCATCGTCGAGCGTCCGCCAATGTCTTGCGTCAGATTGAAAACCAAATCCATATTCAAATTACCATGCAGATATTGATTGGATGCCACATTCATCGGGGTAAAGTATATCCGCTCAATAGATACCGGAAAATCGGCTACAAATTTTTGAGGGCTGGCAAAAGTCCAATGCCCCGGCTCAAACAACATCTTATTGCCATCGGCCAATGAAGAATTATAATTAAAAGTGATATTCTCAAAACCAATATCAAAATTAATATGCTTAACAGGCCCAATTTGCTTGTCATCCCAAAGCAGGTCTCCGGTCAAATTAGACTCGAAGGTTCTTTTGTTTTTGTCAACATAAGCGATGATATGCGATGTCGGCTCCAACGTCAGTTCTCCTTTTAAGGTATTGGCATAAATGGGGCCGGTGGGTTCTATCGTTAATTCAAAATTAGTCTGCTCCGTAGGGTCTTGGGAATTATTAAAAATGGCTAGGTATTCTAGTGGGTTCTGCATCGAATCTCCATCCGCAATCGGCAAGCCAATTTGTCCTATCACTCCGGCTTCCGTAATCGTATTGGTCACCATGTCAATATAGACTGTGTCGATGCTTACGCCCAAATCTGCCACAGATGCTTCGGGAAATTGCTTCACATTCGTAGCCTCCGCATAAAAGGTAACTCCGGTGTGATTGATGATTAGATTTTGAACAGTAATAGCCGGTGGCCCACCACTATGAGTCTCCCACCTTTTGGGCAACGTCAACGTGGAAGATTGAACAAAGAAGCCATGAAATAAGTTACTGGTCTCTGCTCCTTGCGGATAATTTTCCGGAAAAACAATGCCCGCAGGATTCTGCAAATCGGACAAATCCATCACAATATTTGAGACAGCCAATGTCATACTATCACTGTCCACAAACTCACATTGTGGTAGATTCCCGGTCAAAATTATATCATCCCAAGCCGATGCCACTCCTACAAAATTGGCGCTTACACGCTTCGTCGTATCCGGATCCGGTGTCGGAATCACCCAGTCCCGCGTAAAGTTGGCATCGACTTCAATCCCAAAGTGATCAAATCCATTCTCATTCCATTGGATATAGCAGCCTCCGGTGGTCGGATTGGTGGGTTTCTTAAAAGTAAAATTAATTTCTCCATTCAAATTACCCACGGTAATATCTTCTATCAACTCCAGACGCTCCATCGGTGTCACAATCTGTGTCGGATGAAAATGAATATTCTTTGCCTTAAATCCAACGGTCTGGTCTTGCGCCCAATCGCCTTCTAATTTTTTTCGAGCAATCGCCGTAAATTCAGACTTGTTGGGTTCAAAAATAAACTCCGTAATCGCCAAAGTATCATCAGACTGAAACTTCAAACCAAAGGGGACGCTTATTGGATCGGCCACAAAAGCCGGCCCGTTTTTATCAATCACAATCGTGCCTTGCGCATCCATCCATTGCACCAACGTATCTACCAAGTTATTAGTCCAATTGCCTGTGTTGGCCGCATCTACTACCATGTCTGCCGGAAACTGGGGCACTCCGTCTTCATAACGCCTAGCCTTAATAACTCCGGTGAGTAAATGCTTGTCGGTATCTATCGTAATCCCTTGAAACTCAACGTTTATGGGCGCATTTAACCAGTCAACATAGACGGTACCTTCTCCGCTGTAACTGCTGGAAGTACCGGTCAATTCACTCAATGCGACCGCAAATTCTCCGTCCTGCCCTGCATAAATTGTATCATTACTAGAGACTTCACCGGTAGCGGTATTGGCCACGTTTAAGTCTTGAATAGACTGGGGCACATCCACACAAAATACCTTGTCACACTGCCCACCGTTGTATCCCGGCTTAGGCATGACATTGATGTGGACACAAATTTCTTCGGGAATTCCGTGTGTCTCGCTGTACTGATGAATGAATGGGCCATTATTAATAATAGATTCTGCGTCATGAATGGTATCCCAACTAATCGTTGTGGTCATGGTGTGGGAAGCATCGCTGATATTATCATTACAATCAAATAACGCCGTCACTAAATCCAACACACCATTTAATTCTAGTTTTCTTGGATTAAGCATCGGCTCCGGTTGTGTAATCGTTAATTCAGGAAGTGCTTCTCCATTCGTACAAGCACAAGCGTCCAGCTCAATATCTTCATTTGGTTTAATTGAAAAAGTGGCGGGATTCACAAATCCATTATTGCCAAAGTGATAGGTATTTTCATCATTGGAAATGGGTTTTACACTCCACACGTAGCCGGTAGAATCCGTCGGTGCATCCAAGTCGGTAGGCCACACAAATTCTGTTCCCATGACTTCTTCTTCAAAAATCGGATAGTTGACATGAAAGGCTTGTCCCGGAGTTTGATAGTCATAGATTTCCATTACGGCAATGATGTATTTGACACCATCTTCTACCGGTGGGTCCGGAGATAATGGTGTCCACGAAAAAGTGATGTCGGGAACCAAGTCCGATTCAACCAGTTTATTCTCATTATTCTGAATAGAAGGAGATAATAGTTGGGGCATATCATATTCCGTAATAGTCATGGGTTCGCAAATAGGCCCAGGATCGGAGACGATTGTTCCGGCTAGGTTGAGTAAGGTCACACAAAAATAATAATTGCCGGGCGGCAGCATACCCGTTTGCATGAGATGCTGCTGAAAATTATTATCATGAAAAACCAATGCAGAATAGGGAATGATTTCATCCGCCATAAAAGTTTGCGTGCCTATTTCAAAAGTTTGAACGACTACGTCATTATTGGTTTCTAGCACTAAATGATCATCCAAAAACATTTTAGTTTTGATGATGTAGTCGGTATTTTCGAGTTCCGGATCCGTATTTTCAACGGTTAACGTGGCTATTTCTGTCCGGTCGGCCCAAAGTGCTAATTGTGGTGTTGGATGATTGTCCACATCCAGGCTTACAGATGCTTGCGCAAAAATATTGGCCGAAAGGCAGGTAAATAATAGTATCCCAAAAAGTTGTCTAATTCCTTTCTGCATCATGTCTTAAAATTTTTGTGAAATGGTTGTTTGAAATTTATTCTCGGTAAGTTCTGCATTCGGGCGGTAACTTCCATAGCGATTCCAATTCAGGGAGTACGCCATTTTAATATTTAGCTTTTTATTGATTTTATATTTCAATTTTAGCTTGGTATTGATTCGATTATTGGGCGTATATCCGGTTCGTTGTATCTTGGAATAGGTGACCGACAGGCCGGGTTTTAGTTTTTTATCAAGCAACTTGTAGCCGACATTCATCCCGATATTCATCATGTTAAAACTAGAGATAGTGGACTGATTATCAATGTATAATCCCGTAAATCCGAATTGCAAAGGAATCGGTTTTAAGGTGGCGCGATAGGCTGCATTAAAGCTTTGCGTCGAACGTTTGGTAAAGTCCAAAATCTTTACATCGTACTGCCGGTACAATCCTTTTTTCCAACCGGCAGAAATTTGGTGCCGGATGTTTTTTCTTTTAATTTTTAGACTGGGTCTAACCGAAATAGAATTATTAACATATTCCACTCGCTGATAATAATCCGCCGAATTATTATTCATCCCAAAATTAGAATAGGAAGCCCTTACGGAAAAAGCTTTAGAGAATTTGACATTGACGGAAGTTGAGCCAATAATTCTTTGCGTCGTTTGGATGACTGTTTTTTGGACATTATTATTACGAATTCCGATGGTGCCGCGAAAATCAATTTTTTCTTCCAGCAGTTGAGCTGTCGTATTCAGCCGGTAATCCAAGTAATCCGTTTCCATCGCATAGTAGCCGGCAGGTGTATAGCCCGGTCCGACATATTTCAACTCTCCACCAATACTAAAATGCTTTACACGATAGTCAATCCTACTTTGATGGGCGACATCCGCACGAGTCCAAGCATTGATGGTCACAAACCTGGATAATTCCGCAATCATCGGCTCATCGAAAATACTAGTATCGACCGACGTGTTTTGAGTAAAAATAGAAGCGGCCGTCTCCGTTTTAATTTTAATTTTTTTACCCAATTTGAACTCAATCAAAGGGGATACGGTCACACCTTCCATCGGCTCAATGCCAATGGGATGATTGATTACGGAGGACGCATCATCTTTTACTTTGACAAAATTCAAGGTAAACTTAGAGCCATTGACATTCCCAAAACCAATTCGAGCGCCCATCAAATCTCGCCGATAAGCCCCTTGGATATTATAGACGGGATCCGGTTCGATGGCAATTTGGGACTTCCCGTAATTTGCCGAAAGGATAAACTTACCCGGTGTCAACTCAATGCCTGCCCCAAAAATCTGCAAATCTCCGGCCGTCAGCGTAGAATATTGCGGCGTATGTGAGCCCAAATGCAATTTGACCCAACGATAAGTCGGGTCGATATGGACATTATTTCGTGGATTTTGCACATAGGAGACGATACTCTCTTGTGGTAGCTCCGGCAGATTATAAGTTTTCTTGCGATTGCTTATATGAATTCCGAAAGGCAGCGAAAAGTACTTCCCCACTTGGATGGAGTAATTGGCATTCAACGCTAAAATATTGGATTCATATCGCGGTCGGAAATTGGGATAATTTACCGGTTGGGCATCATACCAATTGTAAGAAACCGAAACCTGTCCGGATTGTCTCACAAAATGCTTTTTCTTATTCGCTTGCGCAAAAAGAGAAGCATTCAGCAGGATGCAACCTAGAAAGAGGATAAAAAATTTGCTCATAAGCCTTCTTTTTAGAAAGTGAAGGAAACCACCAAAAGGCAGTTTTCCGTCCCCCAACCAACCGAAGTTGGTGGAGCGACAGTCTTTAAGCAACAAATATCCTACCGCAGAACGGGTAAAAACGGACTGTCCATGCTGGAGTGGCGTGGGTTTGACGAAAGTCCACTTTGGTTAGATGAAAGAACCGGTCAAATATGGTCTTTTAGGCGAGTTTTTAATGAACCGAAGCCTTTTCTTCCCGTTATATCGCTACAAACATCCGGGGCATTTACTATGGAGCTACAAGTCATTCAAAACAAAATCTATGAGATTCGGGGCATGCGTGTGATGCTGGATTTCGATTTAGCCACCCTTTATCAGGTCGAAAACAGAGTGCTTAAACAGGGCGTGCGACGCAATATCCGGCGATTCCCGGAAGATTTTATGTTCCAACTGACCAAAACGGAGTGGAAGGAGCTTATCACAAATAGTGATAACCTGCCGGCCAATGCCCGGTTTAGTCCGGCAACTCCTTATGCCTTTACCGAGCAAGGCGTGGCGATGTTGTCAAGCGTGATGCATAGCGACCGGGCGATAGAAGTAAATATTGCCATTATGCGAGCCTTTGTGGTCTTGCGACAAAATATTTCCGATTACAAAGGACTGAAAGCCAAAATAGAATTTTTGGAGAAAGAAATGAATCTCCAATTTGAAGACATCAACCAAGCTCTGAACTATCTCCTCGAAAAAGACCAAGACGAGCAAAAAGCAAAAAAAAGGAAACGTATCGGCTTTAAAACCGGTAAAAAGAAAAAATAACTGTAATTTCGTGCTTTGTTTAGAAATTCCGGATTAAAAAACACCACAGACATGTCCAAAAATAAAATCAACCACAAAGGCTCAAAGGTTAGCCTTCAAGATATTGCTAATACGATTCGCGGTTTGGCGATGGATGGTATTGGGGCGGCTCATTCCGGTCATCCGGGTTTGCCTTTGGGGATGGCTGACGTGGGCACGGTGCTTTGGTCGGCTCACCTAAATCACAACCCCAAGAATGCCAATTGGTTTAACCGGGATCGATTTGTTTTGTCGGGTGGACATGGTAGTATGTTGATTTACAGCTTGTTACACCTGTATGGATATCCGCTTTCGCTAAAAGAATTAAAGCATTTTCGGCAATGGGGAAGTAAGACTCCCGGCCATCCGGAAGTGCATGACAAAGGGATAGAGACCACAACCGGCCCCTTGGGCCAAGGCTTAGGGAATGCGGTAGGGATGGCCCTTGCGGAAAAATCGTTGGCCGCCAGATACAATAAACGGGGGCATCAGATTATCCATCATTATACCTACGTAATGGCCGGTGATGGAGATTTGGAAGAAGGGCTTTCGCATGAAGTCTGCGCCTTTGCCGGTACCCATCAATTGGGTAAGCTGATTTTGTTTTATGACAATAATAAGATTACTATTGACGGCCCTACCAGCCTATCTTACACAGACGATGTCAAGAAACGATTTGAAGCCTACGACTGGCAGGTATTACACATTGACGGGCATGATTACGCAAGTATTGACCGCGCCATTGTGCAAGCCAAAAAAGAAAAGACCAAACCTTCCATCATCATCTGTGACACCCAAATCGGTTTTGGCAGCCCCAACCGGGCGGGTACGGCCAAGGCCCATGGAGAACCGTTTCCGGAAGAAGAAATTCAATTGACCAAAGCAGCTTTAGGACTGCCACCCGAAAAGAAGTTTTACGTCTCCAAAGAAGTAGCCGGTATCAAAAAATTAGCGCAAGCAGCCGGCAGCAAATTGACCAAAAAATGGAACGAACAATTAGCTAAATACGCCAAAAAATATCCCAAAGAAAGTCGCGAACTCAAGCAAATCCTAAAAGGAACGATTCCGGCCAAGGCTTTTGACATTCCGGCTTTTACGGAAGAAAAAAGAGTAGCAACCAGGGCTTCTTCGGGGCAAGTACTCAATTATTTGGCTCCAAATATCCCGGCCTTAATGGGTGGTTCTGCGGACTTGACTCCGAGCAATAAAACTTTCCCGAAAGGAGAAACGTCCTTCTCTCCGGACAATCCCAAAGGCAGATACATCCATTACGGCGTGCGTGAACATGGGATGGGTGCCATCATGAACGGGTTGGCGCTACATGGCGGATTTATCCCGTATGGTGGGACTTTCTTCGTGTTTTCGGACTATATGCGTCCGGCGATGCGTATGGCGGCTTTAATGAAATTGCAAGTGATTTATGTGTTGACTCATGACTCCATTGGTTTGGGTGAAGATGGGCCGACCCACCAGCCGGTTGCACAATTGGCTTCCTTCCGGGCTATGCCCAATATTTCCGTCGTCCGGCCTATGGATGCCAACGAAACCGCCGAAGCTTGGAAAATCGCCTTGAAAAATACGGACAAACCAACCTGCCTGGTTCTAAGCCGCCAAGGTCTTCCAAACTACAACAGAAAGAAAATGAAAATGGCATCGGCCGCCGATGCGCAATATGGGGGCTATGTATTGATGCAAGACCGGGGCTTTACGCACCTCATCATAGCGACCGGCTCCGAAGTAGAAATTGCCGTGGAAGCGAAAAAGAAATTAAACGAAAAAGGCGTTAAAGTCCGGATTGTCTCAATGCCTTCGACGGATGTTTTTGATGCTCAACCGGCGGCTTACCGCAATAAGGTGCTGCCTGCCAAAATTAAAAATCGTGTGGCGATAGAAGCGGGGGCCGGTCTTTCGTGGTACAAGTATGTGGGCTTGGATGGTCACATACTTGGTTTGGATCATTTTGGGGCTTCGGCTCCTTTTCAGCGGTTGTACTCGGAATTTGGGTTGACTGCTGATGGGGTGGTGGCTGCTTGTTTGGGTTGAAGAAGTTGTGAGAGTTGAGACGCTTCGCTAGTTGAAGAAGTTGAGACGTTCGCCTTCGGCTCTCTAAGTTGAGACTTGTCCCGATTACTATCGTGGATTCGGACTTCGTTGTTGAGACGCTTTGCTGGTTGAGACGCATAGGGCAACGGCTTTGTT
>Ga0256832_1001217_pt1 | contig 17246 bp, 14 predicted proteins | sample 134614metaG_FD_190534 | JGI IMG/M metagenome (GOLD analysis project Ga0256832, IMG submission 190534) | Hydrothermal vent microbial communities from Lau Basin, Pacific Ocean - 134-614 | ecosystem: Environmental > Aquatic > Marine > Hydrothermal vents | place: Pacific Ocean: Lau Basin | collected...
GACTCTCTTTTGCAAAAAGTGGATATACCAGTAGCTTCCGATCCCGACAGCCAAAAGAAGCACTCCCGCCCCCATCACAAAGTATTTGACGATCTGAGCGATAGAGTAGTGTCTGGTGCCATGGAGGGTTGTGATGGTGACGAGATAGCGCTTCTTCATCTTCGCCTAAAGCTCAAAGCCTCCAGCAGATGGGCTTTGGTGATCGTTTCGCTGCCATCGAGATCGGCGATGGTGCGGGCTACTTTTTTGGTATTGGCCACACCTCTATGGGAGAGGCCCAGATTTTGTACCGCCATCTGCAAAGCCTGTTTTGCCTCTTCATCCAGCACACAAAACCTTTCTATCTCCTCTTCGCTAAGATGAGCGTTGCACTCCCTCTGACCACGCTCCCTTTGCCTCACGAAAGCCTCGATCACCTGCCGATGGAGTCTGCTTGAATCCACGCTTGGCCTATCTTCGATATTTGTCTCCTCCATCTGCACATAGAGCTCTATACGGTCCATCAGAGGTTCGGATATCTTGTTGCGGTATCTTGCGATCTCGAGCTCCGTGCAGCGACACTCTTTGGTGCTGCTCAAAAGATTGCCGCAAGGGCAGGGGTTTTGAGCCGCAACGAACAAGAACTTGGTAGGATACTCCATCTTGACGTTGACTCTGGAGATCAGAAGTTTTCTATCTTGCAAGGGCTCTCGCAAAGCCTCCAGGATCGACTTGGAAAAGTGGGGGAATTCATCGAAAAAGAGCATCCCAAGATGAGCCAACGCCACCTCGCCAGGCTTGGCGTTTTGGCTCCCTCTGTAAGTTCCCAAATATAATTTGACCATCCAAATCCCAAAACAAAGTTAATAAGGTATTTTAGCAAAATATCTTTTCCAAAATTATTTTGACTGTATTCCCTAATTTACTTTGACTAAACGGAAATTCGCTATAATTAATTAGACTGGATTGATTAAGGAATTATAAATGCCGGTGAGAGACATTCCCATACAGACCCGATCCAAATCCGGATATTTCTACAGCCGTAAAAACCGCCGATCGGTGGCCTACGAGTCCCTGCTTGAGAAAAAATGCTTCCTTATGCTCGAATTCGACGAAGATATCGTCTCCTACGAGGAGCAGCCCCTGAAAATAGACGGCTACGTACCGGACGTACTCGCCGTAACGAGGGACGGGAAAAACGTGCTGATAGAAGTCAAATACTCGGAGGAGGCGGAAAACCCGGACGAAAGACTCTCGGAAAAGTTCGACGCTTTGAAAAAATACTGCGACGGCAGAGGCTGGATATTCAAAATCTTCACCGAAAAAGATATAGACGAGCCCTATTTTTCAAACGTCTCTCTAATTTACCGCTACGCTTCGCTCAAACCCGACGAAAACATATTATCGTTCGTAAAAGAACGGGGAGAAACGAACGTAGAAAGTCTTTTGAGGAGAGGATTCGATATTTCGCACGTATACGCTCTTTTGGCCCGGGGAAAGCTGAAAACGGATTTGCGAAAGGAACTCTCTCCCGAATCGAAAATAAGGATAAACGATGCGTAAAATAGTTCCCGGCGAAACGGTCTATCACAAAGGCAAGCCCTACGTCATCGAGGAGCTTGACGGGCTGGACGGGCTCATATGTAGAGATCCCGAAGGAGATCTCAAAATCCTGAACCTATCCGACCTCGACGATACGGAAAACGGCAAAGAGCACGTTCCTCCTCTGGAGAGCATAGACGACAGATTCTACCAAACGGCCTTGAAAAGACTTGAAATCATAAAACCCCTTCTGTCAAACAGAAGCAGAAAGGACGTTGAGAAAAGAGCGAGAGAGCACGGGGTATCCGTGCAGACGCTCTACAACTGGATCAACGCCTACGTGGAGAGCGGAAACAGCGTCTTGGCGCTTATACCCAAATACGACCGGAGAGGCGGCAAAGGAAAAACGAGAATCGGAGACGAGCGCAAAAGGATCATCGACGAGATCGTGCTGAACAGATACCTCTCTCTCCAGAAGCCGAGCGTGGCGCAGATAGCGAGGGAGATCAACGCCGTTTTGTACGAAAAGGGCATGAAGCCCGTATCCTACAATACCGTAAACCGGATAGTAAAGCAGATAGACGAGAGAACCGCCTACAAAAAGAGAGAGGGCAGAAGCAGGTATCTCAACGACCTCAAGCCGTCGGCCAACTCCTTCGAGGTATCGCGTCCTCTTGAGGTGGTGCAGATAGACCATACCCCTCTGGATATCCAGATAGTGGACGAGACCCACAGAAAACCGATAGGACGGCCGTACATCACCGTGGCTCTCGACGTGTACAGCAGAATGATCTACGGATTCCATCTCACGCTGGACGCCCCCGGACTCTACTCCGTGGGACAGACGCTCTACATGGGGCTTCTGCCCAAGGAGGAGTACCTGGAAAACCTCAGTATAGAGGGTGAATGGAAAATATTCGGCGTTCCCGATACGATCCACGTGGACAACGCAAAAGAGTTTAGAAGCAGAGGACTGAAAACCTTCTGCGAGATATTCGGCATCAATCTGGAATTCCGCCCGAGGGGAATGCCCTTTTTCGGAGGTCACGTGGAGAGAGTCATAAAGACGATCAATATGCACGTCCATTCTCTCAGCGGAACGACTTTTTCCAATCCGCAAGAAAGAGGAGACTACGAATCGGAGAAGAAAGCGGTTTTCACTCTGAAAGAACTTGAAAAATATATCGCGGAGTGGATCGTAAACGTCTATCATAAAACTCCCCACGGCGGACTCGACGGCATGACGCCTGAGGAGAAATTTGCCGAGGGGCTGAAAGGGAAAAACGGCCTTCCGACGCCGGTAAAGATTCTGGACGGTTTAGAGGAGAAAAAATTCGCGAGAATCTCGCTACTGCCCTTCGAGGAGAGGAAAATAACGAAGCAGGGAGTATCCCTATTCAAACTCAAATACTACGACGAGGTTCTCTCGGCGTTTATCAAACCGAAAAACAATGAAAAGCATATATTCAGATACGACCCTAAAGATCTCAATAGAATATATTTCTACCATCCAATCCTCAAGGAATACGTGGAGATACCGAGCGTCAAAAAGCTCTATCCGCCCCCTACGAAATGGGAACTGGACGCTCTTGCAAAAGAAACGAGAAAACACAGACAGAGAGAGATTCACAATGAGATGGTATACGAGGCAATACTGAAGCTGAGAAGAATGGAGGAAGAAGCCTCGAAAAAAACGAAACTGGCCAGAAGAAAAAAGGAGAACAGGGAGACACGGTCTCCGCTGATCGGCAAAGGAGATACGGAAAAACCGAAATCCGTTCCCCGTAAAACGAAACCGAAATTAAAAAAATTCGACATAGATTTCGAAGACTGAAGGATACGCCATGACGCAGCAAGAATATCTCAACGAGCTTCCGCAGAAAACGAGAGAGGCGCTCGAATTCGGCAAAAAACGGAGAATCGAGTTCGTCAAGAAGCCCAAGTTTATAAAACATCCCAAAGCGCTCAGGCTTTTTAAAAAGCTTACGGATCTGATGGACGAGCCCAAAAAGGACAGAATACGCTCCCTTCTTCTCGTAGGCGATCCGAACAACGGAAAAACGGCGATGGTCAAGAAGTTTTACGAGATGAACGTCTACAGGAACGAGGAGGAGATGCTCTTTTTCGAGCACGTTATGCTGATTCAGGCGCCGAACAGAGCCGATCTGCACGACCTCTACAACAAAATGTTCCAGTTTTTCGTGGTTCCGTACAGAAAGGACGAGCCCATCAGCGAGAGGGAGAACAAGATAAAGCATTACTGCGAGGTCAATCGGGTGAAGATGATAATCATAGACGAGATCCAGGGAGCGCTCATAGGAAGCGTAACCAAGCAGATGGAGTTTATGAACGGCATAAAAAACCTCTCAAACATCCTAAAGATTCCCATAGTTCTGGTGGGCACGACCAAAGGCGTGAGCCTCGTCAGCTCCGATCACCAGCTCAAAAGCAGGTTCGTGCCGACGAAAATCAAAAAGTGGGAGTTCGACGATGACTATCTCTCTTTGCTCTATGCGATAGAGATGACGCTTCCCCTCAAAAAACCTTCCCTGATTTACGAGGACGAGAAGCTCGCCAAAGAGATACTGGAGCTCAGCGACGGACTGATAGGAGACGTTATGACGGTATGCGAGCTTTTGGCGATCGAGGCGATTGAGAGCGGAAGAGAGAAGATAGAGAGAAAAATGCTCAAAGAGATAGAGTACGTGCCGGCGTACGACAGAGAGGGCGTCGTCTATGCGGACGAGATCTAAGTTTCGCCCGGAAAGGGGACTTCTTTTTAAGGTCGTCTACAAAGATAAAGAGTTCAAAGAGAAAATGGCGAAAGCCATTATCAAAAACCGCGTCGAGCCGTATCCCGACGAGCTTTTCACCTCGTGGCTGGCGAGAAACGCCACAATAAATTATCTTCAGACTCCGACTTTCGTAAACTGCTACTTTCCCGAATATAAAAATAGGCTGCTAAGCAGAGACGCGGACGTGTATGTAGACGAGGAGATCGCGACAAATTTTGCGAGACGGATGCTTTTGAAAACCGAGGACGTATTCAAAACCTCTTTGCGCAGCTATGGGGGCTATCTCGGCGAAACCGTTTCACCCAATAACAGAAACAATTTAATCTCTCCGGTAAAAATCAGAGGAAGATATCCGAGACTCAAGGGGCTCCGCTACTGCCCCGAGTGCCTGAGAGAGAAAGAGTATTTCAGAAAAGAGTGGAGACTGAGCTTTTACGCGGTCTGCCCCGAACACGGCAGCTTTCTCGTTGATTCCTGCCCCGAATGCGGCGAGCCCGTTTTTTTGACGAAAAGGAAGCTGGATATTGAGTCTTTCAACTGCTGGAACTGCGGATTCGTATACAAGGAGGCTGAATCGGAAAAGCTTCACGAAGATTCTGAAGGCGCCAATCATCTTGCAAAATCCGTAGAGATACTGCGAAACGGATATTTCACGTTTGGCGGCACGTGGTATTATTCAGTTTTCTATTTCTGGATTCTTAAACATATTGCAAGAATCATATATCTTTTAGGCTATAGAAACTGGGATATTTTGGAAAAAGAGGCCGAACTGCACGGTATCGAGCTTAAACGGCCAAACGAGGTCAAAGGCAAAATGATAGAAGAGATTCTTACTCTCAAAGAAGCATTCGCCGTTTTTACGGCCTCCATATCCATTCTTCGTTTTCCCGAAAGTTTGAAACGTTTTATTGAATCGAACGATATATCGTATCCCGTTCTGAAACGCGATTTAAGTTATATACCCTTCTGGTATGAAAACATAATTTGGAAATACAGAAAACAGCCACGTTACGTAACTATTGAAGAAATAGAAAATGCTTGTTCCTGGATGAATAAAAATGGAATAGAGCCCTCTTATTCAAGTCTGTCAAGATTGTTAGGGATTGTGTTAGAAAGAAGAAAAAGGCCAGAACTTATTAAATTGTTCGGAAAATAAAAATTGCCTACTTCGAATTTTTATATAAAACAAAATGCTTTTATGAATATAAATATATTAATATTTTTTCTATATAGTTTTTGTATTCTTAACCATGTATTGATTCATATTTTCATATTTTTCAATAAATTCGTAATGATAGTTTTTTGCATCAGTTAATAATTCGTTATAAGTTTTAACATAAACTTTATCCGCATTTTGCAAATTCTCTATTTCGTCTCTTGTCCGTCTATCGTCCCAATTTATTTTCCCGCCGATAACGTACGCGACAACTTTTTTCGGACGTTTCGTATCGTTTCCCAAATGACTTTCCAGAAAACTTCTATAGTCTTTGGCCTGTTCTAAATCCTTTAAAGAAATTTTGTGATGTGGCCTTTTTAATTCTATTATAAATTTATGCTCTGATACCGAAGTACAAAGAAAATCGATTCTTCTATTTTTTTCTTCTAACTCTTTTTCGGGATAATATTCTTTTAGTATATGTACGAACTGCATTTCATGTCTGAACATATTAATCCTAGGATCCAAAATCCAAGGAAACTTCTCAAAAAAGGGATGAATGGTTTGAACCTCTTTTGCGTTTTGTTTTATCAGTTCATAAAATTTTTCGATTGTTTTTATTCTTCCTATGGCTAATTTATAAAATTCTCTATTTTCTATTAAATGCCATTCTTTAAATAAATGAATAATTTTAAAATTATCTATATCCGTATTTTCTATCTCGTTCGCTAATTCTTTAAAAGATTCGAATTGGAACGAATCTTTGGTATAATTTATAAATTCTGCCACTTTTTCTTCTTCAATCCCCTCGGCGGATAAAATTGAATCGATAATTTTTTTAGCAAGTTTTTTATCGTGCAACGGTAACGTTTCCAACCATTGCTCGATATCTATATTGTATTTTTTCATCGCCTTTTTCTTTGCCTCTTTTTTAAACTTTTTAGATTCATTGAAAAATTTTTTTATTATTTCATTCAAATGTTCTCTTAAGATAAGTGCGGGTTCTTCCTCCCAATTCAAAGATTGTCTATTTGTGGATATCAATTCGCTCTTTTCATCATCAATAAAATCTATGTTTAAAAAGCCTGTAATATAGGCATAGCCGTGACTTGAAGCTTTAACGTCAAAAAAACTATGAGTATTCACTAATTTTCCTCTAGAAAACAAAACGATCCCTCTTTCTGTTTCGGGAAGAGGGTTTTTGGATGATATTAGTTCGCCGTTTATATTTTTACTTTTAAAATATTCTTTCAATTCCTCCGTTAAGTCTATAGGGATTTTCCAATAAAATTCTTTATCGATCGACTCATATTTCATTTCATTAGTTACTAAAATTTTAGCTTCTTCATCATCGTTTAAAATTAATTCTACTTTAAAATCTTCCTCGTTAAATATTGTAAAATATTTGGCCAACGATACAGCCATTCCTTGCAAATCAAACGCACTTTTCCTTTTTAAACGCGCCAGTTCTATTGTCGTTCCCGAATGTTCATCGGTATTTTCATCTTTTTTTATTATTTCCGGTCTATATATTCCGTTTTCTTTACCTTGTCTTTGTAAATCTTCCCAATCTAATTTAAATTTATTTAATTTTCCGTTTTTTATCGAAGTAATATATATTTCCTCGGATATACCAAAGAAAGAGAGTTTGCCGAGGCCTTTTTTTCCTATGACTTTTCTTTTTTTAATTTCTGAAAGGTCACCTGTTTCGTCACGTCTGTTTCTGCCTATTTTTAAAAAATAATCATTTATTTCTTGAAACGACATCCCCGTTCCATTGTCTTCAACAACTATTTTTTTACCCGAACCGTTTTCGTAAAATTTTATTTTGACTTCCGTGGCATCCGCATCATAAGCGTTTGCCACCAATTCGGCAATAACCGGTGGAAGCGTAGAGTACATATTAATACCTAAATGCGTTATAACGTTCGGATCGAATTTCATTTCGAGAATTCTGGAAGACATACCATATATCCTTTATTTTTTATCTGGTTCTTTTAAATTTCGTCAAAAAATTTTTATCTCAAATCTAATTTGTTATAAGCCTTTATTATGGCTTCACCAATTCTCCTGGCAAATTCTGGAGGAACGGCATTACCTATCATTCTGGCAATAGAAGCTTTACTTTTAGCCTTAAACTTATAAGTTTTCGGAAATGTTTGTAGTGTCGCGCCTTCCCTTAGAGACAACGCCCTGTGTTCCTCTGGATGACCGAAACGTCCATTGGATAAACTATAAAATTTCGTTGTGATCGTTGGCGCGGGTTTATCCCACTCCATTCTGCCATAACTATCCCTAAATCCGCCTCCTCTAAATCTCTCTCTTTTTTTGGCTGGCCTTCCGCCAGGAAGCGCATTCTTGATCGCGATCAGATTATCTTCGCTTAGGCTCGAAACCGTATGTAAAAAATCTGTTTTGTCCTTATATCCAGCCGGAACTTTAGGGAAACCGTTATGCTCTCCGATAAAATCTTTGACAACCGGTCTATAGTTCGATTTTTCGGGTTGAATGTGTTCGGTTACGATACGGGAAGCGATTAGCGAAAATCTTTTTCTTGTTTGAGGGACCCCATATTCGTTCAAATTGTAAATATCAAATTTTATTTGATATCCTCTTTTTTTTAAATCCTCGATGAACTCGTCCAAGCCACTTTCACTTGACCTTCTTTCTATTCCTGGAACGTTCTCTACGACTACGAATCCTGGGCGATAGAATTTTATAAAACGATGAAATTCTTTCAAAAGATCCTTGGATTTTTTGGATTTTTCTTTATTCGTTCTTATTATGGACCAATATTGACAAGGACTGCAACCTATAAAAATCATACGATCATCGTTACATTTAATATTTAATTCTTTAAGCAAATCCTCCTCATTTAATTTGCATATGTCTTTTAAAATAAATTTTGTCCCAGGATTATTAAGTTCATACGTTTCTTTTACTTCCGGATCGATGTCGATCCCGGCAATGACTTCGATTCCTGCCAGCCTCATACCGTACGTCATACCACCGCCTGAACAAAAAAAATCAATCGCTTTTAAAGACGCGCTCCCCATTTTTTGCCCCTTACCGCAATACTCCTGAAATGAAATAAATTGTACCTTTTTATATTCAGAAATTTTTTTCTAACTTATATAATCTAATTTTATCATAACTTCAATAGACTTTTATACCGTTAATGCGCTTTCGCCGTTTGTAAATTCATTATAGCCGCATAACCGCGATTGGTTCTAAAATATTTGTCATAACCTATATCTACAAACATGTCGTGGCCTCTCCATCTATATGAATAGGTTGCTATATTTATCGATATTTTCTATAGAATCGATACTAGTTCGACATTTTTTTTACGATTCTGGTCTTGACACAATAAAAATTTGCCATACGAAACATGAAAGATAACGAAGTACCAACTCTCCATAGAATAAAAAATATCTAAAACGACAGAAATTTATATAGAAAATGGCTCGGTTTTAAAACAATTAACAATATCGCAAATTCAGAATGAAAAGGTAAATTCAAAGACAATAATGTTAAAATAATATTAGAAATAAATATACGCGAAACAGGATAAACCGATGAACTCGAAATATAAAGTAGCTTCTTTGTTTTCCGGATGCGGAGGATTCGACCTCGGATTCGTAGGGGGTTTCCGTCATTTAGACAAAGAGTTCGAAAAACTCCCTTTTCGAATCGTATTCGCGAACGATATCGATGAAGACGCGGTTTCCGTATACCGGGAAAACTGCGATCTATTGGGACACCGAGATATAATTCACGATGATATACGAAATATAGATTCCGAAGATATCGGCGGTTTCGATGTTCTCACCGCCGGTTTTCCCTGTCAACCTTTTTCGACCGCGGGAAAAAGAAAAGGCGTTGAAGACGAACGGGGAACGCTTTATCAAGAAGTTATAAGATTCGTAAAAAATAAACATCCGAAAATTATAGTTTTGGAAAACGTAAGAGGAATTTTGTCCTCGAAAATGCCGGACGGGGAAACGGTCGCGAATGCGATCGTAAAGAAGTTGTCCAAAGTCGAAAACGGAATCTACGACGTTTCGGAACCCATGCTGATAAGGGCAAGCGAACTGGGCGTACCTCAAAACAGATATCGAGTCATTATAATAGCGGTAAGAAAAGACGTTGGAAACGCGCCTTTCAAATCCGATATCGTTGCAAACGCGTGCAAATTTGAACCGGACGATTTAATTTTAAAAAAAGTTCTATTTTACAAATATGGCGAAGATTTACCCAACTCCAAGGACATATGGGATCTTTCTCCCCAAGCCAAAAAACTGGTTCCTTATATAAAAAGATCCTGGAAAGACGTTCCTTATGAAATTTTACCGGATCGAATGAAAAAAATTAAGGACAACATAAAAAAATATAGATCCCCGAATTTCTACAGACGATTTTCTCTAGACGAAATAAACGGGACGATTACCGCTTCCGCTCAACCGGAAAACTGCGGTATACTACATCCGCTTGAAAACAGAAGATTTAGCGTAAGAGAGATCGCTAGAATTCAAAGTTTTCCAGATAATTTTACTTTTAATTCGATTTCCATTCCGGGTAAATATAAAGTTATAGGCAACGCCGTACCTCCTGTAATGGCGCATGCAATAGCCAAAACCTGTTTAAACATACTGGAAAACGGACGGTACTACAAAAAGCCGGAAACTCTTTTAGATTTTCTAGAAACCGTTTAAATAAAATCTACTATTCTTTTGATTTCTCTCACGAATTTTTCGTAACGTTTCAAACGTTCCCTCCGGTTTCTCCCCGTGATATTTATCGATACGGCGTATAGATTTAAATTATTTTCGAATATCGGTATCACCTTTATCGTCTCGGTTTGGAACATGGATGGATAAACCAATATACCCTTAGACGCACCGTATATTTTACAATACGTATAGATTTGATAAAAATCTTGATTGGCGAAATATTCATCGAAATTTTTATTCTTAACATCGAGAACCGTTAAGAAAGGCGGTTCGGCAATCAATACGTCGGGCCTGGACTCTAAAATTTTGCCGTTTTTATCCGACTCCGTTACCTTTTTTTTAAGCGGACGTCTTACCGAATAATTGTTTAAATGGCTTTGAAGCAAACCCCTTACAAACTTTTCGAATATATCGTTTGCGTTTAAGAGTATGTTCGGCGAACCCTCACCTTCTCCGCCGACAAAAGATAAATTTAACAAAATTTTTTTAGCCAATTCGAAAGCGGTCATCAAGGTACGTTCGTTAGAACCGAAACTGGAATCTATTCGTTCGATTTCGCTTTTTAAAAAATTTTTATTTTTTACGTTCGACAATAGAGCCGTCAAAGAACCGTCGAAGTATCTTCTGTCGTATCCAATTACGTATTCGTATGCCTGCTTAATTACCTCTACGACCTCGTGTTCGGTACTCAACTCCTCTATTTCCGTATATACGTATGGTTCTCGGCCGATCAAATTCCTTACGTAACTTTCCGTTAAATTTACGTTACCGGCGAAATAGTTCATATACTTTTTTTTAGATACGTACTTCGGCGGTATCCCCTCGGAACTCAATTTTTTTAACGTTTCGAAAAAACGTTCGACCAACGCGTTCGGCAACAAAGGATCTTCGATATAGTCTAGTCCCGTATCCTCTAAATCGAAATCGTCTATATAAAACGAAAGCTTTAAATAATCGCTGACCGTAAGGTATTTAATAGACGGTACGATTTCCAACCTTTTTCGACCGAATCGAATTTGACCGATGATTCCTTGAGGAACCTTTAAAGAGAAACGCTCGGAATCAAGCCACTTTTCATAGCCGAATTCCGACAAAACCTTTAAAATTTTTTCGTAATCTTTCGTATCTTCAATTAATAGACTATCGCCGCTTTTAATTTTTATTTCGTACATATTCTCGTATTTCCGACAGTAATTCGTCAATCGAAGCATCCCTCAAGTTTTCCGGCACGATCTCGGATATCAATCTGGGATCGGAGTGACAATACTCTTCTATCATGGGCATTAATTTAAAATGAAAAATTTCGTATACGTCTTCCGCTCCCAAATCCTTTTCGTGTCCTCCGGATAAAAAATAGGAATGTCCCAACATAAAATTTTTGTTTTTTAACGTATCCACTATTTTTTCGTTCATTTTTCTCAAAAAACTTCCCAGTATCTTTTCGCCTTCAAAAGTTACCGATGCATCGATTAAATTATAATCCGGAAAGAGTTCCACGAACCAAAAACGTCTTCTTACGGCGTAATCTACCAACGCTATGCTTCTGTCCGCCGTATTCATCGTTCCTACGATGTGAAAGTTGTCGGGCAGCTTAATGGTTTCACCGTTACGAATTTTTATTTCCTTGTCTCTATCCAGCGCGTGTAAAAGTTCACCGAAAACCGAACTCGTATTGGCCCTATTGATTTCGTCCAAAAAAAGTATATATTTTCTATCGGGATTCGAAAGGGCCTCTTTTAAAAACTCTAAAAACTCGCCTTTTTTTTCGACTATATTGCCGTCCTTCAATACTTGTCCCCAAACGAAATCCTGATACGTATAATTCGGATGAAACTGGATTTTTTTAACGACATATTCGTTTTCGTATCGTTTTTCGATTTGATCCACCAGATACGATTTTCCTACACCGGGTACGCCGCATAGAATAACCTGTTTTCTTTTTTCCAAAAGTCTTTTAAATTGGGAGGGCGTCATATTGCTTTTTTTACGTAAACGAAGTTCATCGGAAACGATAACGACCGGTCTTATCGGACTCGTTTCGTCCTCTTCGAGGTGCTCGACTTCGACTATCGTTTCGATACCAAGTCTATTTCTTATTTCGTTTCCTTCTATAAAACCTCCGGAAAGCTTAAGCGGTTCTCCGTCAAGGTCGTAATCGAACAACTCGTTTATCTGATTTTCCGATAAATTGTAATCGTTTAAAAATTTGCCGAATAGCGATTCGAGATTTAACTCGTTTTCTTCGAATCCGTAATACCTATAAAGCCACTTTAGCACGGCGGAAAGCTTAAAACGAGAATCGTAAGCGTTTCGAATCGTGTTTTCTATATCGCTTCTAAAGGTATAAAAACTTTCGTTATTTTCATCTATTCGTTTACTTAGCAAAAAATCGGTCAACGAATTGTCCGCCGTATCTTTAATTCTTCCTGCAAGTTTCGCGAAAACCGTACCTTTATTGAAAAAACATTTTTTCTTTTCTTCCGCATCCTCCGTATTCGTTAAACAATTGAAACTCGTAAAAAAAACGCAACCGTTTTTTCCGGCTAGCTCGTTCAGGGAAAACACACCTCCTGTATCAAAAATCGCCCTATTTAAAATTTCTTTCTCCTTCGTATCGAGACGGATGGGTTTGTAAGTAGTTTTAGCCATACCGTAACGTGAAAAAATCAAAAAGTATGCGAGCACATCCCTCTCGTTTCCCTTTACCAACGGTTTAACCGACCTCAATTCCTCTATAGATTCCAAAACTTCCAATGAACTTATATAATAAGGCATCATCCCTCCTCGTTTCTTTTTTGCGCCAGCACTTTCTTAACGGCTTCTACACATTCGTCCAAATGCTTATTAATATCTTCGTCCCAGAATCTCAACACCGTCCATCCCTTGGACTTTAGAGTTTCGTTAACCTCTTTGTCCCTCGCCATATTTTTTTTAATTTTATTTTCCCAAAATTCAACGTTCGTTTTAAACCTTTCGCCTTCCATATATTTTTTACCGTGCCAAAAAGCGGAATCGCAAAACACGGCTATTTTATCTTTCTTAAAACAAATATCGGGCGTACCGAAAACGTCTTTACAATTTTTTCTATATCTCAATCCTTCGCGCCATAAGGCTTTACGCAATTTTATTTCTATGGACGTATCTTTACTTTTAATGCGAGACATTATTTCCGAACGACTTAGCGGTTTTTTCTTTTTCACGTTAACGTTCCGTTTAATTTTTTCGATATTTCCAAAGCGAAATTGTCCGTCATTCCGGAAACGAAATCGGTTGCTTTCATTAAACATTCATAATAGCGATCTTCGGGTCTCGGTCGCTCTTTTCCGATTAATTCAAGTACTCTTTCGCTTTTAAACGATATTCCGCTACCGTTAGACTTCATGTCTTGGATAGCTTGAGTCAATTCTTTTAAGATTTTTCCTATAATCTCGTACGATCCTATTTCAACCTCGACCTTTTTTCTCTCCGCGAAAATGTTTCTTTTCGTTAATTCGCCTATTCGGAACAAAACGGAATTTACGTTTTCGTTTTCTTCTTTTAATCTTTGCAAAAGATCGCCTTGGAAATCTCCTTTTATTATGGAATCGTAATTTTTCTTAAAAACGTCAAAAATCATATTGACGAGAGCATTTATAGCCTTCGCCCGGTATTTTCCAATCCTTCTTCTGTATTCGTAATTTTCTCCGATATCGTATTCGTCCGAATCCAATTTTTTTTCATATTCCGATATAATATTTCCGAGAAGCCGTTTTACCGTATCGAAATCCACTATCCCCAGCTCTACGGCGTCTTCGAGATCGAGAATTTTGTAGCATATATCGTCCGAGGCCTCCATTAGATAGGAGAGCGGGTGTCTGGAGAACCGTTCGTCGTTTTTCAGGCCCATGTCCTCGAAAATTCTTTCAAAATACTCTTTTTCAGATTGAAAAAAATTAAATTTTCCGAGGCCGTTCTCATTCGCAAACATGGAATCCCAGGGATATTTAATTAACGCTCCGAGAGTCGCGTAAGTAAGCCTCAGCCCTCCTTCGTTTAAATAGCTTTCCAATCTGGTTACTATACGAAATCCCTGAGCGTTGCCTTCAAATAACAGAAAATCTTTTTTCTGTTCTTCGGTCAGCCCGTCGCAGTCAGAAAATATTATTTCCAAAGCATCCCGGCCGTCTTTTTCGAACCAGTGCCTGATAGCGAACTCGCCGGCGTGTCCAAACGGCGGATTCCCGATATCGTGAGCGAGACAAGCGGCCTGAACTACCGTACCTACGTCTTGAGGGACTAGGTTTTCGGGAAGTTCGTTTCTTTCTTGCAGGAAAAATCCGAGTTTCGTTCCGAGGGTTCTGCCGACCGAAGCGACTTCGAGCGAATGCGTCAGCCTGGTATGAACGTGATCGTTCGTAGCGAGAGGATGCACCTGGGTTTTTCTGCCCAGTCTCCTAAAAGCGGTAGAAAAAATTATACGGTCGAAATCTTTATCGAACTCGGTTCTGAAAATCTCATTGTCCGATTCCCGATAATCTTTTTCTTCATCAAGACGTTTCTTCGAGAGTAGTCGTTGCCATTTTGCTTTATGCTCCTCCATAGCATCTCCTTTCCGTTATTTTTCGCGGTTCTTGAACCCGGTTTTTATATCTTCCCTATGAGCCTCTCCACCCATTTCTCCAAACTCTCCCCCGTATGCTTCTGCGGCGTATGAAACCGGATTCCTTTTCTCTCGACCTCCTTTTTTAAAACATTCAACGTCTTGCTCGTTTTTCCCTTTCTAATGGCAGCTACTTCCGTTGCCAAGGTTTCGTACTCAATAGGCGTTTTTGTACTGAACAGATAAGTCTGCGCCTCTACCGATTTCAGTTCTAGAACGAAATAGTTTCTTCCTTTCCACCAGAACAAAAATCCAAAAAAATCTGGGACGCTTTCCAGTTTCCCTTTTATCCCCAGACGGCGCTCCAGCAGCCTCATCGCCTCTTTGAAATCGAACGACAGCTTGTAAATGCGTCCTTTGGCGTATCTGGAATTCGGATCCTTCACTTCACTGAGGCTTATTCCTTCGCTCACCTCGAAAGATTTTTTTACGGGAACCCTGTAGAGAACTTCCCCTCTGCATGCGGCTTTGCCTTTTTCTACGATCAGATCGTCTATGCTCGCTTTCGTTTTCTCCGCAAAAGACTTATCCCCCCGCTCAAATTTGAATCCGTGCGGAGCGGTATGGGAGATATTCTCCGTATCCGCTTTTCCCCGAGAGAATCCTCCCGTCGAAACGGTTTTCGATTTTTTCTTTCCCTCGTAGAATCCGATCAGCTTGTCTTTTCCCAGCAGGCTTTTGAAATCGACGTCGGCTATCTCGTAAACCAGAAAGGTCTTTTCGTCCAGATACGTTCCCCTGAGCAAAACTTCCGTCACGTTCTCTTTTCCGCTAACGAGAGGAAAGGCAAACCCCGGACTCCGCGGAACGTAATCCCGTTCCATCGTCCGCAGGCCTTTGTCGAAAAACCTCTTGACGGGATCTTTCATAAAATAAGAGAAAGCGTTGTAAAAATAGGCGGAGGCTCTCGGGTCGCAGTGATAAAGATAGGAGAGAACCACGTTGATTTTCGTGAATTTGACTCCGTAGGCGAAGCATATCGCCCCCTCCCGGCAGTCGGACAGCCCTTTCTCTACCAGAGTCTCCTCCATGCTTTGGGCGAAAAACGCTCTCTTGATATAGGAGTTCGGATAGTAGAAGAAACTTCCTATCGCGTAGGCGGGAATGATGATTTTGACGTCTTCGCTTTCGACGATTCTGACGTAATCCCAGTCGCTTGCCGCCAGTGCATGTGAGATCTTCGTTCGAAGATCCCCGTCCAAAGAGCCGATCCGGTAAACCTTTTCGTTTGCCTTCTCAAAATCAAGCGTAACGCTTCTGTACTCACCGTATAAAGTCAGATTGCCCTTGTAGAGAACGGAATTGGGCTGAAAAATATTGAGAGTCTCAAGATGGACGTTTCCGGCGTAGCGTCTCGTATCGTATTTTTCGTCGTAGAAAACGATATCGGTCAGAACCTGGCTTTTATACGGGCCCTTGAGATGGATTTTGAAAGGAGAGTTTCCGATGACTACGAGCGGACGGTTGTTCTGCATGTCGGCGATATTTTTGTTCTCTTTCTTGAGAAGCTTTATGACGTCGCCGATCATGACGAAATCCTTGAAAAGGAGATCCTGGCCGGATAAAAGAATAAAGAAGTAAAAATGAAATTTAAGGAGTCAAAATATTTTTGGAGAAAGTCAAAATAACTTTGGAAAAGTCCAATTATATTTGGGTGGTGACACCCTCCACCAAAGAGACTGGCCCGAGTGGCCGTGTGGTGCGGCGCTCTGTATGGCCTGATGGGCTTGAAGTCAGGCTCCTTGCCCGCCAGTGCCTCCACCTTCGCGATCTCCAAAAGCTCATCAAGCGAAAGAGGCGGGAGGATATATCGCATTCTTTGCGCTATCATACTTTTGCCGCATCCTGGACTTCCCTCGAACAAGATGTTGTGCATCCCGGCAGCCGCTATGAGTGCGGCTCTTTTGGCCCGCTCCTGCCCTTTGACCTGAGCAAAATCGAGTGGATAGCTGGATGCGTAATAGAAGGTTTCATCGTTGATCTCGATATGCTCATACTCCAAAGGCTTGGAAGAGGCGGGAGTGAGATCGTCCCTTTTGAGATCATCTATGAGCTCCTCCAACCCTTCATAGGCGTAGAGGGTCACATTGGGGATGCGACCCAGCGTCCCAAGCGCCTCTTTGGGTGCGATGACCTTGATAGGCTTTTTGGCCAACCCCAGCACCAGAGCGAACATCGTGGCCGTAGCTTTGAGCCTGCCATCAAGACCCAGCTCACCGAAGATATAAAAATCCTCGAGCCCTACCGACTCGTTATGCAAGGCGATAGACAGAGCGATCGCCAGATCGAAATGGCTGCCACTCTTTTTGAGATCACTTGGGGAGAGATTGATGGTGATTTTAAGAGGAGGGAAGCGAAAGTTGCAACTAAGAAGAGCCGATTTGACTCGATCTTTGGCCTCT
>Ga0256832_1001218_pt1 | contig 17243 bp, 15 predicted proteins | sample 134614metaG_FD_190534 | JGI IMG/M metagenome (GOLD analysis project Ga0256832, IMG submission 190534) | Hydrothermal vent microbial communities from Lau Basin, Pacific Ocean - 134-614 | ecosystem: Environmental > Aquatic > Marine > Hydrothermal vents | place: Pacific Ocean: Lau Basin | collected...
GGGCCTTGTTGCAGCCGGGCGACCTCGTCTTCTCCGACGAGCTCAACCACGCCTCGATCATCGACGGGCTGCGCCTCACCAAGGCGACGCGCCACGTCTTCCGCCACGCCGACGTCGAGCACCTGGAGGAGCTCCTGAAGGAGCACGATACCGACGGGCTCAAGCTGATCGTGACCGACGGGGTCTTTTCGATGGACGGCGACGTGGCGCCGCTCGACCGCATCGTGCCGCTGGCCGAGCGCTACGGGGCGCTCGTCTACGTGGACGACGCCCACGGCTCGGGGGTGCTGGGCGAGCTGGGCCGCGGCACCGTGCACCACTTTGGTTTCCACGAAAGCCCCAACGTCATCCAGGTGGCCACCCTCTCCAAGGCCTGGGCGGTGGTGGGCGGCTACGCCGCCGGGGCCCGCGAGCTGCGCGAGCTGCTCATCAACCGGGCGCGGCCCTACCTCTTCTCGACCTCGCACCCGCCGGCGGTGGTGGGGGCGCTGGTGGGGGCGCTCGAGCTCATCCAGCGGGAGCCCGAGCGCATCGACCGGCTGTGGGACAACACCCGTTACTTCAAGGAGGAGCTGGCCGGTCTTGGCTACGACACCATGGGCAGCCAGACCCCCATCACCCCGGTCCTCTTCGGCGATGCGCCGGCGGCCTTCGAGGCCAGCCGCAAGCTGCTGGAGCGCGGCGTCTTCGCCGTGGGCATCGGTTTCCCCACCGTGCCGCGGGGCAAGGCGCGCATCCGCAACATCGTCACCGCCGCGCACACCCGCGCGCAGCTCGACCGGGCGCTCGAGGCCTACGCCGCCGTGGGGCGCGAACTGGGCGTGATCGCCTGACCCTCGCCTGAAAAGGGTTACCACCCCCGGTCGCCGGTACGGCAGGGGTGTAAAATCCGTATAAATCTTTTTGGAACACCGGGCACTCAAGCAAAGGCGGGGCGGGTAACGAGGTGCGGATGAGCAGGCAGACCACGGGAGCAGGCCAGATCACCCTGATGGAGCGGGTTTCCGCGACTCCGTTCGCGCGGGTCCGCCGCCTCCTCGTCATCGCCGTGCTCGTCTTGGGCGCGCTGGCCGCGCTGGCCGCGCTCTACCTGCAGGTCATCATCCAGGCGACCAACCCCGTCGATGTCTTTTTTCTGCCCTTGATGTTCACGCTCTTCCCGACCATGGGGGTGGCCCTGGTCTACCGCCCCGACAAGCTGCAGCTGGTCGAGAACGCCGCCTACCTCATGCTGGTGCTCTACAGCCTCTCGATGCTGGTGTTCCAGGTGCGCCATACCCTCCCCACGCTGCACACCTTCTCCGAGACCATGTTTTGGTTCCCCATGCTCTACCTGGTGGCCTACCTGCTGCACCGGCGCGCCATGGCCTTCCGCATCGCCGCCACCATCTGGACCGCCTCGCTCGTCCTGGGTCTCGCCTTCACGCCCTTCGCCGAGCTCTACCGCGTTCGTGACGCCAGCGCCTTCAACACGCTGCTGCAGTTCTACATCTCGGGTGCGGTCTACGCATTGCTCCTCTACGCCTTTTCCCGCATCGAGGAAGGGTACGCCGAGAACCGCATGCTGGCCTACCTGGACCACCTGACCCAGCTGCCCAACCGGCGTTACGGCGAGTCGCTGCTCGTGCACCTCTTTCGTGAAATGCGCGAGGGCCGGCGCAGGTTCAGCGTCGTCATGCTCGACCTCGACGGCTTCAAGAAGGTCAACGACCGCCACGGTCACGACGTAGGGGACCGGGTGCTCAAGCGCTGCGCGCTCCTGATCCAGCGCTACCTGCCGCGTGGGGCGCGCGTGATTCGCTGGGGTGGGGAAGAGTTCCTCATCGTCCTTCCCGACCACGACATCCAGGCCGCGTTGAGCGTGGCCGAGGAGGTGCGCCGCGGTTTGGAGCGTTCCCCGCACGAAGGGGTGGGCGTGGTGCACGCCAGTCTCGGGGTGGCGTCGTGTCGGCCGGAGGATACCCTGGAAACCCTCATCCAGCGCGCCGACCAGGCCATGTACCTGGCCAAGCAGGCCGGCGGCAACAGCGTACGGGTCTTCGCTCCCGGTCTCGAGGTCTCCCAGGTCTAGCCGTAACCTCCCAGCACGTTGTTCGCAAAGTCCGGGAGAAGGCGGTGCGTTGTACGTGGTACGTGGTGATCGGGTTGCGGGGGGCGAGGTGCGGGAGGTCGCAGACCGGCGTTCCGTCAACCCCGAGCCAAACCGAAGGCCGTCATTCCAGCGAGGCGAGCCGCGAGGCGCGCGGTAGCTGGAATCCAGACCGATCCATACCCGGCGGCGTTGTTCGGCCAGATCGTGGACACGGGCGGCAACGAATCAGCACCCAACCCTGACCCGGTCCTGTACCCCGGCTTTTGCCGGGGTGATGAGGGAAGCGGCTCGTGGCGACGGTGGTGGCGTGAACGGCGTGGTGAGGCCGTACAGCTAGGCGCCGGCCGCCCGCTGCAGGTCGGCGACGCGGCGCGTTTCTTCCCACGGAAAACCCTCGCGACCGAAATGGCCGTAGGCCGAGGTCTCGGTGTAGATGGGGCGCAGGAGCTCCAGCTCCTCGATGATGGCCAGCGGTCGGGGGTCGAAGACCTTGCGCGCCACCTCGGTGAGCTGCTCGTCGCTGAGGGTGCCGGTGCCAAAGGACTCGACCCGCAGGCCCACCGGCCGCGCCTTGCCGATGGCGTAGGCCACCTCCACCAGGGCGCGTTCGGCCAGGCCGGCGGCCACGATGTTCTTGGCCATGTAGCGGGCGTAGTAGGCTCCGGAGCGGTCCACCTTGGTGGGGTCCTTGCCGCTGAAGGCGCCGCCGCCGTGGGGCACGGCACCGCCGTAGGTGTCGACGATGATCTTGCGCCCCGTCAGCCCCGCGTCGCCGTGGGGGCCGCCGAGGACGAAGCGGCCCGAGGGGTTGATGAGGAAGTGGGTGTCGTCGCGCAGCAGCCCCGCGGGGATTGCCTGGCGCACCACCTTCTCGACCAGATCGTCGCGCAGCTCGTCGGGGTCGATGTCGGGGGCGTGCTGGGCCGAGAGGACCACGGTCTCCACGTAGAGGGGCCGGTCGCCGTCGTAGGCCACGGTCACCTGGGCCTTGCCGTCGGGGCGCAGGTAGGGCAGCTCGCCCGACTTGCGCACCGCGGCGAGCCGGCGGGTGAGCCGGTGCGCCAGCGTGATGGGCAGCGGCATCAGCTCCTCGGTTTCGCGGGTGGCGTAGCCGAACATCAGCCCCTGGTCGCCCGCGCCCACCTGGTCGTAGGGGTCGGTGGAGCCGAGCACCCGCACCTCGTAGGCGGTGTTGACGCCGCCGGCGATGTCGGGCGACTGCTCGTCGATCGCCGAGAGCACCGCGCAGGTGTCGCCGTCGAAGCCGAACTTGGCGCGGGTGTAGCCCACCTCCTTGACGGTCTTGCGCACCAGGTCGGGCAGGTGCACGTAGGCCTTGGTGGTGATCTCACCCGCCACCAGCACCATCCCCGTCTTGACCAGGGTTTCGGCGGCGACGCGGGCGCTGGTGTCGCGCGTCAGGATGGCGTCGAGAATCGCGTCGGAGATGCGGTCGGCCAGCTTGTCGGGGTGGCCTTCGGTAACCGATTCGGATGTGACCAGTCGTAGCAACGTCGCCTCCCGGGTGCTCGTGCGGCCTTGGCCGCTCAGCTATGAATATACCGCGTGCGCTGCGGGATCACGATGCCGGGGCGCCCAGCGCGGCGTGCAGCTTGCGGAAGTCCTCGATGCCCAGGCGCTCGGCGCGCACCATCGGCTCGAGCCCCGCCGCTTCCAAGGCGGCGAGCACCCGCGCCCGCGGCCAGCCGGCCTGTTCCAGGTTCTTGCGCAGGGTCTTGCGCCGTTGGGCGAAGGCGGCCTCGATAAGGCGGAAGAGCTCCGGGTCGTCGGGTGCGCCGGTGTGCTCCAGCTCGACGAGGGTCGAGGTGACCTTGGGGCGCGGGTAGAAGGCCTCGGGAGGGAAGTCGCGCAGTTTGCGCACGCGCGCGTGGTGGGCGGCGCGCAGCGAGAGCAGGCCGTAGGCGGGGGTGCCGGGAGCGGCGGCGAGGCGTTCGGCCACCTCACGCTGCAGCAGCACGAGCATGCGGCCGAAGCGGCCTTCGCGCAGCAACGTGGTGAGCAGGGGGGTGGCCACGTTGTAGGGGAGGTTGGCGACGAAGAGGCTGCCCGGCGGTACGCGGCTCCAGTCGTAGTCGAGCGCGTCGGCGAACTCGAGCTCGACCGGCAGGTTCGCGAGCGTTTCGGACAGCACCGGCGCCAGCCGCTCGTCCTTCTCGATGGCGTGCACCCGCGCACCGGCGCGCGCGAGCGCTTGGGTGAGGGTGCCCAGGCCCGGGCCCACCTCCCAGACCTCCTGCCCGGGTTCGATGCGCGCGGCGCGCACGATCGCCTCCAGGAGACCCGCGTCCACGAGAAAGTTCTGCCCCAGCCGCTTGTCGGCGGCGAGGCCGTGGCGCTCGAGAAGGGCGCGGACGGTGCTAGGCTTCGTCAGCGAGGGCATGCAGTCGTTCGGTCAGGAAGGCTTCGGCGGCTGCGAGGTCGCCGCCTTCTGCGAGGGCGAGCTCTTCGCTCAGGATCCCCACGAGTTCGCGGTACTGCTGGTGTTCGGTGCCGGAGAGCGGGCGCAGCTGGTGGCGCCGGTGCAGCGAGGCCAGCATGCGGGCGAGCTCGAGGGGGTCGCTTTCGCTGAGGGCGCGGCCGATCTCCCGCTGGCGCGCCGGCCAGCCGCTGGCGAGGTCGCGGGCCTCGCCCAGCGCTTCCAGCAGGGCTTCGCGATCGGCGCCGGCGAGCGGGGGCCGGAGACCGAGTTCCTCGGCCTTTTCGACGGGAACCATGATCGTCCCGGGTTTTCGGATCAGCTCGATGACGTAGTAGGTGTTGCGTTCCCCCATCACCTCGCGTTCGGCGATCTCGCGGACGTACCCGCCGCCCTGGGCGGGGTAGACCACCGGGTCACCGACGTCGAACCCCATGGCGGCTATCTTAACCCGCTTCGGAGGAATCGGCAAACTCGACGACGTTCCACTGCACGCCGTCGGAAAGGGGCACGAGCTCGAGGTACTGGCCCAGGTCGAGGGCGTCGATGAGGGCAAAGCCGTGCTGCTCGAAGACGCGGATGCCCTTCTTCATCACGGTGTGCCCGTAGACCCCGAAACGGAAGCCCGCGCGCGCCAGGTAGTCGGGATGGGTGAACCACCACTGCTTGGGCTCTTTGGACTGGTAGAACATGTCGTCGTATTCCTGGAGCCAGGGCGCGGGGCCCACGTGGGCGAAGTGGATGCCGTCGATCACGAACTCCTTGGGCAGCCCGCCCAGCCACTCGGCGAGGGCCTGGGGAAGGGGACGGCCGCCGCGTTCGGGGTCGAACTCCGCGTGTTCGATGCCCGAGGCGTTGCCGAGCAGGAACTTGTGGTCGAGCGCCGCCTGGTCGTGGTTGCCGCGCAGGACGACCACGAAGCCGCCCGCCTGCTCGGCGAAGTGCTTGATGCGGCCGAGCGCGCGGATCTGCTCGCGGGCGGCGCGGTCCAGGTGGTCGGGGTTGCGGGGGTCGTAGGGGTCGAAGCCGGTCAGGCGGGTGTAGGCGTCGCGCGTCTTGGGGTGGACCAGGTCCCCGATCAGCACCACGCGCAGGTGACCGGCGCGCAGCGCCGGGGTGGGCAGGTAGTGGGCGTCGGCTGCGCCGGCGTGCCGCAGGGCCTGCCAGAGCCTACCGTACTCGGCGTGCACGTCGCCGATGGCCACGATGCGCGGCATCAGCGGGCCTCCTTCTGCAAGAGCAGCTTGCGCAGCTCGCCGTAGAGCTTCTTGGTGGTTTCCGGGTCGCCGCCGTAGCCGCCGTAGCGTACGACCAGCTCGGCGGCCTCCCGCCCCTTGCCCGCCTCGCGCAGTTTGGCCATGAGGCGGTCGATCAGCTCCTGGGCGCTAGGCTTGGCCGCGGGGTCGGGGGTCTCGGGGGTCGCGGCGGTGGCGGTGAGGTCGCGCCCCAGCCCCGCCTGGGCCGCGGCGTGACGGAAGGCCCGGGAAGCGGCCTCTTCCAGGGTCGCGCCCGTGCCCACGCCGCTCTTGGCGGCCCCGCCGAGCTCAAGCGTACACACCACCGCCGCCGGTTCGACCGCGGCGATCTGGTAACGGCAGCTCCATCCGCCGGGGCCCCAGACCTCGTCGAGGCGATCGAAGAGCCGTTCGAGGGCCGGCGGTTCCGTACCCCGCTCGTCCAGCGGTTCGTGCAGCGCGTCCCAGGAGGCGGCGTCCATTGGCGCCATTGTAACCCCATCCCCTTCCGATGTGCGCCCCTGCACGGCCAAAACCCTAGACAGCCGGACGCGCTGCGGCTAAGATGGTTCGTGCGTGGGGCCGTGGCGCAGTTGGGAGCGCGCCTGAATCGCACTCAGGAGGTCAGGGGTTCGAATCCCCTCGGCTCCACCAGAAAGGCCGGGCGTCTGCCCGGCCTGACGTTTTGGCAGCCCTCAAAGGGCTTCGAGCAGGCGGGTACGCGCCTCGTCCACGTGCGCTTGCTGCTCTTCCACGCTCCAGCCCAGCTCGGCGGCCATCAGGTCGGCGGTGCGCTTGAGCGCCGCCAGCGCGGCGTTCTGGTCGAGGAAGGCCAGGCGCGTGCGCCGCGCCAGGGCGTCGACGGGGGTGACCGCCATCTCCTGCCGGGCCGCCCAGACGACCTCGGCCTCGAGGAAGGGGTGTTCGGGGGCGAGCCGCTCGCCAAAGCCCTCGGACGCCAGCTGCGCCACCTCGGGGGCGCGATCCCCGTAGCTTTGGTTGAGGTGGCGGGCCACCGCCTCCTCCAGCCCGTAGCGTTCGGCGAGGCTGCGCCAGGCCTCAGGGTCGTACGCGGCGGCGCCCTCGATGTAGACGCGGTCGCTGATGCAGCCGTGGGGCGGGTGCAGGTCGCGGGTGCGCACCACGTAGTCCACGAGGTCCTCGGCCATCTTGCGGTAGGTGGTCCACTTGCCGCCGGCGATGGTCACCAGGCCGCTGTCGGACTCGCTGATCAGGTGATCGCGCGCCAGCTCGGCGGTGTCGTGGGCCTTCGGGTCCTTGACCAGGGGGCGCAGGCCGCTCCAGGCGGCCAGGATGTCGTCCCGCCCGGGCTCGAGCGCGAAGTAGCGCTTCAGGTGGCGCAGGATGTAGTCGATCTCCTCCTCCCGGGGCCGCGGGTGGTAGCTCAGCTCGGCGGGCTCGTCGGTCGTGCCCGCGAGGGTGTGACCCATCCAGGGAAGGACGAAGAGGACGCGCCCGTCCTCGGTCTTGGGGATGAGCAGGCCCGTGCCCGGAGGGCTGAAGCGGCCGGGGAGGACGATGTGCACGCCCGAGCTGGTGACCACCATCGGGGGGGCGTCGGGGTCGTCCATGCGGCGGATCAGGTCGGTGAAGGGGCCGGTGGCGTTGACCACCGTGCGGGCGCGCACCGTGAAGTCCTCGTCCGCCAGGCGGTCGTGCACCTCGGCGCCGGCGACGCGGCCCCCCTGCTTGACGAGCCCCGTCACCTCGACGTAGTTGGCGACCGTCGCCCCCTCGCGCAGCGCGGTCAGGATGACCGCCACGTTCATGCGGGCGTCGTCGAACTGGCCGTCGTAGTACTCCACGCCCCCGACGAGCCCCTCGGAGCGTAGCTGGGGAAACTCCGCGAGCGCGCGGCTGCGGGGGACGAAACGGCTCGGCTTGAGCCGCTCGTGGCCCGCGAGCAGGTCGTAGGCCTTGAGGCCGGAGAAGTAGTAGGGCACCTCCCAGGCCTTGTAGAGCGGGGTGAGCAGGGGAATGGGGTGGGCCAGGTGCGGCGCCAGCCGCAGGATGACGCCGCGCTCGTGCAGGGCGTCGCGCACCAGGTTGTACTGCACCTTGTCGAGGTGCTTGACCGCGGCCTCGAGGTAGCGCACCCCCCCGTGCACCAGCTTGGTGCTTCGGCTCGAGGTGCCCTCGGAAAAGTCGCCGCGCTCCACGAGCGCCACGCTGAGGCCGCGGGTGGCGGCGTCGAGGGCGATGCCCGCGCCGGTGGCGCCGCCACCGATGACGAGCAGGTCGAAGGTCCGACGCTTCAGGTCTGCTATCTGCCGTTCCCGCTTCATGATCCGGCTCCTTCCGCCCAGCCCCGGGCGCGTGCTACGGCTTCGTGCCAGCCCGCGATCAAGCGGGCGCGTTCCTCGGGGTCGCCCGTCGGTTCGAAACGACCCCCCGGCTTCCAGGTGCGCTCTAGGGTGGCCTGGTCGGTGAGCCCCGCGCCCACGGCTGCGGCCATGGCCGCGCCGAGCGCGGTGGTCTCGGTGACCGCGGGGCGTTCCACCGCGCGCGCCAGCAGGTCGGCCTGGATCTGCAGCAGCAGGTCGTTGGCGGCCGCCCCGCCGTCGACCCGCAGGGTGCGCAGGTGCGCCCCCGCCGCTTCCATGGCGTGCACGACGTCGAGCACCTGCAGGGCGATGGCCTCCAGGGTGGCCCGGGCGATGTGGGCGCGCCCGCTGCCGCGGGTGAGGCCGACGAGCAGTCCGCGCGCGTGCGGGTCCCAGTAGGGGCTGCCGAGGCCGGTGAGCGCGGGCACGAAGTAGACCCCCTCGCTGCTGGCCACGCTGGCGGCCAGGGCCTCCACCTCGTGGCTCTCCCGGATCAGCCCCAAACCGTCGCGCAACCACTGCACCGCCGCCCCGGCGACGAAGATCGAACCCTCGAGGGCGTAGCGGATGGGTTCGCCCGCGATCTGCCAGGCCACGGTGGTGAGCACGCCCTCCCCTTCGCGCAGGCGCCCGCCGGTGTTCATGACCAGGAAGGCGCCCGTACCGTAGGTGTTCTTGGCCATGCCGGCTTCGAAGCAGGCCTGGCCGAAGAGCGCGGCCTGCTGGTCGCCGAGCACGCTGTAAATCGGCACCGCGCCCCCCAGCAGCTCGGCGGCCGTTTCGCCGAAGGGTCCGATGGAAGGGCGCACCTCGGGAAGCAGCGCCCGCGGGACGCGGAAGAGCTCGAGCAGCTCGTCGTCCCAGGCGCCCTTGCGGATGTCGAAGAGGAGCGTGCGCGCGGCGTTGGACACGTCGGTGGCGTGGACCTCGCCGCCCGTCAGGTTCCAGACGAGCCAGCTGTCGACGGTACCGAAGGCCAGCTCGCCGGCCTCGGCGCGCTGGCGCAGCCCCTGCTCGTCCAGGAGCCAGGCCAGCTTGGTTGCGGAGAAGTAGGGGTCGAGCAAGAGCCCCGTCTTCTTGCGGACCAGCGGCTCGAGCCCCTCCCGCCGGAGCGCGTCGGTGCGCGCCGCGGTGCGCCGGTCCTGCCAGACGATGGCGCGGCTGACCGGACGCCCGCTCGCGCGCTCCCACACCACCACGGTCTCGCGCTGGTTGGTGATGCCCAGCGCCGCCAGATCGGCGGCCTTCAGCCCGGCCCTGGCGAGCGCGGCCCGCGCGGTGGCGAGCTGGCTGCGCCAGATCTCTTCCGGGTCGTGCTCCACCCAGCCGGGGTGGGGAAAGTGCTGTTCGAAGGGTTCCTGCGCCGAAGCCACCGGACGGCCGCCTGGGTCGAAGACGATGGCCCGCGAGCTGGTGGTTCCCTGGTCGAGGGCGAGTACGTACGCCACGCTGACCTCCTCTACCTACCGTACAACGGCCTTGGGGACAGGCGTCGCGTCACTCCGCGCTCACGATGCGATCGCGCCCCTCCTCCTTGGCCTTGCGCAGGGCGTCGTCGGCTTCGAGGACCCACTTAAAAATGTCGGCGCGTTCCCTCGGCACCCGCCCGCCGGCGAGCCCCACCGAGGCGGTGATCGCTTCGTGGATGTCGGTAAGGCGCAGCTCGGCGATGCGGTCGCGGATGCGCTCGAAGACCTGACGCGCCCGCTGCAGGTCGCTGTCGAAGAGCAGCACCAAGAACTCCTCGCCGCCCCAGCGCACGGCCAGGTCGTTCTCGCGCAGGTTGCGCTCGAGCAGCTCGGCCACCGCCTGCAGCAGCACGTCGCCGGTGGCGTGACCGTAGCGGTCGTTGACGCGCTTGAAGCGATCGAGGTCGAGCATGGCCATGGTGACGGGCTTCTCCCCGTAGACGGCGCGCTCGAGAACGTAGGGCAGCTTCACCTCGAAGCCGCGCCGGTTGAGCAGGTCCGTGAGGGGGTCGGTGTGCGCCTGCACCTGCCAGTTGAGGGATTGCAGCACCTCCCCCAGGCGCTGCCCTGCCATGGGTACGAGCAGCTTGAGGAACGGACCGCAGCGGCGGTCACCGCCGATGTAGACGCGGCCCAGCTGAATGCCCCGGTCCTCCAGGGTGCGGCCGTAGCGGCTGCGCTCGCCCACCATCAGGTCGTCGAAGACGCTCAGCCTGAGCCCCACCACGTTGGGGCAGGCCCGCCGGAAGAGGTCGAACAGCTCGCGGGCGAGGCTTTCGGGGGTGGGCGGAGTTTCGCCGGTGGGAAAGAGGGCGAGGTCGCCAAGGATGCTGCTCCAGCGGGTGAGCTGGGCTTCGGAACGGGCCTTGAAGAGGTACAGCGGCAGGACGACGGAGAGGATGCCGCCCCAGGTGACGAGCGAGCTGAGCGCCACGATCTGAACGGAGGCTGCCGAGGTGAGGCCGCTTAGCAGCTGGTTCAGGACGACCATGGCCCACATGGCCATGAACGCGGTGATCACCAGCGTGAGGTGCGCCGCGGTGATGGGCTTGCCGCTCAGCTCGAGCGAGAGCCCCTCGACGATCAGCCAGAGGCTGAGCGTCCAGATGGCAAAGCCCAGGATCATCCCCTCGTGGTTGGTCTGCGAGGGTAGCGCCGCCCAGCTGCTGATCCCGATCTGGACGAAGATGAGCACGGGTAACCAGAGGGCCCGGCCTTCGGGGGCGCGCCCCAGCGGCACGGCGTACCAGGAGGGAAGCCCGTAGTAGATGAGCAGGAGCTGCAGCAGCAGCAACAGGTGGAGGTGGAGCGAAGAAGCGCTGAGCTGGCTTACCACCAGGGTGAAGAGGGCCGGAAACAGGGCAAAGGCGTAGATCCACAGAGGGGCACGGACCTTTTGCGAGAACCGGCGCAGGAGCACGACGAAGGGCACGTAGCCGGCATAGAGCAGCAACCAGAGCAGGGCCTTGTAGGGCTCGCTGCGCTCCCACGGGCCGATCACGGCGGCGAAGTGGAGCGCCCAGGCGCTCGCCCAGAGCGCTAGCGCCGTGCCGACCAGCCGTCCCACCTCGGGGAAGCGAAACGTGCGGACCACGAGCCACGCAAGGACGAGGGTGCTCACGATCACGAGGGTCGTTAGAACGGCCACGCCTTCACTATAAATTCGCGCTCGGCGCGGGTGGGGTCATGCTGACCCGAACGTCAACTGCGGGGGCGGACCCCGAGACGCCTCAGGCGGTTCACCGCCCCCGCCACCTCGAAGCGGCGCGGGCGCGCCAGCTCCGGCGCGGGGTCCAACGCGACGAGACCGCGCTCGTCGAGCAGGGTCTCGAGTCCGTCCAAAAGCTCCGCCAGGGTGCGGTCACCGGCGAGCTCCCGGAGCCGCGCCATCAGGTGGCCGATCGCCCGCACCTGGCTGGGGTCTACGAGCTGCTCGAGCCCCCGCAGGTCGACCGTCTCGCGGCCAAAGACGAGGGCGTCGGTGCCCTGAGCCTTGATCTTCACCCGTCCGCCCCGGCGCGGGTCGAACGCCGCGGCGTCGGGTACGCGCGCGACCACCCGCAGCGGGTGGGCCGGGTCGCCGACGCTGCGGCCGGTGGCGAGGCTTCGCGCCACCTGCCGCGCTTCCTCGGTGGCGTCGCGGACGCGGTAGTTTTCGAGCAACAGCACGCGGTCGGCCACGTCCAGGTAGTCGCCGTTGCCGCCCGTGACCAGCACGGTCGAGACCCCCAGGCGCTCGTACAGTTCGCGCACCCGGTCGATGAGCGGGGTGATCGTTTCGTGCCTTACCAGCCGTTGCATGCGGGCGTCGCGCACCAGCAGGTTGGTGGCCGAGGTGTCCTCGTCGAGGAGCAGCACCCTGGCCCCCACCTCGAGCGCCTCCTGGATCGCCGCGGCCAGGCTGGTGGAGCCCGAGGCGTCAGCGGTGCTGAAGAAGTCGGTGGAAGCCCCCAGCGGCAGGTCGTGGATGAAGGGCGTCAGGTGAACCCCGGTCACCGCGCGGCCGTCCTCGCTGCGCAGCTTCACCGCTTCGGGGCGCGTGACCACCCACTCGCGTCCGTCGCCCGGAACGTGGGGGTAGACGCCCAGCTCGAGCGCCTCCAGCAGCGTGGTCTTGCCGTGGAAGCCCCCGCCGGTGATCACGGTGACCCCCTCGGGCAGGCCCATGCCGGTCACGGGTCCGTGGTGCAGGGTTTCGAGCGTCACCCGCAGCTCGGGCGGGCTTTCGAAAGGGACGGCGGACGCGAGCGGTTCGGACGAGACGCCGCTCTTTCGCGGGAGCACGCTGCCGTCGCGTACGAAGGCCAGGAGACCCCGCTTACGCAGCTGCTCCTGCAGGTGCGCATGGTCTTCGGTAAGGCGCACGTGGGCCCAAACGGCCGCTTGCTCCAGCCGTTCCCAGCGTAGCGCTGCGAAGGCTGCCGGAAGCACCTTGGTGAGCAGGCGCGCCGCCGCCCGTCCGAGCAGCGTGCGCCCGCGCGCCGGCAGCCCCACCCGGAAGCGCAACTCCAGGTACTCGGGGCCGATGCAGGCCGCCGCGCGCTCGAGCACCTCGGCCCCGCCCGCATCAACGTAGATCTCGCAGGAGCGGCCGCTGCCCACGCCGGGGCAACCTCCCGCCGCGCGGCGGAAGACCCGCAACAGGTGGTCGAGCAGCCCCACCCGACGCGGCCGGTTGGCCCACAATTCTTCGGGAATCCCGTGCACGTGGTGGGGTAGGCGCACGCGCAGGAGCGAGGGGGTGGCGAAGGGGTCGGGCTGGACGTGGTCCACCAGCAGCGTAAAGCTGGGGCCGGCCCAGGCGCCCGCGATGCGCTTGTAGGCGCGGTAACCGTGACCGTCGAGTTCGTGCAGGAGGCGGGCGAGGCTTTCCAGGTCGCTCACCCTCGCAGTCTATAGGCCGCCAGCGTCTGTGGGAAGATAGGACCATGCCGCGGATCGTCCTCTACGAGCCCGAGATTCCGCAAAACGTGGGCAACATCGCCCGCACCGCGGCGGCCACCGAAAGCGAGCTGCACCTGGTGCGCCCCTTCGGCTTCCGCTGGGGGGATCCGCGGCTGAAACGCGCCGGCCTCGACTACTGGCCGCACGTGCGCTACGTCCTCCACGATTCCTGGGCGGCCTTTCTGGCGGCGCTGTCCGCGGACGCACGCGTCTGGGCCTTTTCCACCCGCGCGGAGCGGAGCCTCTACGAGGCCCGCTTCCGGCCCGGCGACTACCTGCTCTTCGGTCCCGAGACCCGGGGGCTGCCGGACGACGTACTCGGACGCTTCCCCGCGCTCCGCATCCCCATGCCCGGCCCGGTGCGCTCGCTCAACCTGGCCGTGAGCGTGGCGGTGGCGGTGTACGAGGCCATCCGCCACGAATACGCTTCGGGTTGAAAACAAGGAAGCGATGTATTAGTATGGATCCCAAACAGAAAGGGGTTCGTATGTTCCAACGCATCGTGTGGGTCTGGCTGGCCGTGGCGCTCGCCTCCGCGGCGATGGCCCAGGTGGCGGTCACCGATCGCTGGCGGTACACGCCCTTCGCGCAGAAGGACACGGTCAGCGCCGAGCGGTTGCTGCGCTACACCTTCGCCGCCGAAGGCGAACGCCTGCGCTTCGAGGTGCGGGTCGACGGCCGGGTGGTGGCCCGCTTCGCCAAGCGGGCGAGCGGGGAGCTGGACTTCGTCCTCAGGATCCTGCCGCAGGCAGAGCGACGCGAGGGTCTGGTCGTGGCCCGCCGCGTGGCGGAACTCGACGAGGCCGCCACGACCACGATCGCCACCACGAAAAGGCGGGCGGGCCGGCGCACGGTCACCACCACGGAGATCGTCGAGGTCCGGGCGCCGCGTACGCTCGTGGACGTCGCGCTCAAGCTGCCCTTCGCGGGCGTGACCCGGCCGGCGACGCTCAGCCCCCGTCTGAAGCTCTTCCAAGATCTCGAAGCCGGCCGCAGCTACGAGCTGCTGGCCGGCCGCTGGGGTGAGGGGCACGAGCTCGTCGTCTACGTGACGCCGCTCGCGAACTAAGCGCCGGGGGTTGCGCTGCGGGCCAGGTGTTCCAGCGCCGCCCGCAGCGCGACGACGCCCTTTTCGAACTCCTCGAGCCGCACGTGCTCCACCGGGGTGTGGTCGAGGGTGCTGTCGCCGGGGCCGTAGGCCACCATCGGCACCGGCCAGTGGGGGGCGAGCACGTTCATGTCGCAGGTGCCGGTCTTCAGCTTGAAGACGGGCCGCCCGCCGGCCTTGCGGATGCCCACGCGCAGGGCCCGGGTGAGCGGCGTGTCCTTGGGGCCCTGGTAGGGCACCTCGCGGCCGGAAAAGTCGAGCTCGAGCGTCGGCGGGGCGTAGGCCAGCAGGTGGCGGATCGCCTCCTCCGGCGGCAGCCGCGGCGGCAGCCGCAGGTCGAAGAAGAGCTCGGCGCGCTGGCGGGTGTCCACCGGGTGCACCTTGAAGTCGCGCAGCGAGTACTGCACCTGGTCGAAGGCGCGCATGCCGGTGTTGAAACCCTGGGTCCAGGCGCGGACCGAGTTGAAGTAGTCGATCAGCTCCTCGGCGGCGTTGGGCTCGTGGTGGGCGGAGTGGAAGTGGTCCTTCTCGCGCCGCACCCGCACCAAGAGCCGCCCCTTGTAGCCCAGGGTGATGCCCTCCCAGCCCGAGGGCTCGCCGATGATGGCGAAGCTGGGCCGGATCTTGTCGGCCACGAAACGGGCCCCCTTCGAGCTCGGGGCCTCTTCCTCGGTCGCGCCCACCAGGTGCAGGGTGAAGACGTCCCCCAGCTCCTGCGGCAGGCCGGCGGCGGCGAGGACGAAGGTCACGAACGGCCCCTTGGCGTCCACCGCGCCGCGGCCGAAGAGCTTGCCGTCCTCCACCCGTACCGGCACCTCACCGGGCACGGTGTCGATGTGGCCCACCAGCGCGACCTGCAGGGGCCCATGTCCCCAGACGCCGCGGGCGTTGTCGGCCTCGTCCACCCAGGCCTCCATCCCCAGCGCCTTCATCCCCCGCACCAGGTACTGGGCCACCAGCCGTTCCTGGCCCGAGGGGCTGGGGATCTCCAGCGCTCCGGCGAGGAAGCGCACCGGGTCGGCCAGGGGCGAGTACTCGAGGGGCGGCAGGGTCACGCGAGCACCTCGCGCACCGCCTCCACCACCCGCTCCAGGTCGGCCTTGTCGATGACGAGCGGCGGCAGGAAGCGGATCACCGTCGGCCCGGCGGCGAGGGTGAGCACCTGGTGTTCGCGCTCCAGCCGGGTGATGTAGGGGGCCGACTTCTCCTTCAGCTCCATCCCGATCATCAGCCCCTTGCCGCGCACCTCGCGCACTTTGGGGGAGTCGATGTTGCGCAGCGCTTCCATGAACCAATCGCCCAGCTCGGCGGCGCGTTCCCAGAGCCGGTTTTCCTCGATGTAGCGCATCGCCGCCACCCCGGCGGCCATCGCCAGCGGGTTGCCGCCGAAGGTGGTGCCGTGCCCCCCCTTGGGCATGCCGTCGGCCACCGCGTCGGTCATCACGATCGCCCCCATCGGCATGCCGCCGCCGATGCCCTTGGCCAGCGTGAGGATGTCGGGCACCACGCCGTAGTGCTCAAGCGCGAACAGCTTGCCGGTGCGGCCGAATCCGGTCTGGATCTCGTCGAGGATGAGGAGCGCCCCCCTCTCGCGGGTCACCTCGCGGGCCGCCTGCAAGAACTCGGGGCTGGCCGGTCGCACTCCGCCCTCGCCCTGGACCGGCTCGAGGATGACCGCGGCGGTCTCCTCGTCCACCGCCGCCCTTAGCGCCTCCACGTCGTTGTAGGGCACGAACTCCACCGGCCCCACCACCGGCTCGAAGGGCTGGCGGTACTTCTTTTCCCAGGTCAGGCTTACCGAGCCGAAGGTGCGGCCGTGGAAGGCGCGCATGGTGCTGATGAACTTCTTGCGGCCGGTGGCGGCGCGGGCGAACTTGAGCGCCCCTTCCACGCTCTCGGTCCCGGAGTTGGTGGGGAAGACGCGCACCAGCCCTTCGGGCGTGAGGCGCGTCAGGGTCTGGTAGAACTCGGCCCGCTTGGCCGAGGGCAGCGTCTGCGGCAGGATCATCAGGGTCTCGGCCTGCTCCTGGATGGCCTTTACCACCGCGGGGTTCGCGTGCCCCACGTTGGCCACGCCGTAGCCGCCCACGCAGTCGATGTACTCGCGGCCCTCGACGTCCCAGACGCGCGCGCCCTTGCCGCGGACGATGACCAGCTCGTGCTTGTTGTAGACCCCCGAGTCGTGCCGCTTTTCGATCTCCAGCCAGTTCTGCATGTTTATTCCCCCTTAAACGCAACTCGGCCCGCAAAACGCGAGCCGAGGGAACCGGTAAGCCGACGGGCGGCTACGGCTTCCCCCGGACCTCCGGTTTGCGCGGTTTCAAGGCCTTCATCTTCCCGAGCCTAACGCCGCGTTTCGCAAACGTCAACCTTTTACCACTGGCGATGGTAGGCTTGCGCGAACTCGGCGAAGTGCCTCAGGCCTCGCCGCTGCCACTTGGCTGTCAATTCCCCCTGCGATTTGCCGGGGTTGCGCAGCCCCCGCCGCAAACGTTCGAGCCCTACAACGATGGTCTTGGGCACGCCGTTGGCGCGCACGTCGAGCTCCACGAGGTGCATCAAGAAGGCGTCGAGCTCCAGTGCTTCCAATTCGAACCGTTTGAGAGCGGTTTCTGGAAAGTCCTTCACGTTCTCGGTTACGATGAGATCCGCACCGCCCACGAACGCCGCCGCCACGACATGGCGGTCGTCGGGGTCGGGCAGCCTGCTTACCTCGCTTATGAGGTCGTCATAACCGCGCACGCACGCGCTCGGAAACGCCCGATTCATCTGGTTGCGGGTGTGCTCCAGCTGTTCATGTGTCAGGTCTGGACGCTTGCGAAGTAAATTCTGTGCCCATTCCTGCTGTACGTCGGGGCTCCAGAGCGGTCGGAAAGCTCCGGCGGCTGCTAAATGCAGCAGCAGGTCGCGGTAGTCGGCGGGGTAGAGTACGCAGGCGTCAAGAAACGCAACGAGCACACCTAAAGATACCTATTCTGCGATCCTTCGGCGCGACGGAATCGGCTAGTAGTAATCGAGCCCGAGCTCTTGGGCCTGGCGCTGGAGTTCCTCGAGCGCTTCTCTTCGGGTGCGTTCCTGGTATTGCAGCACGTCTTTGAACTTGACCCTGCGGT
>Ga0256832_1001219_pt1 | contig 17240 bp, 14 predicted proteins | sample 134614metaG_FD_190534 | JGI IMG/M metagenome (GOLD analysis project Ga0256832, IMG submission 190534) | Hydrothermal vent microbial communities from Lau Basin, Pacific Ocean - 134-614 | ecosystem: Environmental > Aquatic > Marine > Hydrothermal vents | place: Pacific Ocean: Lau Basin | collected...
ATACCAGCCCACCGAGCAAACCGTTGAACCAGGCGCCGCGCCTCGCGGTCGCGCCGGTATCCGATGGCGACGTGGCGGCGAAGCGCGCATCGCGAAAATCCGCTGCCTGAATGGCATCGCGTTCCTGGTGACATTTCGCCAATGCCGCCTTGCTCCGCGCGATCTCGGCATCCAGCTCGCTCATGCGCAATTCATTGTCACGCAGACTGGCTTCGAGTTCCGCCAGTCGCCCGGTGGCACGATCCAGCTCCCGGTCACGATCCTCCAGCGAGTCCTCCAGGAACTGGCGTTCGTCATGCGCGTTCTCCAGGGCCTCTTCGCGCTCGCGCAGCGCACGCTGGGCAATGCTCAACTGCTGGCGTAGTTGCTCCAGCTCGACGCTGCCCGACAGGTTGTCATCGCCGGCCTCGCGCGCCAACCCGAGCTGGGAGGCCATGCGTTCCAACTCCTCTTCCGCCTGTTCCCGGACGAGCGCCAACTCGGCTTTCAGCGCTTCGACCTGGGCGTCGTCCGCCTGCCCGCGCGCGGCTTCCAGGTCAGCGGCGTAGGTTTCGATGATCTCGCGCAGTTCGGCTGCTTCCTCGGTGGATGCCTGCAACTGCCGGCGCAGATCGGCCACCTCTTCGTCGAGTCCGCTGGTACGCGCTTCCTGTTCGTCGAGCTGGTTGAGCAACACCAGGCGTTCCCGGTCATTCCGCGCCACCGCCTCGTCATCCAAACCGGCCGCCGCCTGCCGCTGGAGCCGTGCTTCGAGCAGGGCGATCTGTTCCTGATAGGCCTGTTCAGCCTCTTTGTAGCGGCTGTTGGCATCGATGAACGCCCGCCCCGAGTCCCGCAGCTGGCGTTCCAATCCAGCAATCTTGTCCGACAGGGTAGCGACATCCCTGTCACGCTGGCGTTGCCGTTTGCGCGCCTGTTCCTCGGCTTCATTCAGCTTGTCGGTCGCCACCCCCAGGCGGTACTCCAGATCGAGCTGGGTGCGGCGCAGGGCGCGCCGTGCTTCATCGCCCGCCGCCGCGTCATCCCGCCCCTCGCCACGGGCCGCCAGTGTCTCGGCGTGTTGCACCGCCTGATCGCGCTCATTCGTCAGCGACTGAAGCGCCTCGTCCCGCGCTCGCAATGCTTCCGCCAGCCGCGTGCTTTCCCGATGCTGCTTGCGCGCCTCGTTCCGGGCATCGACCTCGAGCCGACGCATCAGCTCCAACTCGGTCTCCAACGCGTCGCTTTGCGCCTGCTGTGCCTTCAGCCGTTGATCGAAGGACTCGCGGAACTGCTCGTCCGCCTGCCGCGTCCGCGCCTGTCGCTCAAGCGCATCGAGTCGATCGCGCAGTGCGTCGCGCTGCGCGGCGAATTGCTCGCAACGCCGGTTGGCGGCCTCCAATCGGGCACCGAGGTCATCGATCTGCAGACGATAGTCCGCCGCGAGACCCTGGTGGCGAGTCCGCGAGGCGACGCCACCCCCATCGGCATCACCGGCGCCGGAGCGTTCGGGGGGGCTGGATGGCGATACCGAGTGCTCGTCATCGATCTCCAGCGTGCGCACGTCACCGTCCATCGCGGTTACGTCGAAGCCTCTTTCGGTAAGCAGATAGCAGGCCACCAGGCTATGCCCCGGCACATCACCGCACACCACATAGCAGCGTTCGTGGGCCAGGCTGGCGGCCTGATAGCGTAGCGAGTCGAAAGGCAGGTTGACCGCGCCCACGGGGTGCCCCAGGGCAAAAGCCTCCGGATCGCGCACATCGAGCAAGACACAGCCGGACGCCACCAATTCCGGCACGGCTGCCACGTCACAGCGTCGCAGTACCGGCAATTTCACCAACTGACGGAAGCTTTCCCGATCGAGACGCAACACCCGACCGTCGCTTCGCATGCCGACGCTGGCGCCACGTGGCACATCGCCGAGTAGAGCCTCCTCGCCGAACATATCGCCACCGTGAAGCACCGCGAGCTGCTCGCCATCCCGCGAGACCAGCGCCTCTCCCCGGTCCAGCAGGTAGAAGTAGTCACCCGGCTCGCCTTCGCGAATCAGTTCGTCCCCGGCATGTACCTCGATCGCCCGCATGCGCTGCAATACCGCTTGCAGGGCCTCTTTCGGCAAAGACTGGAAGATGCGCGACTGGAGTAGCTTGCCTATCCAATCGGCCGTGCCCTCTTCGGCGTTGCCGCCATCCGCCCGTAACGCATCGCGTCGATCTTTTTCGAGCAACCGGCCGAGCAGATGGCTTTCCACGACGACATAGCGCACCGCCGTGCGCGCGCGCGCCTTGTACTTGCGCGGAAACTGGTGCGCTATCGGAAAACGCGCCGTGGCGGCGCCAGCGATGATCACATCGACCACCGACTCGCCGGCAAGCAACTCGATCCGTCCGGAGAGCAGATACAGATTGCCGGTATCGGTATCACCCGCTTCGAACAACACGCTGCCCTCGGCACTGGATTTGATCTCCAGGGTTTCCAGCAACGCGGTGAGTTCCGCGTCCTGCAGCGTATTCAAGGGCACGAGCGCCTTGAGCAACGGGATATCGTCTTCAGTTACGGATTGCAGCATACGCACAGCTTACGGTTGTGAATGCGGGATGGCCATACCATGACCGGAGCACACCCGCCTGCCAGGCAGGCCGATCCCGAAGTCAACGGCGTTCGGCGCTTCCTTACAGAAGGTGTCGCAAAAGTCCGTCCTAGGAGGCTGTCGGATTATGGATGAATCTACTGCGAAGCTGGGAGAGCGGTCCAAATATCCCCGTTTTTTCGTTGCATAGGCCCACTATGCGCCTCAAAACCGGGAACATTTGGCCTTGCTCTCCCACCTCCTCGCTACGATCCCCCATAACCCGACAGCCTCCTAGACTTTGCGACATATGAAAAGGAAAAGTGCGACCTTTCCTGTAACTACTCAGCTAACCGCTGAAATGCGCCAGCTCTGCGTTCAAAAATGGTCATTTACGCTTGTAAAATCACATTTTTTGCCTTGATCTGAGCAGTTACCCTTTGTTTGATCTACTCGCTGAGTAGTCACCTTTTCCTTTTCTTACAGAAACGTAACTGCTCGTCCATGGTGCCCCTACGCTGTACAGTCGCCGCTATGGGCTGTTTCTGGAGGAAACGTCGGCGGCAGGGTGAGTCCAAAATAAAAGTCCGGTGGACTTTTATTTTGGGCGAACGCTCCACCAAGGATGGTGGAGCCGGACGCTGAGGCAAAGCATGGAATGCGCAGCCTCAGTGCCGCCGTCGAGCCTACAGGGATGTATTTACGGCGTTTTCCGGAAGAAACAGCCCATAGCGGTGACGCCCCCTACAGCGCGCGAATAGTTACATAGAAACAAAGACTTACCGCCGTCGGTTCTGGCAGCACATCCCTGTGCCGCGCGAGCTTGTCGCAAAGCTGACGCTTTTGCGACAAGCTCTTACAGTGGCAGACAGGCAACTTACTTGAGCGCCATGGGTGCTCAACCGCCCAACATATCACGCTTCAGCCGGCTGGTAACCGGCTCCTTGCCCAGCCAGATACGCAATAATGCCGACATAAACGCCGGGTCGTCGATCCGGCCGAGCGGCTTGCCATTCAGCGTCACGACGACACCCTTGCCCGCCAGCTGATCGATATTGATCTCGTCGCCTTTCTTCACACTCGGAAACATCGACCAGAACTTGACGATCGACGCGTTGAAACGCCGCATCTCTCCCTCGCTCAGATTATCGGCGAAACCCTCGCGCCATGCCGCGGCAAGTTTCTTCGCCGGGATCTCGGAATGGATAAAACGCATCGCCACGCGCTTGTCACCCATCATCGAGATAGCCTGCGCGGCATCCGTTGTCTTGTTCGGCAGATAAAGCGCGCCAACGTAGATGGAAAAGAAGAACTTCTTGCGAATACCGGCTCCATTCAGCACCAAGGGCGTGCGCGCATCACCCACCTGGATGGATTCCGGCAAGCTGAAACCGCCTATCTCGCGCCCGGAGGCGGATAGCGAGATCAGCATAATCAGCAACCCCAGTCCAACAACATGCCGCGCACGACAGGAATAAACCCGGAAAAAGCGCAAAAAACGCTTGAAATCCGGTGAAAATCTATTGGCAATCATTCGACCCTCCGTTATGCTTTGACTCGTCGGGAAGCTCTGGCATGGCCAGAAGACTCCTCATGGCAGTCTTCGTGTAAATCGATCACCCTCGCTGCCAGACACCCAGTATAGTCTTCGCCGGCCAAGCACCGGATTTTTACGTGCGATTATTTCGAGGTTTGGCTGGCGGAAGTTTTAAAGTATGAGACATCCGCAAACATTCGTATAGTCGTCACCGGGAAGGGCTGGCATGTAGGCGACTCCCACGGGTCCGGTAGCGTGATCAAGCCACGCCTGTTATCGATTACCTGACCTTCATCATCACGTAGAGAGGTGATGCCCTTTCACCGGACCCCACCAAACCAACACGGAGTTTAACCATGGCAGCAAAGAAGAAAGCATCAAAAAAGAAGGTAACAAGCAAAAAGGCAAGCAGTAAAAAAGTGTCGGCAAAGAAATCCGTGACGGTAAAGAAGAAGGTCGCCGCGAAGCCCAGGGTGAAGCGTCCAACAGCCATTCAGACCAAGCAGACCAAGACACAGATCATTCAGGCGATCGCCGATGATACCGGCCTGACGAAAAAAGAGATTGCCACGGTCTTCAGCAGCCTGGGGACATTGATCGGCCGACACATGGCACGCCGGGGTTCGGGCGAGTTCTCCATACCCGATACCGGCGTCAAGATCAGGAAAGTACGCAAGCCGGCGAGAAAATCCCGCATGGGGCGTAATCCCGCCACCGGAGAATCCATCAAGATCGCCGCCAAGCCCGCGCATACCGTGATCAAGGTAAGCGCGCTGAAGGCGCTGAAAGACAAGCTCACCTGACATCGAGCTTCGTCACCCGACAGCCGTCGGCCAGGCCAATCGCCTGGCCGATACCGTCACCGCCAGGCGCCAACGCGACGGCGCGGCACTTGGGAAGCGAGTTGGCGACGGAAGTACGCCAGCACGCTGCTGCCGTTGGCGGCGACATCGAAGACCTTCCATCCGGCTGGCGAACGATACATACGAAAATCCACATGCGCTGGATAGCCGCGACGATTACCCAGCGTCGCGGTCACCAGCGCCTGCTTGTCCGAGATGCGTCGACTCGGCAACACCTGAATCGGACCCTGGGTGCTGAATTTCACCAACTGTCCGACCATCAGCTTTAGAAAACGCTGGGTAAACATCGCCTGAAAACGTTGCTTTTGTTGTTCGTTCATATAGCGCGCGGCCGGTCCCGCCACCCAGCGGCTCATATAGGGAAAATCGAAAGCCGGGGCGATCTCCCGCTTGACGAAGCCCTCCAGCGCAAGCGCATTCCGGTTACCCGGCTGGCGGATGAAAACGAGCAGATTCTGTATCCCGTTCGAGAGTAGCCGCGCCGGTTCGTCTTCGGCCGGGACATCGCCGGCCCACACCGGCATGCCGAAAAGCATCGCCAGCACCAGCATCATGGAAAGGTTTTTTTTCATAGTAGGCATCCTCCTGCAAAATTGCGTTGTCAGAGTGCCAAGCGGAAAGCGCAAAATCAAGCCCGAAAGGGAGAAACGCATCGCCAGTTTCGAGCGATCGTTGGATCGCCTCCACCCTTCGTGGCATACGTACCGGGATGCTCCGCTCCGGGCACAAGGGTGCGTGCGATAATTCCGGCGTTTGGCTGGCGGCGGCGATATAATGTGCGCATACTCAAACAAAGGAACCTATCATGGCCGCCTATTCGTTCAGCTTCGGCAACTTCCTGCTGCGCTTTGCATTCGCCCTCGTTGTCGTATTCGCCACCTATAACCCCGAGGGCTATTCCTACTTCGACTGGGCGATCAAGCCGCTGTTGGAAGACATCAGTGATTTCTCGGTACTGAAGGCGCTCATCGGCATCCTGCTGCTGGTCGGCTGGATCGTGCTGGTACGCGCGACATACCTCGCGCTGGGGTTCTTCGGCACGCTGCTGGCGATCATCTTCTTCGGTCTGCTGGTGTGGCTGATCATCGATCAGCTGGATCTGTCCACCGACAGCCTGCGCGTCATCAGCTACGTCGTCGGGTTTGTCATCGCTGCGGTTTTGAGCATCGGGGTATCCTGGTCGCACCTGAGACGTAAGCTGACCGGACAGGTCGACACGGATGACGTGGAGACTACGTAAGCACGTAAAGCGCCGGCATCGGCGGCGCTTCGATCCAGACAGGAGGGTCTGCGGATTCCCTTGGCTAGGAGTCTGTCGGGTTTAACGCTGATCTACTGCGGAAAAGCCCTTTTGGCCCGTTTTTCCGTTCACTTTGCGTTAAATAAAATGACTATTCGCCTCAAGTGAACGAAAAAACGGACTCAAAATGGCTTTCCCTCGCGACGATCCCCCATAACCCGACAGGCTCCTGGATCAGAGACGGTTCCAGATATCGTCGAAATAATCCGCTGGATGCACATCCCGACGCCGGCTATCCGTGTCATCGCCTATCGAATCCAACGGCAACTGAAACAGTGAGTAAGCACCGGTGCATTCCAGCAGTTGCGACAGGGACAACGGCTGCTCCTCGCCTTCGAAGCGCCAACAGAAACTGTCGCTGGGCTTGGCGTAGAAACATTCGGTGATCAACAACAGGTTATCCTGGCCGTCATCGGGCAACTGGTAGATCACAGGCAGGTACTCCACCATGCCGTCCTTTCGCGATACCCTCAATTGGGAGCAACGTGGGTCGTGAAGCAACAATTCGACGCCACACTGTTGGCGATTCTGCCTGTCCAGGCGCATCCAGCGCACGGCACCGATGCGGCTGATGGTACGCGCCTGGGGATCATCCAGGATGCCGATCAGTTCACCGACATGGACATCGCTCTCGCTCGCATCGTCGGCGCAGATCAACATGCCGCCATTGCTCGCGTCACACATCAGGAAACTGCGTATGCGCACGTTGCCAAAACCTTCCCGACCGCCAACACTGATCTCGAACTCAGCGAGCTCCTCATGCCAGTGCAGCTCCGCCGGTTGCGCCTTGGGTCCGCCGAAGGTACCCACGACCTCCATCTCGAAACCCGCAGAATTGTTGCCATCGGGAAGCGGTATGCCACCCAGCAGGGTATACAGATCGGAGATACCGGCGATGATACGCAGGGAACGCTGGCTCTGGGTACGCTGTACCTGGCGGCGCGTACCCATGCCCCAGGCAAGCAACAGCGAAGACAGCAGGCTCAGGGGCAGTACATCCAGGCGATTGGTCGGCCGTGAACGCATCTCGCCGCCGCGCGCCTTCTCCGCGGCTTCCATTTCGGACGCGACCCGGGAAACCAGCCCCGACGTATGGATATACCAGCCAGCGAAGGGTTTCGACATATCCACCGCGGAGATGTGGACCGGCGGCTTGTCCAGATTGATATCCACAAAGAAGGGTGCGCGATCCATATCGACTTGCGGCCCCATCCGTTCGATCACGCAGTCGCCGGCCCAGCGTCGCAGCGCCAGATACAGGCGCTGAATATCGCGCGGAAGAAAACGGTGTGGACTGGCCAGCGCAAACAGCAGAGCCTGCTTGTACAGATCCTCGGTACTCAATCTGATACCGCCGTTATCGATCAATTGCATCGGCTTCGCATGACATTTTTCCGCGCATGCCTGCTCGAAGTTGTCGTGCATCTCCAGCCAGTGAAAATAAGGCACGGGGCGATAGATCAGGCAACGGTTGCGCAGCAGTTCGAGCAGCACCTCCTGCGCCCGGTGAAATGCCCTTCTGCGCGCCATGCGATGCAGCAGACGCCGGGCGCCGCGTTCGCCCCGGGTCTCATGCAATACCCGTTTATAGCCAAGGTAAACCTTCAGGCGCAGCTCATAGATCAGATCGGCGATACGCAGGTCTTCGACTGCCAGCGGCCGCGCCTTGTCGCGGATACGCTCCTCGAGCTGCGCCACGATGACATGGCAGCGGGCAACCAGGATCTCAAGCGAATCGAGCAGCGTGGCGCTCGGCAACTCACTCGTGATCAAGGTCTCGATACGCGCGAATACCGCCCGCGTGGTCGCGCGCAGATTGGTCATCGGCAGGGCATCCACCCAGAGCTGCATCGCGCGTGGCTTCAACTTGGCGAGTACCGCGGGCGCCTGTGTTTCTTGCTTTGGAATATCAAAAATATTTGTCGGGCTGTCCATACCTTACCTTTCCCGTAATGTTTCCCGTCTTCGCGCCCCCGGGGATCGACCTCGCCAGCGACACGAGCAGGACAGAAAATACGATCGAACCGCGGCGTAATTACGACGGCGATCTAACTCGTTAACTTTCTATAGATATCGGAAACCTTCAATGGCAGCTTGTCCACGTCCTTGATAACCACGTAGTTTGCTGCTCCGTACAGATGCGGCAGATACTCCCGCGCCTTTTCATCTATTGTAATACAAAAAGGGTGGATCCCATCGCGGCGCGCCTCGAACAACGCCTGTCGGGTATCCTCAATCCCATATTCACCGCGATAGTAGCCGTCATAGTCCTCCGGCTTGCCGTCCGACAACGTGACCAGCAGCTTGATGCGCGCGTCGACCTGGTTCAGCAGCCCGCTCAGGTGACGAATCGCGACCCCCATGCGGGTGTAATCCTGTGCCTCGATGGCGCTGATGCGCGCTTGCGTGTCTTCATCATAGGGATCGTCGAAGGCCTTGACGCGGTACAGCTCGCAGCGTTTGCGCGTGGTGCCGGAAAAGCCGTAGATCGCATAGCGGTCACCGAGTATCTCCAGCGACTCGGACAGCAGGATCAGGGATTCACGTTCCGCGTCGTTGATCCAGCCTCGCGTGGAACCCGACATGTCGACCATGAACATCACCGCGATATTACGCTCTTCCTTGTGCATGCGGGTGAACAGGCGATCGGACATCTCGTGGCCGCTGTGCAGGTCGGCCCAGGCCTCGACCAATGCGTCGATATCGACATCATCGCCATGCGGCTGTTTCTTCAGCAACCTGTCCTCGCCGCGTAACGCCTCGAAGGTGCGGTGCAGGGATTTGATCAGGCGCGCGTGTTTGCGCATCGTGCGCGCATAAAAATCGTCGTACCTCGGCTTCACCTCCAGCTCGCGCAACACACACCAGTTCTTGCGATAACATTGCCGCGCGAAATCCCATTCCGGATGCAGGAACGCCCCCTCTTCGTGATAGGCGCCGCTCCAGACATCCTCGGGGTCGAGCTTGTCCGCGTCGAAGATACTCAGATCGTATTCACCGGGACCGGCGGCAACCAAGTACTCCTCGGGAATCTCGCCGAAATCCAGGATGATGGAGGTCATCACATTGCGCATGAATTCCGGTACGTTCAGCGCCTCCTCGTCGATACTCAACTCGAACTCGAATGGCTCGGTAGCGGCGTCATCGGTCTCCTTTCGTTTCAGATCGAACTCGGCCGGCGCGTCCTCGGGGATCTTGCCCCGCTCTTTCAGCTCGTCGGCCAGCTCGGCCAGCTTCACCCGCAGAATGGCTTTCTCGCGTTCGACACGACGCGCGCTACACGCCCGCACCGCCTCGATATCCAGTTTTCCCTGATAGCACCAGCGGGGAGGGGGAGGCTCCAGCGTATCCCACAACCGCCCGACCAACGCCAGCGTATCACCGGCATGGGCGTCGGCCCGCGCCAGCCGACCCGCCCTGTCCCGCAAGCGCGCATAGTCCGCCTCTTCATCCAGCGCCTCGCGCAGGCGCGCCATCTCCCGCGCCAGGCCGGGCAGCTCGCGCGCGACGCAATGGTCGAGGCGCAGGGCCTCCAGCGCATGAAACAGCCGCAATGCGGCGGACGGGTCGGGAAAACGTTCGAGTTCGCCGCCCAGGTCGACGCGAAAGGTGCCGAAACGGGTCTGCGCCCACAGATGGGTCGCCATCGCCTTGTGCAGCAGAAAGTTGTCCTGCCGCTCGGACAGGCGCGCGACGATACCCGGCAGATACAGGGTTTCGCTGTCGGTCCAGGCATCCTCGCCCTCTTCGATGCACAGCTCGCGTCCGGAGAGTCCCCGCACGAAGGCCGCGAGTACCCCGGCCCGATCCTCCAGCAACGAGCCGGACGCGCGCTCGTGGCTCTGGCGAATAAAGCCGTCGACCTCGTTGACCACCTTCATCGCCGCCGCCAGACCAGTGCGGTCGTACTGATCCATTGCGTGCTGGATCCATGCCTCGATAACCTCCGGTTCCATGCTCGCCAGCGTCTTGTCCGACAGGCGCGCGAACTGATAGGCCAACTCCAGATTGGTGCTGGCGACACGCTGCGTCCAGGTGAGCACGAACTGGCGGTCGCGCGGCGACAGCGCCAACAGTTGATGCGTCAGCGCATCGGTATCGCGAAAGGTGAACTCGGTCTCCAGCCACGTGTCCAGCAAGGACTGGATCCCGGCGAAATCCCCGGCCACCGCCATCAGAACAGGGAAGCGGACAACTCGTTCACCGCCGCGAGCATCTCCGCGTCGTCGCTCAATGCCTGGGCGATGGCGGTATGGCAGGCGGTAACCGGATCGATCTCCGCTGAAATCAGCTTCGCGGCATGCACCAGCAGGCGGGTCGAGGCGCCTTCTTCCAGGCCGCTGCCCTTCAGGTTGCGCGTCATCTGCGCGAACTTCACCAGCTTGCGCGCCAAGCCGGCATCCACGCCGGCCTCTTTCTCGATGATCTTCTGTTCCAGCGCCGCGTCCGGGTAATCGAACTCCAGCGCGATGAAGCGCTGCCGGGTGCTTTGTTTCAGATCCTTCAGCACGCTCTGATAGCCGGGATTGTAGGAGATGGCCAGACAGAACTCCGGACCGGCTTCGAGCAGCTCGCCGATCTTCTCCATCGGCAATACACGTCGGTCATCCGCCAGCGGATGGATGACCACCGTGGTGTCCTTGCGCGCCTCGACGATCTCGTCCAGATAGCAGATACCACCGGCGCGCACCGCGCGCGCCAGCGGGCCATCGACCCATTGCGTCTCGCCGGCCTTCACCAGGAAACGCCCGACCAGGTCGGAGGCGGTCAGATCATCGTGGCAGGAAACCGTGATCAGCGGTCTTTTCAGCCGCCATGCCATGTGCTCCATGAAGCGCGTCTTGCCGCAGCCGGTCGGGCCTTTCAGCAGCACCGGCAGCGCATTGCGATAAGCCGCCTCGAAAACGGCTATCTCCTCGCCGACCGGCTCGTAATAGGGTTCGTCTTCTATATAGTATTCCTCCGGGCGGAGGACATTCGCGGAATGACTCAATAGATTTCCCCTTCAAACTGATCCGACGAAACCCGCGTAAAAACTGAGTGTTTTTGTCGGGATTTAGCCGCCAAGTTTAGCGGGTCCCCTCCCGTGGCGGCAACAGGCATTTTGAGCCGGCATTGCCATGCAGGCCAGCAAACGCTTGATTTCGCATGAACAATCCATAGAATACGCGCACCGATCCGGTGCCATCATGAAGATGGTGAAAAGGGAACCGGGTGCAAACCCCGGGCTGTCCCCGCAACTGTAAGCGAGTAGTCGCGCGCCACGACGCCACTGAAAGCAATTTCGGGAAGGCGGCGCGCGATGACGATACGCAAGCCAGGAGACCTGCCGGATCCGCGTCACTCACCCACTGCACGGAGGATGCAATGGGGCGGTAATCTCCCACCGTTTGGCTGACGCGCCCGAATGCCCGTATCGCGGAGTCCGCCGGGTTCGACGGCGTTTGCCTCGAATTCGACGGACCCCGGCGGGATCGTTATCGCACGCGGACGCCCCGGCGTCCCTTCAGAGGCACGACACCATGAAACTCCGACTCTCCCTGCTGGCCACCAGCCTGCTCGCCACGCTGCCGGCGCACGCCGAACGACTCGACACCATCAACGTCACCGCGACACGCACCGCGCGCACCGCCGACCAGACACTCGCCTCGGTGAGCGTCATCACACGCAGCGACATCGACACCAGCCAGGCGCTGGACGTGGCCGATCTGCTGCGCGAGCGCGCCGGCATCACCTTCGCCAACAGCGGCGGTCGCGGCAAGGCCACCAGCCTGTTTCTGCGCGGCACCGGCAGCGGCCATGTGCTGTTGTTGATCGACGGCCAGCGCGTCGGCTCCGCCACCCTCGGCTCGCCGGCATGGCAATTCCTGCCACTCGCGCAGATCGAACGTATCGAGGTGGTTCGCGGGCCGCGCGCGCAACTCTACGGCTCCGACGCGATCGGCGGCGTGATCCAGATCTTCACCCGCCAAGGCCAACCGGGCCAGCATTGGGACGCGCACCTCGGCTACGGCACCTACAACACCATCGACGGCAACATCGGCGTGTCCGGCGGCGACGAGCACAACCGCTACAGCGCGCGCGTCGGCTACACCGATACCGATGGCTTCGACGCCACCACCAACGCCAATGTCGACGCCGATGGTTACGACAACCGCTCGTTCTCCGGCAGCTTCAGCCACCGCTTCGCCAACCAGATGGAAGTGACGCTCAACGCCATGCAGGCCAGCGGCAACACCGAGTATGACGGATTCGGCGATGTCGACGACGACTACGACGCCGACTACAAGGAACAGGTGCTTGGCGCGCGGCTCAGCATGCCGCTGACCAACCGCTGGGACATGCTGTTGTCGATCGGCGAGAACCGCGACGAACAGCTCAACCGGGTCAACGGCCACGGCGACTCGATATTCAAGACCAAGCGCCAGCAGGCCACCTGGCAGAACGACTTCGAACTCGGCGAGGACAGTCTGCTGACCGCCGGGCTGGACTTCTATCGCGACAAGGTCGACAGCACGACCGACTATGCCGAGACCCGCCGCGACAACAGCGCGGTATTCGCCCAGTATCAAACCACCTGGAACGCGCTCGACCTGAATCTGGGCCTGCGATACGACGACAACGAAGCCTTCGGCGGGCACACCACGGGCAGCATCGCCGCCGGCTACCACTTCGGCAACGGTCTGCGTCTGATGGCCTCCTACGGCACCGCCTTCAAGGCGCCGAGCTTCAACGACCTGTACTTCGTCAGCCCGTTCGGCTCCAACGGCAATCCGGATCTGGACCCGGAAACCTCCGACACCTTCGAGGTCGGCCTGAGTGGCAAGGCCGCCCTCGGCGATTGGAGCCTGAACGTCTATCGCACCGATGTCGAAGACCTGATCCAGTGGATAGACACCGGCGGCTTCGTCTTTCAGCCGCGCAATATCGGCAGCGCGCGCATCGACGGACTGGAAGCCAGCATGCATGGCGAGCTCGCCGGCTGGCGCTATGACGCCGCGCTGACCCTGCTGGACCCCAGCGACCAGAACAGCGGAAAGATTCTGCCGCGTCGTGCCAAGCGTTCATTGCGCCTCGACCTGGACAAACGCTTCGGCGCCTTCGAACTCGGCGCCACGCTCACCGCGAGAAGCGAAAGCTTCGACAATGCCGACAACAGCGTGCGCAACGCCGGTTACGGCCTGCTCGACCTGCGTGGTGCCTGGTACCTGACCCCGGACTGGTCGCTGCGCGGCAGCATCCACAACCTGTTCGACCGCGACTATCACACCAGCGCCAACTTCAACCAGCCGGGCGCGGAACTGTTCGTGTCGATCAACTACCAGCCGAAGCGCTGACGAGAAGCCCCGGCTCAAACCACCCGAATCGGGCCGGGGTACTTGGCTACCATGGCGTCGGATGTCAGCAAGACAAAACCTTCGACCGTTGCCTGGGCAACCAGAATACGATCGAATGGATCCTTGTGGAGCGATGGCAGCCCCGACACGGCCACGACATGTTTGCTGAGGATTGGGAGTTCGTCGTACCCGTTGTCCAGCAACCCGCGACGCAGCAAGTGCGCATCGACCTGAAAATCATCGCGTCCCAGGCTGCTTTTGATGACAACCTCCCAAAGACTGGCCGCGCTGAACAGCAAGCGGTTCTGCGTGGATTCGATCACCGAGCGCGCCGGCGCCGGCAAGCGATCAGAGGCGCCCGCCACCCACAGCAGAAGATGTGTATCCAGAATAAACTTCACGCATCAGCCTCGAAGAGCCGTTCGATCTCGGCGGCGCCCATGGAATCAAAGTCATCGGGAACCTTGACCTGCCCGCGCATGAAACCAATACGCTGCTCTTCTCCCGCCGCCGGCGCATCCAATGGAATCACCTTGACCAGCGGCCGACCGGCTTTCGCGATCACAAAGGATTCACCCTTACTGGCCCGGTCAACCAAGCGGGACAGATGCGTTTTCGCTTCGTGAATATTGACCACCTGCATGCCTCGCCTCCAACCATACTCGTCGCCCATGGGTTTTCGGTTTTTCGAGGCCGCTCCTCGCACCCTTGGGCTAGGCGCGGAAACGAGTCATAGCCCGGACTATGGCGAGTTTCCGCAACAACGCCCAAGGGTGCGAGGGACGGCCGCAGTGGCCGAAAATTCGTGGGCGACGAGTATAAACTAAGTTCGATTAGTTTAGTCGCTTGTTCCACAATAGACAATGTATAGCCTCCGCGCATCTGATCGACGCCGATTCAAAACGTCAGACCGACCCGGCCGATCTGCTACCATGCCGCTGGCGATTCCCGCCGAAACAGCCGGCTGTCCGACAGGAGCCCCGTTGCGGAACCCGACCCTCATATCAATAACCTTGATCCCGGCGCTGCTGGTCGCCGGTCTCTGCCAGGCCGCGCCGCAACGGGTGGTGTCGATCAATCTGTGCAGCGATCAGTTGCTGTTGCTACTTGGCGATCCAGCCCGGATCACCTCGGTCAGCCATCTGGCGCGTGATCCGAACGCCTCCTGGGTGGCCGAACAGGCCAGACATTTTCCGGCCAACCGGGCTTCACTGGAAGAGATCATCGGTCTGAAGCCCGACCTGATCCTGACCGGCGCGTATACGAATGCCCTGCTGCGCCGCGCGCTGAAAGCACTTGGCTACCGGGTGGAATCCATTCCGCTGGCGAAGCGCATCGCGGACATCCGCCGCAATATCCGTCGGGTCGCCGCGTTGCTGGACCGGAAGGCGCGTGGCGAGCAACTGATCACCCACCTCGACGAACGTCTGGTGCAGCTTCGCGAACACCGTTTCGCCCGCCACCCGCGCGCCCTGTTCTACCAGCCGAACGGCTACACCGCTGGCCGCGATACCTTGCAGGACGAGGCGCTGAACCTGGCCGGCTGGGAGAACCTGCCGGCGACGCTGGGCATCCAGGGCTACGCGCCCATCGATATGGAAAGCCTGCTGCTGGCGAAGCCGGAGCAATTCTTCACCTCCCCCTATGCGCCCGGCACGCAATCACTGGCGCAGCGCCGCCTGCGTCACCCGGCGCTGCGGGCCGCGACCGGCGGCAAGCCGATGCGGGTGATGCCGTATCGTTACTGGCTATGTGGTGGGCCGATGATCGTCGAGGCCATCGAACAGCTACAGCGGGCGCATCCATGAGCCGTCCGGCGCGGTTGCTTGCTCTGCTGCTCGGCATGCTGTTCGTCCTGTCGCTGTTTGTCGGCAGCAATCCGATTCCGGTGTTTCAGGCACTGCTCGACCGCCTGCGCGACGCGCCGTCGGCAATCGGCATCGTGCTCGCCGAGGTACGCCTGCCGCGCACCCTGATCGCGATCGTCGCCGGCGCGGCGCTCGGTGTGTGCGGCGCGGCGTTGCAGGGCTTTCTGCACAACCCGTTGGCCAGCCCGGGGCTGATCGGCACCTCCAGCGGCGCGGCCTTCGGCGCGGTGGTCGCGTTGTATTTCGGCTTCGCCGGCGGCTATGGCATCCCACTGGCCGGCATGCTCGGCGCCTTGCTGGCAACCCTGCTGGTCTATCTGATCGCCGGGCGCGACACCGGCATGCTGACCCTGATTCTCGCCGGCGTCGCGATCAACGCCCTGCTGACCGCGCTGATCTCGCTGTTGCTGAGCCTCGCGCCCAGCCCCTACGCGGTACAGGAGATCGTATTGTGGATGCTCGGCTCGATCAGCAATCACGGCTTCGACGACTTCTGGCTGATGCTGCCCGGCGCGTTGCTCGGCGGCCTGCTGTTGTTCCGCTGCCGGCGCGCGCTGGATGCGCTGACACTGGGCGAGGATACCGCGACGACACTCGGCATCGATCTGCGCCGAACCCGCGCGCTACTCTTTGCCGGCGTCGCGTTGGCGATGGGCTCGGTGGTCTCGATCACCGGCGCGATCGGTTTCGTCGGCCTGATCACGCCGCATCTGCTGCGTCCGCTGGCGGCGCATCGCCCGGGCCGGCTGCTGGCGCTGAGCGCGCTCGGCGGCGCCGGCCTGCTGCTTGCCGCCGACATCGGCGTGCGCCTGCTACAACGTTTCGGCGGCGTCGAGATCAAGGTCGGCATCGTCACGGCATTGCTCGGCGCGCCGTTCTTTCTGTGGCTGATACTGCACCACCGGCGGTCGCCGGCATGAGGGATTTTCGCGCCGACCGGCTCGATGTGGTGATCGACGACCGCCACATTCTGAAGGCCATCGACCTGCGGGTACGCGCCGGCGAGATGCTCGGCCTGATCGGCCCGAACGGCGCCGGCAAGAGTACCCTGTTGCGCGCCCTGGCCGGGGTGCGACCCGCCGCCGGGCATATCCGTTTCGACGGCGTCGAACTCTCCACGCTGAGCCCGCTGGAGCGCGCGCGACGCATCGCCTGGCTGGCGCAGAGCGGGCCGGTGCATTGGCCGCTGAGCATCGCCCAGATCGTCGCCCTGGGTCGCCAGCCCTGGCACGAGGCGGAAGCGTTGACCCGGGGAAAAACCACCCGACTGCTAGACGCTTGCGGACTCGGCGATCTCGCCGAGCGGCGTTACGACACCCTCTCCGGCGGCGAGAAGGCGCGCGTACTGCTCGCTCGCGCGCTCGCCGGTGACCCCGAACTGCTGCTTGCCGACGAGCCCACCGCCGCGCTGGATCTGTCGCATCAACTGGAGGTCATGGCACTGTTGCGCGCGCACTGCCGACGCGGCAACGCGGTGATCGTCGTATTGCACGACCTGCGTCTCGCCGGACATTATTGCGATAGACTACAATTCCTAAAGGGTGGTTCGACACTGGTCAGCGGCACGCCGCCCCAGGTCATCACCGCGCATTGGCTGGAGGCGGCCTACGGCATCCGCCTGCGTGAAGGTCGCGACGCGCTGGAAGCGTTCAGCCTGAACTGGAGATTGCGCGAACGTAACTACCCAGCTAACCGCTGAAATGCGCCAGCTCTGCGTTCAAAAATGGTCATTTACACTTGTAAAATCACATTTTTTGCCTTGATCTGACGCATTTCAGCGGCGA
>Ga0256832_1001221_pt1 | contig 17231 bp, 18 predicted proteins | sample 134614metaG_FD_190534 | JGI IMG/M metagenome (GOLD analysis project Ga0256832, IMG submission 190534) | Hydrothermal vent microbial communities from Lau Basin, Pacific Ocean - 134-614 | ecosystem: Environmental > Aquatic > Marine > Hydrothermal vents | place: Pacific Ocean: Lau Basin | collected...
CCAGGCCGTCCTCCCCCCGGAAGGGAAACATCACCGCCAGCGGCTTGTGGGGCCGGGGCTTGCGCGCGCGCAGGCGGGCCACGGCGGACGCGCAGGTGGCATCGCAGATCAGGTGATAGCCGCCGATCCCCTTGACCGCGACGATGCGACCGGCCGCAATGGCGGCCACGGCCTGATGCAGGGCCAATTCTCCGGTATGGACGGGACTACTCCGATTCACAAAGGTCAGTTCCGGTCCGCATTGCGGGCAGGCGATGGGCTCGGCATGGAAACGGCGATCGGCGGGATCTTCATATTCGGCCCGGCAGGCGTCGCACATGGCGAAACCGGCCATGGCGGTATTGGGCCGATCCCAGGGCAGCCGTTCGGCCAGGGTATAGCGCGGGCCGCACTGGGTGCAGTTGATGAAGGGATAGTGGTAACGGCGATCGGCCGGATCGAACAGCTCGCGCAGGCAGTCGGGGCAGACGTCGAGATCCGGCGGCAGATGGATGTGCGCCTCGGCGTCGTCCGCGCTCTGGCGAACCGTGAATGTGTTGCCGGGTCCGGGTTCGATGACCGTGCTTTCCTCGAGCACGGGGCGGGACAGGGGCGGGGCCCGATCGATGAGTTCCTGCTGGAAACGATCGAGCACATCGGCATCCCCCTGGGCATGGATGACGACTTCCCCCAGCCGGTTCTGTACCCAGCCGTGAATGTTCAACCGCCGCGCCAGGCGATAGACGAAGGGCCGGAATCCGACACCCTGCACACGGCCGGTCAGACGGATACGGCGAGCGGTGGGGGCGTTATCCGTGGGCACGGCTTTGGTCGGGGTGGGGTGGAAGGGACACGGAGGGCACGGAGACACGGAGGACACGGAGAAATGTTTGATGATCGCAGACCAGGATCGGGTTAGGTCGGTTCAAGCGCATCGGATCCGAATTATGCAAGATTGAAAACACATAAAATTCACAGCAGGAGCTGAGAACATGGTTACCCGCACAACACCATCACAACCTCCGTGATCTCCGTGTCTCCGTGCCCTCCGTGTCCCTTCCACCACGGTTTGTCGAACCCCCACTACTCCACCAGATCCGGCATGCGCCTTCGTCGGAGACCATGCACGGCCCGACGGGATGGTGGGGCCGGCAGGCCGTACCGTAGAGGCGGCACTGGTCGGGATAGATGCGGCCGAGGACGACGCTGGCGCAGTCGCAGCCGGGTGGCATTTCGCCGGCGCGGCGGCGGTCGGGTTCGCGGTCGTCCGGGTAGCGCCGGCGGGCGTCGTGGTCGGCGAAGGTGTCCCTGAGGGCGTAGCCTGATTTGGCGATTGTGCCGATCCCGCGCCAGTTGGCATCGGCGATGTCGAAGGCGGCGTCGAGGCAGCGGCGGGCGCCGGGGTTGCCGCCGGGGCGGACCACTTCGGGATAGGCGTTCTCCAGCCGGGCGACGCCCTCGCCGTGCTGGCGCAGCACACTGTGAAAGGCGGCCAGCAGGCTGTCGGCCTCGAAGCCGGCAACGGCCACCGGCAGGCCGTGTTGCGTGGCAACGAAGTCCCATTCCTCCGGGCCCATGACCGCCGAGACGTGACCGGGGGCGACCAGCGCCTCGAAGCGGACGTCGCCCGCATCGAGCAGCATGGCCACGGCCGGCCAGGTGCGCCGGCCGCTAAGCAGGATGGCGAGATTGTCGGGCAGGTCTTCAAGCAGCATGGCGGCCACCGGCGCCATGGTGGTCTCGAAACCGGCGGCGAAGAACACCACTTCCCGATCGGGTTCCTCGCGGGCGATGCGCAGGGCGTCACGCGGCGAGGCGACGGGGCGCACGTCGGCGCCGAGAGCGCGGGCGGCCTCAAGCGAACGGGGCTGGGATTTGGGCACGTTGACCGGCACCCGCAGCATGTCGCCGAAGGCGAGCAGGATCACGTCGTGTTCGAGGGCGAGGCGGATGGCCTGGTGGATGTCTTCCTCGGGACAGACGCACACCGGACAGCCGGGGCCGGGAATGAGTTCGAGGCCTTCGGGCATCAGGCTGCGCAGGCCGGCCATGCTGATGGAACGCTCGTGGCCGCCGCAGACGTTGAGGATGCGAAAGCGCGGCGGGCGCGGCAGGGCATGGAGTCGCGCCAGCCAGTCCTGCGCGGGGCGATGGGTCACTCAGCCCTCCCGGGCATGCAGGCGGGCACCGTCGGGCTGGATGGCGGGCCGGCGGGTTTCGCCGGCGGCGAGGCGCTCGCGGTGTTCGGCCAGGCGCGCATCCAGCCAGGTGAGCCAGGCGTCGAGTCCTTCGCCGCTGCGGGCGGAGAGGGGCAGCACCGGCGCCGCGGAAGCCAGGTTGCGCAGGCAGGTTTCGGCACGGTCCGGATCGAAGTCGTCGAGCACCGCCAGCAGATCGGTCTTGGTCAGCAGCATCGCGTCGGCGGCGCGGAACATCACCGGATACTTGGCCGGCTTGTCGTCACCCTCGGTAACCGACAGCAGGGTGACGTTGTGATGCTGGCCCAGATCGAAGCTGGCCGGGCAGACCAGGTTGCCCACGTTCTCGATGAAGATCAGATCCAGCTCCGAAAGCGGCAGGGCATGCAGCGCATCGTGGACCATGTGGGCATCGAGATGGCAGGCCGAGCCGGTGGTGATCTGCACGGCGGGCACGCCCTGCCGGCGGATCCGCTCGGCGTCGTTCTCGGTTTCCAGATCGCCCTCGACGACGGCGATGTGCAGCCGATCGCCCAGATGGGCGATGGTGGCCTCGAGCAGGGCGGTCTTGCCGGCGCCGGGGGAAGACATGAGATTGATGGCCAGCACCCCGTGCCGATCGAAGTGCTCGCGGTTGTGACGGGCGGTCAGATCGTTTTCCGACAGCAGGCTCTTGAGCACCGTGACCGCCTCGCGGCCATCGTCGGTACGCGCCAGCCGGCCACCGTCCTCGATCAGATGCCGGTTGCCGTGAGTGATGTTGCAGCCGCAGGTGTCACACATGTCGGCTCTCCCAATGGGTTGTCCTGTCACGTTGTATAGACGCTTGTGTGTAGGAGACGCTTGTGTGTAGGAGCGGCGCAAGCCGCGACAGAACAGGGCCGAGTGGCGAGGTTGTCGAAGCGTTTTTCCTCGGCCCTCGTCCCTCGCCACTCGTCCCTGCATTGGTCGCGGCTTGCGCCGCTCCTACAGTGAGTCCACTCACCCGCCAGATTTGGTTTCCTGTTTTATGAACCAATCCGGGATTCAGCACCGCGATCCAGTTCCACGCTGGCCAGCAGCATCTCGTCGCCGCCGACGAGTCGCGTGTGCCAGTCGCCACAGGCGCCGCACAGCAGGCGGTTGGGCGTCGCCTCGGTTTCCGCCCCGCAGGTATGGCAATGCACGCGCACCGGCAGCCGTTCGATGATCAGTTCGGCCGCCGCGGCCCGGGTCGCGGCCGCGGCCAGCGGAAAGGCGCCGGCCAGCAGATCCGGCTCCACGCCGGACAGCGGTCCGATGCGCACCACGATGCGGGTCACACGTCCGGCCTGGTGTTCGCGGGCGATGGCCTCCACCTGGCGCAGCAGACCCTGACAGACGGCCAGTTCATGCATGCGCGTCCCCGTGTTCGCCGTCCAGGGCCTCGAGCATTTCGTCGTACAGTGCCCAGGCGGCCCGGGCGTCGTCCTCGCTCACCTTCTGGATGGCGTAGCCCACGTGCACCATCACGTGATCGCCCGGTGCCAGTTCCGTTTCCTGCATCAGGAACAGGCTCACGTCCCGTGTCACGCCCCTGGCTTCGCAACGGGCCACGAAGCCGTCGATGGCGACGATCTGCATGGGAATGGCGAGGCACATGGGCGGTCACGGGGCAGCGATTGATGAAGGTCAGTTAACACCCCCTTTTCCCGGCCGTCAACCTTGCATAATGACCAGCATGGATTATGTTTAACCAATAAAGAACAACAATGGCGAATGTCACACCGGCGGCAACAATCCGGTGCATGCGCCAATCGCCATCCAAGGGGGTGTCATGACGTTTCCCGGCAAGGCGGGATTCCCTCGATCTCCCGGTATCGCGGCATGACCCGCACCGTGATTCTCGGCATCGGCAATACCCTGCTCGGCGACGACGGCGCCGGCATTCATGCGTTGCGTGCCCTGGAGGCACGATGCGACGACGCGAACGTGCAATTCGTCGATGGCGGCACCCTCAGCTTTCCCCTGACCGAAGCGCTCGGTGATGCCGGACGGCTGATCGTCATCGATGCCGCGCAGCTCGACGCACCGCCCGGCACGGTGAGGGTCTTCGAAAACGGCGCCATGGATGCCTACGTGGCCCGCGGGCCTTGCGGCAGTGTCCACGAGGTGAGCCTGGCCGAATTGCTGGACATGGTTCGTCTGCTCGGTCGCCTGCCCGAGCCCCGAGCGTTGATCGGCATCCAGCCCGCGGTGGTGGACTGGTCGGAAACCCCGACCCCGGCGGTGGCCGCGGCCATTCCGCAGGCCTGCGCCCGCGCGCAGCAACTGCTGGCGGCCTGGTCATGAATACGTTTCCGGGCATCGGTGTGCAGGTGAACTTTGCGCCAGCCGATCGCCTGTCCGACAACGTCCTGGCCCTGTTGCACGAAATTGCCGGATTGCTGGAACGGCTTGTGGACACCGGCGAGAGCGGCAGCATCGATCTGCGGGGGCTGCCGCTGTTGCCGGGTGAGCGGGATGCGCTGAAGACCGTGCTTGGCGAGGGTGAGGTGCGGGCCACGCTCGATGCTCTGGGCGAGACGGCCATCCACGAGACCCGGCTCGCGGGGGTGTGGTGGGTGAGCCATTGCGATCGCAACGGCGAGCAGATCGCCGAATTCATCGAGGTGACCCGCGTGCCGGTCATCCTGCAGAGTGATTCCCGTGATGTGCGAGATGCCGGTGAGGTCCTGCGTGCGCAGCTCGCGGAATGGACAGCCTTGCCGGATGCGGAGGAGGAAGCGTGATGGACGATGAACCCACCCTGACGCAACGACTGCGACAACAGGGGATCTCCCGCCGCAGTTTCCTGAAATATTGTGCCGGCCTGGCCTCCATGATGGCCTTGCCGCCGGCCCTGGCGCCGAAGATCGCCGAGGCCCTGGAACGGGCCCGCCGGCCGGCCGTGATCTGGCTCTCCTTCCAGGAATGCACCGCCTGCACCGAATCGCTGACCCGCTCCTTCAGCCCCACCATCGAGAACCTGATCTTCAACGTCATCTCCCTCGATTATCACCATACCCTGCAGGCCGCCTCCGGCACCCATGCAGAGGAAGCGCGCAGGCAGTCCATGGCGCAGAACAAGGGCAGGTACATTCTGGTGGTGGACGGTTCGATCCCGGTGCGCGACGGCGGTGTGTATTCCACCATTGCCGGCATCAGCAATCTCGATATGCTCCGGGAAACGGCGGCCGACGCGGCGGCCATCGTCAGCGTCGGTACCTGTGCCTCCTATGGCGGCCTGCCCCATGCCCGGCCCAATCCCACCGGGGCGGTCCCGGTCAGCGAGATCCTGCCCGAACGGACCATCGTGCATGTTCCCGGTTGTCCACCGATTCCTGTGGTCATCAGCGGCGTGATTGCGCACGTGCTGACCTTCGGCAAGTTGCCGGAACTGGACGACATCGGTCGCCCGAAGATGTTCTATGGCCAGACCATCCATGATCGCTGCTATCGCCGGCCCTTCTACGATCGCAACCTGTTCGCCGAGAGTTTCGACGACGAGGGCGCGCGCCAGGGTTGGTGCCTGTACAAGCTGGGCTGCAAGGGACCGACCACACGCAATGCCTGCGCCACCGAGAAGTGGAACCAGGGCACCAGTTTCCCCATCCAGTCGGGTCATCCCTGTCTGGGCTGTTCCGAACCGGACTTCTGGGATGCGGGGAGTTTCTACCAGGCGCTGACCGCGCCGCCCGTCGACGTGTCCAAATGGGTTGCACCGGCGGTGGCCACCGGGGTGGTGGCCGGCGCCGCCATCGGCCTGGCCAACCGTCTGCGCAGGGCGAAGGCGGCCCGGGCGCGGCAGCCGCTGACCGCCGACGACGTGAAGACGGAGGACTAGCCGATGAACACCATGGAAATGCTTGCCTGGGTGCGCGGACCGGGTCTGGCGCTGTCCCTGTCGGTGCTGGTGATCGGCGTCAGTGTGCGCCTGCTGGAGATGTTCCTGCTCGGCCGCCGGCCCGATCTCAGCGAGCCGCGCGTGGCGCACAGCGGCTGGTACGGCCTGCGCACCATGGTCACCCGCAGCGTGCCGCCCTCGTCCTGCGCCCGCTATCGTCTGCCCGCGTTTCTTGCCGGCTATGCCTTTCACATTGGCCTGTTTCTGATCGTGTTCTTCTTCGTGCCACACATCCTGCTGATCGAGGCGATCACCGGCTTTTCCTGGACCGGCCTCAATGCCTGGCTGATCGACGGCGTGACGCTCATCACCCTGATGGCCCTGCTGCTGGTGTTCTGGTATCGCATCAGCGATCCGGTGCGGCGCTTCCTCTCCAACTTCAACGACTGGTATGCCCTGCTGGTGACCTTCCTGCCGGTGCTGAGCGGTTATCTGGCCTATCACCGCCTGCTGCTCGACTACAACACCCTGCTGGTGATCCATATTCTCAGCGTCGAACTGTTGCTGGTCAGCCTGCCCTTCACCAAGCTGATGCACGCCTTCACGCTGTGGTTCTCGCGCTGGTACAACGGCCAGATGGCCGGGCGCAAGGGGGTGAAGGCATGAGTGTCTCGCTGCAGAACGGCCTGACCGCCATGGCGGCGCAAATCGATGCGCCGGTCGCCAGTTTCTTCAACAGTTGTGTGCATTGCGGCATGTGTGCCGGCGCCTGCCCCTTCTACGTGGAAACGGGCGATCCCCGCTACACGCCCATCCACAAGCTCGAGCCCCTGCGACGGATCTGGAAGCGGGAATACACCTTCTGGGGTCGTCTGCTGGCCCGTTTCGGGTTTCTGCCCGCGCCGGACGACGACGATCTGGCTGGCTGGCAACCCCTGCTGTACGACAGTTGCACCCTGTGCGGCCGCTGTTCGCTGGTCTGTCCGGTGGGCAACGACATCACCTACATGATCCGCAAGGCACGCGAGGGCATGGTGGCCGCTGGCCATGCCCCCGCCGGCCTGAAGACGGCGACCTACCGTGCGTTGACCACCGGCAGCCCGATGGGCGTCAAGTATCCGGCCATGCACAAGATGATCGCGGCGCTGGAAAAGAGCGAAGGCATCGAAGTGCCATTCGACCGGCAGGGCGCCGAGTATCTGCTGGTGCTCTCGTCCAACGAATACATGCTCTATTCGGAGAGCATCGCGGCTCTGGCGCGAATCTTCCACCAGGCCGGCGTGTCCTGGACGCTGTCCAGCGAGGCCTACGAGGCCACCAATGCCGGGATCCAGATCGGATCGTCGGATCTGGCGAAGGAACTGCTGATGCGCATCGTCGATGCGGCCGAGAAACTCGGCGTGAAGGCCGTCATCAGTCCCGAGTGCGGACATGCCTATACCGCCCTGCGCTGGGAAGGGCCAAACCTGATCGGCCGGCCCTACCGGTTCAAGGTCGTCCATGTGCTCGAGCTGCTCGACGAATTGCAGCAGGAAGGCCGCCTGAGACTTGCGGGCAAGACAGCAGAAAAACTGACGTTCCACGATCCCTGCCAGCTGGTGCGGCGCGGTGGCATCCTCGACCAGCCCCGGCGGCTGCTGAACCTGTCGGCCGAGGACTTCGAGGAGATGGCCTGTGCCGGCAACTGGAACTGGTGTTGCGGCGGGGGCGGCGGCGTCAGCGCCAATCCGGACGCGGACGACCTGCGCCGCAAGGCCTTCGCCCTGAAGAAACACCAGTTCGACGAAACCGGTGCCCGCAAGGTGGTCACGGCCTGTGCCAACTGCCGTACGGTGCTGGAGGACGGCATCGATGACTATGACATGGATCTGGACGTCATCGGCATGGCCGAACTGCTGGCGGAGAATCTGGCCACCGCGAACGAGGACAAGCCGACATGAGTGAACGCATCGTCGTCGATCCCATCACCCGTATCGAAGGTCACCTGCGCATCGAAGCGCAGATGGACGGCGACGCCATCGCCGAGGCGTATTCCTCGGGCACCATGGTGCGGGGCATCGAAATCATCCTGCGTGGCCGGGATCCGCGCGATGCCTGGGCCTTCGCCCAGCGGATCTGCGGGGTGTGCACCCTGGTGCACGGCATCGCCTCGATCCGTGCGGTGGAAGATGCCCTGGACTATCCCATCCCGCCCAATGCCCAGCTGATTCGCAACCTGATGATCGCCGCCCAGTTCGTGCACGATCACGTGATGCACTTCTATCACCTGCATGCTCTCGACTGGGTGGACGTGGTCTCGGCCCTCAAGGCCGATCCCGCGGCCACGTCGGCGCTGGCCCAGTCCATCAGCGACTACGCCAAGTCCTCGCCCGGTTATTTCCGGGACATGCAGAACAAACTCAAGGCCTTCGTCGAGTCCGGGCAGCTCGGGATCTTCGCCAACGGCTACTGGGGCCATCCGGCCTACAAGCTGCCCCCGGAAGCCAACCTGATGGCGGTGGCCCACTATCTCGAGGCGCTGGCCTGGCAGCGGGAGGTGGTCAAGCTGCACACCATCTTCGGCGGCAAGAACCCGCATCCCAACTTCCTGGTGGGCGGTGTGCCCTGCGCCATCAGCACCGAGCCGGGTGGCGGCGGTGGCGGCACCGCGCTCAATGATACCGGGCTGGCCATCGTGCAGAACGTCATCGACGAAATGCGCCGGTTCGTCGATCAGGTCTATCTGCCTGACACCCTGGCCATTGCCGGCTTCTACAAGGACTGGGCGCAGCAGGGCGAGGGTGTGGGCAACTTCCTGGCCTATGGCGATTTTCCCGCCGACGATCCGGACGACCTGAGCAGCCTGCTGGTGCCGCGGGGCGTGATCCTGAACCGGGATCTGTCCACTCTCCACGAACCGGATCTCAATGCCGAGGACGAAATCCAGGAATATGTCAGCCATTCCTGGTACGACTACAGTGTGGGCAAGGACAGGGCATTGCATCCCTACCACGGCGAGACCGAACTGCACTACACCGGCCCCAAACCGCCCTACGAACATCTCGACGTGGACAGGGAATATTCCTGGCTCAAGTCCCCGCGGTGGAAGGGCAAGCCCATGGAGGTCGGGCCGCTGGCCCGGGTGCTGGTGATGTACGCCAGCGGTCATGCCCGGACACGGGAACTGGTGGACATGACCCTGCGCAAACTGGACCTGCCGATCAGCGCCCTGTACTCCACTCTTGGTCGCACAGCGGCGCGCACGCTGGAGACCAAGATCTTCGCCGACGCCATGCAGGGCTGGCAGGATCAGCTCATCGCCAACATTCGCGCCGGCGACGTGAAGACCTTCAACGCGCGGCAGTGGGAACCTTCGACCTGGCCCAGGGAGGCCCGGGGTGTCGGTTATACCGAAGCGCCGCGCGGCGCCCTGGCCCACTGGGTCGTGATCAGGGATGGCATCATCGACAACTATCAGGCCGTGGTGCCGAGCACCTGGAATGCCGGCCCACGCGATGCCCAGGGACAGAGTGGCCCTTACGAGGCGGCCCTGAAGGGCCACCGGCTGCACGATCCCACCCAGCCGCTGGAGATCCTGCGCACCATTCACAGTTTCGATCCCTGCATCGCCTGCGCGGTGCACGTGGTCGATCCCGATGGCGAACCCCTGGTGGAGGTCAAGATCCAATGAACACGCATTTTCGTTCCCCGAGTTTCCGGCAACGCCTGCTGACGGCACTGGCCCTGTGGAGCGTGCTGCCCGTGGCCATGGCCCACCCGGGACACGGCGGCGGTCTCGCCGAAGGCCTGCTGCATCCGCTGACCGGTCTCGATCACCTGCTGGCCATGATAACCGCCGGCCTGCTGCTGGGGCGGCATCTGCGCCATCCCGTTTCCGGTGTGCTGATCTTCGTCGCCGCCTTTGGCATTGGTCTGATACTGGCTTCAACGGGAAGTGGCCTGCCCGGCATGGAATACGCATTGATCGCCACGGTGCCGCTCGCCGGACTGATTCTGTGGCGGGTGCGTACATTACCCGCGAAAGGTCTGCTGGGCGGCCTGGCGCTGGTGGCCACGCTGCACGGCCTGGCCCACGGTTTCGAAGCCCCCGCCATGCAGGCGCTCTATTGGCAAAGCGGTGCAGTACTGATGGTCCTGTTCGTCACCGGCCTTGCCGCCGGCATCGGTCATACCCTGCGCGATCACCCGACCTGGCTGCAGCGCACCGGCCTGGGCGTGTTCGGAATGGGAATGATCCTGCTGGGCAGTTGAACCGGAGGATGCTTCCGAACCATCAACACAACATTTCTGCTGCCCCGTTCGTACCCGGACACTGTAGGAGCGGCGCCCCCGCCGCGATGAACGAACTTGGATACATCATAAAGCCCAATACGCATCCCGAATCCATATACAACAAAAAACCCGCACTCATCCCGAAGTCGGACACCCGCAGTTCCTCGCCCCTAGCTACTCGTCCCTAGCCACTGTTCTTCAGGGCTTGTTACAATCGTTCCGACTCGAACGGCAATCCGGGTGGCCACCATCGGCGCGCATCATCACAGTTCGGACGAACGACGGCTGCTGCTGGCCCTGACGCTCACCGGAAGTTTCATGCTGGTGGAAGTGGCCGGCGGGATCTGGTCCGGTTCGCTGGCCCTGCTGGCCGATGCCGGGCACATGCTCACCGACACGGCCTCCCTGGCCCTGGCCTGGCTGGCGGCCCGCCTGTCGCGGCGGCCGGCCGACGAGTTGCGTTCCTACGGCTACCATCGCCTGCAGATCCTGGCCGCCTTTCTCAACGGCGTCTTCTTCATTTTCATCGTCGGCTGGATTCTGTACGAGGCGGCGCACCGGTTGTTGCAGCCGCAACCGGTGATCGGTGGTGTCATGCTCTGGGTGGCCGTGATTGGCCTCGTCGTTAATCTGCTGGCCTTCGCCCTGCTGCATCGCGGACACGGGCACAATCTCAATCTTCGGGCCGCCCTGCTGCACGTCATGGGCGATCTCCTCGGCTCGCTCGCGGCCATCGTGGCCGCCGGGGTCATCCTGCTGACTGGCTGGTATCCCGTCGATCCGCTGTTGTCGGTCCTGGTGGCGCTGCTGATTCTCGTCAGTGCCTGGCGGGTGGTGCGCCAATCGACCCACATCCTGCTGGAAGGCACGCCGCCGGACGTGGATGTGAAACGCATACGCGAGGCGCTGTGCCGGCAGATCCCGGCGGTGAAGGATGTGCACCATGTCCACGCCTGGTCGCTGACGCCGGATCGTCCCATGCTGACCCTGCACGTGACCATCGACGAACCGGCGAATTGTCGTGACGTGCTCGTTGCGGTGAAGCGGGTTCTGCACGACGAATTCCACATCACCCATTCCACCGTGCAGGTGGAACCGGCTTCCTGTATCGACGAAATCACGGCCGATGAAACCCCTGCCTGAGCGTCGACTCGCCTGGATCCTGCTCGGGCTGCTTCTGCCCTTCATGGCCCTGGCCGGTCCGCTGCACGCCGATCCCATTGCGCCGGTGCTGCTCGGCGTGACCGGCATCCTGTTCTTTGCCGTCCTGGGGCGTTTTCTCGCCCGCCGCTTCGGACAGCCCTCGGTGCTCGGCGAACTGTTGATGGGCGTGACCCTGGGCAACGTGGGCCACTGGCTCGGGCTGGACTTCATCGAGGTTCTGCGCCAGGGGCCGGCCATCTTCGAAATGGTGGATCTGGTGCTCACCGGTGAACCGCTGGATCAGTCGGCCATCGATGCCCTCGGTGGCAACGAGGCCCGACGCATTCTCGATATCCTGCATGGCCCGGGCGGGCCGGCGCTGATCCAGGTCTCCCACACGGTGGACATCTTTTCCCGTTACGGCGTGATCTTCATGCTGTTTCTGATCGGTCTGGAAACCAGCGTCCAGGAGATGCAGCGGGTGGGACCAGCGTCGTTGCGCGTGGCCGTGGTGGGCGTGGTCGCGCCCTTCGTGCTGGGCTTTGGCGCCGCGCGCCTGCTGATGCCGGAACTGTCGATCAATGTCGATCTGTTCGTGGCCGCCACCCTAGGCGCCACCAGCATCGGCATCACCGCCCGCGTGCTGCAGGAGATGGGAAAACTGCAGAGTCCCGAGGCCCATGTGATCCTGGGGGCAGCGGTGATCGATGACATTCTGGGTCTGGTGATGCTGGCGGTGGTCTCCGGCATCATCGTCTCCGGCGGATTCGATCCCCGGCACATGCTGCAGATCCTGCTGCTGGCCGGGCTGTTCCTGTGGGTGGCGTTCCGGCTCGGTCCCCGGTTCCTGCACTTCACCATCCATCTGGTGCGCAATCTCGACATCATCGAGGCGAAGATGTTCGTCTCCTTCCTGTTCGTGATGATCCTGGCCTGGCTGGCCAACCTGGCCGGCCTGTCCACCATCGTCGGCGCCTTTGCGGCCGGGGTGATTCTGCACGACGCCTATTTCCATCACTGGGGCGCCGTGGACAAGCACCGCTACAGCATTCGGGATCTCATCGCCCCGCTGGAAGTGATCATGGTGCCCCTGTTCTTCGTGCTCATGGGGGTGCAGGTCAAGCTCGAGACCATGGCCGACAGCCACGTGTTGTACATGGCGGCCGGCCTCATCGCCGCGGCGGTGCTCGGGAAGTTCGTCAGTGGCCTGGTGGCCGGCCGGGGCGTGCGCAAGGCGGCCATTGGTATCGGCATGATGCCCCGTGGCGAAGTGGGGCTGGTGTTTGCCTCCATCGGCCAGAGTCTGGAGGTGATCAACGATGCGCTGTTCTCGGCCGTGGTGCTGATGGTCATCGTCACCACGCTGTTGACACCCCCCCTGCTCAAGCGGGTTTTTTCATCACCGTCTGGTGTGCGGGATACGGAGGCATGAAACGACGGATCGTATCCTGTCTGCTGATCATGCTGGCGATGCCAGTGACCGCCGCCGGGGTGGAAGCGGCGTCGGAGCCATCCTGGGCGCTGGAAGCGCTGGACTACACGCACGACTATGTTTCCCAGTCGGTCGAGGATCTGGCCACCAGCATCGATCGATTCTTTGCCAACGAAAAGAACTATCACTATACCAATCAGAGTTTCGTGCAGATTCGGCTCGACGGCTACTGGCGGGACGAGCAGACACCGGAATACACGCCCCGGCTGCGCGCCAAGGTGCATCTGCCCGGCACCGAACGGCGCTTCAAGCTGATGCTGGAGACCGATCCCCAGGAACGGCAGAGCCCGCAGGATCTGTCCCAGAACACGGCCGGCACCACCGGCGGCGCCGGCGCCACGGACTACTTTCTTTCCCTGCTGAAGGAGCGGGTCTCCGCCACGGGCTGGGAAGTGCGCCCCAACATCGGGGTGGAGCTGAAACTGCCGCTCGAGGCCTTCGTGCGCCTGCGGCTCTACAAGAGCTATTCGCTCGGGGAAAAGTGGACGATGCGTCCGGATCAGAACTTCTACTGGTACACGGGCCGCGGCGCCGGTTCCGACAGCTATCTCGAGTTCAACTACCGCCTCTCGGACGACTATCTGTTGCGCACCGGCAGCTTCCTGCGCTGGACCGACCGGACCGACTATTTCGAGCCCAGCCAGAACATCATCTTCTTTCACTACATCCAGCCGGGCGTGCAGATGTACTACCAGGTGGGCATGTTCGGTCGTACCCAGCCCACTCTGCACGTCATCCAGTATCTGTTCACCATCAACTACCGGCAACTGATCTACAAGGACTGGCTGTTCCTCGAGATGCGCCCGCAGCTCAGCTATGCCGAAGCCGAAGACTGGAAGCCGATGCGCTCCTTCCTGCTGCGGTTCGATCTGGTCTTCGGGCGGACCTGAACATTGCCGGGGCCGCGCCGGCGGCGAGCAACCCTTTCTGGACAGGACGTGCCTGCATGGACATTCGGTGCCGTCAGTCGTCCTCGTCCAGCTCGGCCGCCGGATCCCAGCCTGCGGCCCGGGCCCGTTCCAGGGCCTCGGCCTGGATGCGCTCGAAACGCTCGCGCAGCTCCGGCGGCAGCGCCGAGACCCGAAAGTCGTACCGGGCCCATTCCGCCTGAACCTGTTCCCAGAGCCGTTCGAGCCGCGGCATCGGCCAGCCCTCGCAGGTTTCGGTCTCGGGCAGAATGCCGAACACCCAGGCGTCGCGGATGATCTTGCCGGTATCGGTCATCCCGCCGTGGGGTTCGTTGAAGATCCCGGGGTAGGGCGGATTGCCGGGTGGTGTCATGGATAACCTCCACAAGCGAACGTGTCGTCCCGATCAGGATAAACCCGCCCGGCGTTCGAAAAAAGGTGACGGGGCCCGAAGGCCCCGCCCTTTCCATCACAAGGTTGTGGGGGGTTGACGGAAAGTCGTGAAGGATTCAGGTGCGCTGTTCCCGATACTGGCGGCGCAGGCGCGAGGCGACGGCCTCGGCATCGGGCTCCGGACGCGGCCGGTGGCGGGCCTGCGACAGTTGCAGGAAATCGTCCATGGTCAGGTAGGACCAGTGGCTGCGATTCTCGAACAGGGCCTTGAGCAGTGCATGATTCAGTGAGTGCCCCGGCTTGAGCGCAAACAGATGGCCCATCACCGGCATGCCCAGCAGCGCCATGTCGCCGTAGCAGTCGAGGATCTTGTGGCGCACGAATTCGTTCTCGTAGCGCAGGCCTTCCTCGTTGACGATGCGATCCCCGTCCACCAGGATGGCGTTCTGCAGGGAACCCCCGCGCACCAGTCCCTGCCGGCGCAGGGCGTCGATCTGATCACGGAAGCCAAACGTCCGGGCATGGGCCACGTCGTTGCGGAAGGCCTCGTTGATCATCTCCACCGACAGGCTCTGTGAACGGATACGCGAGTCGGGAAAGTCGATCTCCACCGTGATGCGCGTGCTGTCGTGGGGCATCAGCAGGGCGTAGCGATCGGCCTCGCGCACCTCGATGGGTTGCTGGATCCAGATCACGTTGCGCTGCTGTGGCTGGGCCACGCTGCCGACCTTTTCCAGGGTGCGCACGAACACCGCCGAACTGCCGTCCATGATCGGCACTTCCGGGCCGTCCAATTCCACCATGGCGTTGTCGATGCCGCAGCCACGCAGCGCCGCCAGCAGATGTTCGACGGTGGCGACCGTGATGCCGAACTCGTTGCCCAGGGTGGTGGAGAGGCGGGTATCCACCACGTTGTACCAGCGGGCGACGATCAGGCCCTTGCCCGGGGCGACGTCCTTGCGCAGGAAGTGGATCCCCGTGCCGGCCGCGGCCGGCTTGATCTGCATGGCGACCTTGTGTCCCGTGTGCAGACCGACACCGATGAAGGAAATCGGGCGGGTGACGGTCTTCTCCAGTTCATGGTGTTGCGTCCGGGATTGGCTCATGACGATTCTCCTTGTGCAGTCGTGTGCCGGTTCGGCACCGCGAGCAGGTGACTCGCAGAAGGTCTGACTGCAGCGAAGGAAATCCGCTCCGTGGGCGACTTGTCCGCTCACGCCAGAGCGTTGTCAGCGCAGAAGGGCGATCAGAAAGGGGATTGCAGACGCGCACGTGGCGGCCCATCGGCATGATGGGATTGGCGCATGGGCAGGGTGTGAGGGATGCCGGAACGGCGTTGCGACAACGGGGCGATCAGGCGGGGTTGGGGGAATACTGGCCGTCGTCCCGGGAAGGGGATTCACCGTTGCAGGCGGCGATGTGGCGGGCGAGGGCGGCCTCGGCTTCGGCCTTGGTTGCAAAGGGGCCCTGGTCCCGGCCTTCGCGGCAGGCGAAATACCACTGCTGGTGGATGTAGAAGAAGCGGCCGGTCCGGCAGTAGGGCACGCTGCCGACCTCGCCCCGACGGTGCCGACTCATGGGTGATGTCCCGCAGGCAGGTCATGAAAGGGTATTTCTGTATATAGGTTAAAAATTGAGCAAATGCAAAGAATCGGTCCAAATTGACCGTTTTCGGCGAAAAAACGGGGTCAAATGCGCATTTTGCATCGCTTTCCGGGTAGTCTTTTTTCGGGGTTATTTCAGCAGCAAGGCGGTGCCACTACCGAGCAGCAGCACACCGATGGCCCGGCGGAAGGTTTCGGGGCGAATGGTGGTGTGGATGTGGCCGCCGGCATACAGCGCAGCGGCCATCACCGGCAGGGCGGCCAGCACCAGCCACAGGGTCGAGGGCGGATAGAAGCCGGAACCGATGTAGCCGACGAGACGGGCGCCGCCATCGAGCAGGAACACCGTGGCGATGGTGGCGCGAAAGGTGGTCTTGTCCAGATGCCGCAGTTGCAGGTAGATGACGTAGAACGGTCCACCGGTGCCGAACAGTGTGCCAATGAGGCCGCCGAATCCGCCGGCAGGGATGGCCCACCAGCGCGAACCCTGTCGCTGCGGTTGCAGACCCAGCAGACTGTGCACCGCGAACAGCAGCACGAAGATGCCCAGTGCCCGGGTCAGCAGTTGCGTGTCGAGGGTCTGGAAGAGATACAGCGCCGTGACCACGCCGGTGAGCGTGAAGGGCAAAAGCGGCAGGATTTCCCGCCAGCGGACGTGGTTGCGATGTTTCAGCCCGTGGCTGAGCGCGGCCAGATAGTCGAGCAGGGCCACCATGGGCACCACCACCGAGATTGGCAGCATCAGCGCCAGCAGGGGAATGGCGATGAGGCCCGAGCCGAAGCCGGTGATGCCCCGCACCACGAAGGCCAGGATCAGGATCCCGGCGGCGAACAAAAGTTCCAGGGGCGAAAGGCTGTCGAGCACGGCGGGTTGTACAATCGTCGGATGGTGAACTTCGGAAGGCGCGCATGATACACGATACAACCCGGCCCCGGGTGCTGGTCAGCCGCTGCCTGCTCGGCGAGGCGGTCCGTTACGACGGCACCGATCGTCGCTGTGCGGCCCTCGCCGGGCTGGCCGATCACTGCGAACTGCTGCCGGTGTGCCCCGAGGCCGAAGCCGGCCTCGGCGTGCCGCGCCCGCCGGTCCAGTGGGTGCGCCTCCCCGACGGCGATCGCCTGCGCGGCCGGGACGACCCGGCGCTGGATGTCACCGACTCCCTGACGGCATTCTGCCGCCGCTACGTGCAAGCTCTGCCCGTCATTCACGGCGCCGTGCTCAAGGTCCGCTCGCCGAGTTGCGGCATCGGCGACGTGCCGTTGTTCAATGAGAAGGGAGAGTCATTACGGTATATCGATGGACTGTTCGTGCAGGTGTTGCGCGAACGCTTTCCGGCACTGCCGATGATCGACGAGGCCGGGATGGAAGACGATGCCTTGCGCGAGCGGTTTCTGGCG